>Ga0074046_10000789_pt1 | contig 29133 bp, 24 predicted proteins | sample BogForMeECP23OM3_FD_94441 | JGI IMG/M metagenome (GOLD analysis project Ga0074046, IMG submission 94441) | Bog forest soil microbial communities from Calvert Island, British Columbia, Canada - Bog Forest MetaG ECP23OM3 | ecosystem: Environmental > Terrestrial > Soil > Wetlands ... | reverse complement strand
TCGCCGACGAGCAAGGGATCGACGAGCGATCAGATCTTGATCACGAGCAATGATCCCAAGCAGAAGAAGGCGATCAAGGTGAAGATCAAGGGCAAGTCGAAGGCGCCGAAGTAATAGAAATAGACGGCCGGATCGCACTTAACCGCGCGCGCAACCAAGCGGCGGGCCAAACGGCCCGCCGCTTTGCATCTGCGTCGTACGGATCATCAATCTGATTGGAGACGGGCAGGCTATGGCATCAAGAATGCTTCCGACAGAGAAAATATGAAAGCAACCGATCAGATCGCGCGATTTACTCGATGGTTTCGTGAGGAAGTGGCCGCCGGCACCAACCTTCCGGAGGCGATGGCGCTGGCTACTTGCGGAAGCGACGGTATGCCCAGCGTGCGCTACATTCTGCTCAAGCAAGCGGATGCGCGAGGGTTTTCCTTCTACACAGATATACGCAGTCCCAAGGGCCGGCAAATGGCGCAAAATCCCCGCGCCGCGATGGTCTTCTATTGGCCGCGGAAGGGACGCCAGGTCAGGATCGATGGTTGCGTCGAGCTGATGACTGCGGATGAAGCGGACGAGTATTGGGCAACCCGGCCGATTGACAGCAGGATTTCGGGTAGCGTCTCGCACCAGAGCCATCGGCTGAAAAACCGCGAAGAGCTGGTCGCGCGTGTCGCCAAGCTCCGACGGGAATTGAGGGGCAAAGAGCCAGTGCGGCCGAATTACTGGCTCGGACTCCGGGTGGTGCCGAATCGGATCGAATTCTGGGTGCAAGCTCCCTTCCGATTGCATCACCGCGAATTGTTCCTGCGCCGCGCAGGCCAATGGCACAAGACACTGCTGCAGCCTTGAGGACTGCTTCCAAAGGAAACAGGCCTGCATCGAAACGACGCAGTTTCGGATAATTCCAGCCGGGGATGCACGCGGAAAGACCCGTGTTGTATGGAACAACGTTGTACGGAACGATATTTGCTGCTAACTTCGGCAGATCATGACATATAATTTTCCGGCGCTGTACTTCGAGGCTACTCGTCTATGCAACCTGCAATGCCCTTTGTGCATGACCGGCAGCAACGACGCGCATAAGGTTCGAGACAAACGTCGAAGCGAACTCAGCTTCGATGAGATTCGCGAACTGGTATTGCTCCCAGCCAAGCGCCTTGGCGTTATAGCTGTCGGATGGAGCGGCGGCGAGTTCCTGTTGCGCAAGGATGCGCTGGAGCTTCTCCGGCTTACGGTGGAGCTAGGTTATCAATGTAAGGTTTGCAGCAACGGCGAGGTACTCGATCGGACCAAACTGCAGGAAATCAAGGAAGCAACCAACGGCAAGGTAACTATATCGGTGGGGCTGAACTCGATTGACGAGCGCAACGAGTGGACCCGCGACGCCAAACCCGATCGTACCTTGGAGGTGCTCGCCCTGTGCGACGAGCTCAAGATTGATCGCCATGTCATCGTCACCATCTCCAAGGACAATACCAAGACCTTCGCCGACACCGTCAAGTATCTTACCGATCGGCGGATTTCATACAACCGCTCGCCTTACGTGGCGCGAGGCTCGGGTTGCGATATGTTCCACAAGCTCGCGTTCGATCGCAACGATCTCGAAGCTCACTTCCATCCCGAGTTGCGCAGCCACGTCAATGGCTACGTGAGCTACACCCCGTTCTTCCTCTCGCCGGAGTTGCACGCCCAGGTTTCCGGAGGAGCCGCCAATGGGGCGGTACCGCAGAATCCGCCGATCGGATGCTGGGTCGGGACCTGGTTGGCGCTCAACGCGGAAGGCGATCTTTCGGTCTGTCCGGTTCTGCTCGATCAGCTCAAGGCCGGCAACGTGCGCGAAAAACCGCTGGACGAGCTGGTCGCTTCCAGCCAACTGTTCGCCGACGTGCTCGATCGTGGCAAGCTCACAGGCAAGTGCGGCGACTGCCGGTATCAGTACACATGCGGCGGATGCCGCGCGATGGCCTACTACCACAACGGCGACTACATGGCCGAGGATCCAACCTGCTTCTTCGATCCCGAAGACCGCAGCACGATCAGCCCGCACGAAGAGCAGACCAACCGCTTGTTCAAGAAGTACCTGATCGTGGCGCGCTACGTCGGCTTGTTTACTCGTCCGCAGCGCCCGGTGTGACCGATCGGCTCGGTGGTCAGTTCGGATCGAGCCGCACGCAATATCCCGCCTTGCAGCAAGTAGCGTAGAATTCCACGTCCACGTTGTGGAGCACGCCGATTTTCATCGCTGACCCCGAAGGCCGGCTGGACGCAAGCGTGGGAGCCAGCGCGGCACCGATCGGCAGTAGTCCTGGTAGTCGCGGCCAAATGTCCGCCTGAGCGTCGGTTCCTCGTAGAGAATCACGAACAAGTGGAATCCGATCGCAACCGCGAATGCGTATTCGAGCACGCCCAAGTTACCGAAGAAGAGCGCCTGGCCGGCCAGCATCGCGATCACCGCGATATAGGCGGGGTTGCGCACACGGCGATAGACTCCACCCACTACCAGCCGCCGTGTCGGTGCGATCGGAGCCGGAGTCCCGTGTCCCTCGCGCACGAAGCGTGCGAGAAAGTCGGCGAACGCCGGAACCGCGATGACGAACATTGCAAGGCCGATCCATCGGGTGGGCCCGAGCCCAAACAATGGCGGCCTCAGCTCCCATCGTGAAATCAGGTAGGGGACAAGGCCTACCACTGAGCCCGGCACGACCACGGTAAACACGACCGTGCCGAGATACGCCCACAGCGGGGGCCGCGTTGTGTGAGCCTGCTCCATAGCCGTGCCAAGCGTTGTCGAGCGATCACGTTGTCAAATCGTTCGACTGAACTGCATCATTTCGCTACTTTGATTCGTCCACTCTTTATAGCTTTCAACAAAGCACCGTAGTCGCTCTCAGTTTGATCGGCATAGCCTTTCGCGAATTTCACGATTGCGTCATCGAAGGCATCACTCGAGCCGAGATAGCCGGCGATCATGGCGGGGTCTCCCGTGCGCGCATGCGCTCGAGCCAGAGCCCAGCCGCACGCGTCGGCGAAATAAGCGAGGTCCGTGGGATTCTCCGTGTCGACCGGCATCGGAATCTTCATATCGCGCAATTGGCGGACGTAAAAGTCGCGGCCAGGTTCCAACCCGACCGTCCAACCCAGGAATATGTCGCTGGATGCCTGCATCAAGTGCTGACCATAGACCACTCGCTGTCCGTGCGTCGAAAATACACTGCGGCCGGCGTATGGTTCCAACACTGAGGCGCGGGCTTCCTTGATCTGCAGAAACAGCGGCGCGGCCTGCGCATCCCTGAACAAAGCCACCTCGCAAAAGGTTCCGACACTTCCAATGCCGACAACTCTGAACGCTACGTCCAGCAGCTCAAACCGATCAAAGAGCACTCGATAGGACTCAGGGAGGGAGGTCCGGTATCGCTTGAAGATTGACACTGCTCGCCGTAGATAGGCCGAGGTCCGTTGACTGGGCAAATGATAGATGAGCGGCGGCTCGTCCTTGATCTTGGTCTTGTCTCTGGCAGCCATCGAAGGAAGCAAATTGTTCGGTACCGTCTTTCGCCGAGCCCTCTGGGAAACTCTTCTGTCGCGCCGGCGGTTCTTGGGCCCCGGAACTCGATCGAGGAGTTCCTGGAAATCGATTCGCTGATACCACACCTCGAGCGACGGCATGGTCGCATACTCGCCCAGATGCTCGCGGTAGGAACGAACCGCTGCTCGAACAGCGTGCTCCCGATACCGGGATCTAATGCCCGCGGAGCGCCCCGCGACTTCGATGCTCACGGTCAAGCGCTTGACGTCCCATTCCCAGGGAGCTGGGAGCGTTTCGTCGAAATCATTGATATCGAAAACCAGGTTGCGCTCAGGCGTCGCGAACGCTCCGAAGTTCATTATGTGGCAGTCGCCGCAGGCCTGGACGCGGAGTCCTGTCCGGGGAGTCTCGGCCAAATCGAATGCCATCACGGCTGCTGCACCGCGGAGGAAGGCAAACGGCGACTGCTGCATTCGCGCATAACGAATGGGAAGCAGCTTGGGAATTCGCCCCGCGTCGGATTCGATCAGCAACTGGATCGGATCAGGCCGATTCGTGGGCGCCTTCCAGGGCGCATGGCTCTTGCGCGCAACCGTCTCTCGAAGGCCGCGGCCGGCTCTCAGCCGTTGCGCGATTGGAGCGCGAGGCGACGTATGCATCAACATCAGTCCACCGCGTGCATCTTAGGAAAGTGGCGGCGACTTAGGCAACTCAACGACTCGGCGCACACGGCTCTGGCACGGCGGGATAAAGACGAAGCTGTTTGCCGCGATAGTCTCTTCTGATCCGGATTGTGCGCCGAGTTATACCGGCCTGTTCTCAATTTCTCGATTCTCCGCATAATCAGGCGCAGCACCCAGCACGGATCGTGGAACTGCCCGGCGAAAGCGCCGTTCATGACGCCGAGTCCGATGCGTCGCTGCACGAGACATCAGGAAGGAATCAATCTAGTACAAATTGACTTAAGCTTGGAAAGGAAGTAGTCGGGAATAAGTCCGCCGCGTCTTCCGTCGGCAGGGGCAACAACTCATCAAAGACGCTTGAGTAAGGCACGTCTGCCTGGCACGGTCTGCTTCCTTTTTTCAGTGGTCGTAGCGTGCCAATAGGAGGGGAGTCATGAAAAGGAACATGCTCGGGAGCGCGATTGCGAGCTTCGTGCTAGCCTTGGTCCTGCTCTCTCCCACTACCGTGCGGGCTCAGGTGAAAACCTGTGGCCCTGGTTTCAGCCTGGGCTGTGGCGCTGATGCCTGCGCCAACCTCGCTCCGGGAAGCCCATGCGGCGCGGGCAATACTTGCGTCGTCTTAGGGCAGTGTGCCACGAACACGAAATTTTACTGCGGGTGCCTGAACACTGGCGACATTGAAGCTTGCATCGACCTCGCACAGGCCTGCACCAAGGCTTGCAGGCAGGAATTGGGAGCGTGTTCACGGTCTTGTCAGCAGCATGATAGCGCCTGCAAGCTGGAATGTGACGCGGGCAGATTCGTTTGCGAGTCCAATTGTTCAGCTGAGATTGAGAACGCAGGCGTCAATAGCGGCTGCCAGCCTTAGCGCAATCACGCGGCCCGCTTTCGGGCTCGCGTATTGGGCGCTAGCGCTTATCGGCTTCAAGCCCGGCGGCGCAAATGCTGCAGTTGCGATGCGCGGGCTCAAGACGATGAGGTAGTCGGCGTAGCGCACGAGTTTTTTTGGTCTCCGGGTGCAGTTGCTCCCCAATCTGTTCGATTTCTCGATTCTCCGCGCGAGCGGTTTTGAGCTATGCTCGCACAAAGCTCAACTTCGGATGAAACAAGAGCGGGCAAAAGCGCCGAAGATGCGCCGCCGCGACTTTCTGGGACTCATGGTCGCGGCGGCCGCGACCGCGGCAACGAGAGTGAGCCGCGCGCAGGAGAACAAATCTATGCGGAAAGAGGAAACCACCGCGGTCTATGGTGCTGACGGCAGCGAGCTGCCGCAAATCACCGGGATCATCGACACGACCAGCGGTCCGGTGCGGGGCCTCGTCAACGATGGCGTGCATACCTTCAAGGGTATCCGCTACGGCGCGCCGCCGGTGGGTCCTTTACGCTGGATGCCGCCGCAAAGGCCGGCGCCCTCGAAAGTAGTGCTGGACTGCTCCGACTACGGAGCGCCCGCGATGCAGATGGCGTCGGGCGCGACCGCGGCTCCGACCGGCGATTACGGCATGTTGATGGCCCGGGTGTTCACGACCCCGTCCGACCTGAAAATTCAAAACGAGGACTGCCTGTTCCTGAACGTGTGGACGCCCGCGACCGACAACGTGAAGCGGCCCGTGATGTTCTGGATTCACGGCGGCATCTTCGCCTACGGCTCGGGTGGTCAGCCGGTTTACTGCATGGAAGACCTCGCCCGCGATCATGGCGTGGTTGCCGTCAACGTGAATCATCGCCTCAACGTTTTCGGCTATCTCCACCTGGGCGACCTGATGGGCGATGCCTACAAATCGTCCGGCACGGTCGGCATGCAGGACCTAGTGCTCGCCTTGCAGTGGGTGAGAGACAACATCGCGAATTTCGGCGGCGACCCCGACAACGTAACCATCATGGGTCAGTCGGGCGGTGGTGCCAAAGTCTCGATTCTGATGTCGATGGACTCGGCGAAGGGACTATTCCACAAGGCGTCGATTCAGTCGGGTCCTGGCCTGATAGTCGGCCGCAGAGAGCCCGCCACCGCAGCCGCCAAAGCGCTCCTCGCGGAACTCGGCATCCAGCCCGGCGACATCAAGTCACTGCAGGGAATGCCCGCCCAGACGATCGTCGCCGCCGCCTTCGCGGCGGACGCGAAGAACAACGCCGGGCCGCGCGTACCCGGCATGCGCCGCCCCGGTGGTATTGGCTACATCCCGATCATCGACGGTATCGCTATCACGCGCGATCCGTTCACGCCCGATGCGCCTGCGGTGTCCCGCGATGTACCGGTGCTGGTCGGCTACGTGAAGGACGAGGTTACCATCTTCACTGCGGGCGAGCCGTGGTTTGGAAAAATGACCGAAGCCGATCTCGAACAGCGCATCGCGATGCTCGGCCCCATGGGCAAGCCGCTGGTCGAGGCATGGCGCAAGATCAGACCCGACTACTCGCCGACCTATCTGTTCACCGCGGCAATAAGCTCGATGTTCGCGATGGGCGGATCGATCGCGCTCGCCGAGCGCAAGGCGGCGCAAGCTGGCGCGCCGGCATACATGTGGTACCTGACCTGGGAAACTCCGGTCGCAGGCGGGCTATTCAAGACCCCGCACACAATGGAGATTCCGTTCATGCTCGATTCTTACCGCCGGGTGAGCGCCTTCGCCGGTCCGGACCCTGGAGCCGCGCGGATGCAGCAGCAGATAGGGGGAGCGTGGGTGGCGTTTGCTCGCACCGGCAAGCCCGATTGTCCCGAGATTCCGCATTGGCCGCCCTACGATGCCGGCAAGCGATCCACGATGGTGTTCAATCTTGAAAGCCAGGTCGTGAATGATCCGAATTCCGCGGTGCGAAAGATAATTCAGGGCGGGTGATAGTGCGGTGCGGCGAGAATCGTGAGCGCGACACTTCAGCAGTTGGGTGAAGATTTCTGGATCGCCGATGGCCCGATCGTCGATTTCTTCGCGTTCCCCTATCCCACCCGGATGGCGGTGGCGCGGCTCGCCGCTGGTGCGCTGTGGATCTGGTCGCCGATTGCGCTGACCGATTCGCTGCGGGCGGAACTCGCAGCACTCGGCCACCCGGCGCATATCGTCTCTCCCAACAAGCTCCATCATCTGTTCATGGGCGACTGGGCGTCAGAGTTCCCCGGCGCGAGGCTGTGGGGCCTGCCGTCGGTGATTCGCAAGCGCGCCGACCTGAAATTTACCGGCGTGCTCTCCGACGAACCGCCCGAGGATTGGCGGGGCGAGATCGATCACGCGGTCTTTCGCGGCAGCTTGTTCATGGATGAGATCGTTTTCTTTCATCGCGCGTCGCGCACTGCGCTGTTCGCCGATCTGATCGAGAACTTCTCGATGGAGTTTATCCGCAACACCCCCGGATGGCAGCGATGGAAGACGGCCTACGCGCGCCTGGGGGGAATCACCGAGCCGGTCGGGCGCGCTCCGCTGGAATGGCGCCTCAGCTTCGTGCGGCGCGCCGCGGCGCGCGCCGCGCTCGGGCGCGTGCTTGCGTGGGACCCGGTCAACGTCGTGATGGCGCACGGGACGATCGCGCGCGGCGGCGCTCCCGCGTTCATCCGCGAGTCGTTCGCGTGGCTGTAGGCGCGCTTTCGAGCCGCCGAGAGCTACGCCAGCCCGTTCAGATTAGCTCACTACCAATGCTCGCAACGTGCTTGACGCACGAATTGCGCGACCGTAGCCTTTGTGGCGATGCTCCCTAATCCCCGAGTTGAACCTTTCGCTGCAAGGCTGCACTTCATCCCTCGCAGGATGCGCCGGGGTCAGGCGGCCCTGGTCAATGCGCAAAGGGATTACTTTTCGCGCGCACCGGGATGGGTTCTGCTGACCACCACCGGGCGGCGAACCGGCTTGCCGCGTGAGGTGCTCCTTCCATGCGCCCGCAGCGACAATCATGTTTTCCTGATCTCCACTTACGGCTGGCAGTCCGATTGGATCCGCAACCTGCGCAAGAACCCTGAGGTCAAGGTCACCTGCAATGGCGTGGTGGTCTCCGGGCGTGCAAAGGTGATCGAGAACCTCGACGAGAAAACCCGGATCGTAAGCCGGCACCCATTCGTGGCCTTTGCTCCCTTCGAGCTGGTTAACGCAGTCGCCCTGACTGCTATGCGTCCATTGCTGGTGGCTTTCCTGCGCCGCTGGGTCGCCTCACGCCCGGTAGTGGTTGTCCGCACCTGAAGCGAGAACCCCAACAGTCTTAGAGGGACGCGATGGCATCGCAAGGCACTGCCTGGTACGTGGACTTTTTTCGCGGCGACTACCTCAACGTCTATGGCCACACGTTCACCGAAGAACGGGCTGAAAAAGAGAGCGCCTTCGTCGCGAGCGCGCTCGAGCTCGAGCCGGGCGCATCGGTGCTCGATCTCTGCTGTGGCCAGGGGCGGCATTCGATCCAGTTGGCGAAACGTGGCTTGCGCGTAACCGCTCTCGATCTGAATCCCGAGTACCTGGAACTCGCGAAGCAGGCGGCCAAGGCGAGCAAGGTCACAATCGAGACGATCGCCGCCGACATGCGCAAGATCCCGTTCGAAAACAACTTCGACGCGATCGTAAATATGTACTCCTCGTTCGGCTACCTCGAGTCCGAAGCCGAGGATTTGAAAGTCCTGGAATCTGCGGCCAAAGCGCTGAAAGCCGGCGGACGGATCCTGCTGGACATGCTCAACCGCGAGTGGGCGATCGATAACTATATCCAGAACGACTGGCATACCGGCGCCGACGGAACTTTGTACGTCGAGCGGCGCGACCTGGACCTCGCCACCAGCCGCATGCACGTGCATTTTATCGTCGTGGACCCGAAAGGCGGCCGGCGCGAGTCGATCGGGCACATCATCCGGCTCTACACTCTGACCGAGATGACCCGCATCCTGGAGCGAGTGGAGATGCACGTGACGGAGGTGTTCGGGGGATTCGATAGCGAGGCGTACGCGATAGGCACGCGGCGGATGATCATCGTCGGACGCAAGTAGCGGCCAGCCGCGCCGTGATCGGGGGGAAAAGCCGCGAAAATGCTCGGTTTTGTGGGTTGAAAAAATAGAGACGGCCGGGAAGCAATTTAAATTTCGCGCATTGTTGCCTTCGGTTGGCGCGGTTTGTATAGTCGCTGACTAACCAATCGGACAGGCCTTTGGGGTATGCTGTAAATATGGATGTGATGAAGACGCTTTTTCTGAATCCGCCCTCGTACGACGACTTCGACGGGGGAGCGGGCTCGCGCTACCAGGCGACGCGCGAGGTCTGGTCGTTCTGGTACCCGACGTGGCTGGCTTATCCGGCGGGGATGATCCCGGGCGCACGCCTGCTCGACGCGCCGCCGCATAACTACACCGTCGAGATGACGGTCAACGAGGCAAAGAACTACGACCTGGTCGTGATTCACACCTCGACGCCGTCGCTGAGGATGGACGCGCGCACTGCGGAAGCAATCAAGGCGGCGAATCCGGATGCGATCATCGCGATGGTCGGGGGGCATCCGACGGCGCGGCCCGACGAAACGCTGAAACTGTCGCCGGCGATCGATATCGCGGCGCGCAAGGAATTCGACTACTCGATGCTGGAAGTGGCGCAGGGCCGCGACTGGAGCACGATCGGCGGAATCAGCTATCAGAAAAACGGCGCGCTGCATCACAATCCCGATCGTCCGGCGCTCACCGACGAAGAACTCGACAAGTTGCCGTTCGTCACCGAGGTGTATGAAAAAAACCTCGACTACCTGAAATACAACAGCCCGTACTGCCAATATCCGTACGTGTCGATGTACACCGGGCGCGGATGCCCGGCGCGATGCACGTTCTGCCTGTGGCCGCAGGTCACGCAGGGGCATCGCTATCGCGTGCGGAGCCCGGAGAATGTGTTCGAGGAAGTGGCGGCGATGAAGTCGAAGTTCCCGAAGATGAAGGAACTGTTCTTCGACGACGACACCTTCACCGCCGACCCGGCTCGCGCGCGCAAAATCGCGCAGCTGCTGAAGCCACTGGGAATCACGTGGTCCACCAATTCACGCGCCAACGTCGACTACGAAACGCTGAAGATCATGAAGGACGGAGGGCTCAGGCTGTTCGTGGTCGGCTACGAGTCGGGCAACGCGCAGATTTTGAAGAATATCAAGAAGGGCGTCGGAATCGATCGCGCGCGGCGCTTCACCAAGGATTGCCACGAACTCGGGATCCTGATTCACGGAACTTTTATCCTCGGACTTCCCGGCGAGAACAAGGATACGATCGAGGAATCGATCCGGTTCGCGCGCGAGATGGACTGCGAGACGATCCAGGTGTCGCTCGCGTCGCCGTACCCGGGCACGGAGCTGTTCGACTACGTGACCAAGAACGGATTTCTGGCGGTCGATCCGCTGCTCGATGAATCCGGCTATCAGAAGTGCACGATCACCTATCCGGGCTTGACCAACGACGAGATTTACGGCGCGGTCGAGCGCTTTTATCGCAGCTTCTACTTCCGCCCGAAGTACATCTTCAAATCGGTCAAGAAGATGATGACGTCGATGGAAGAGACCAGGCGGATGCTGAACGAGGGGCGGCAGTTTCTTTCCACGATGCGCCAGCGACGGCATCAGACGGCGCAGCAGGCGCCGGCCTGACGGCGAAATCCAGGCGCGAGTAAGCGGCCGGCGCGAGGTCGGCAGCAAGATGCCTGTGGCGCCATCTGTCGCGCCGGGTCAAATCGCCGCGCGAATCATTCGATGACAATCTGGATGGCTTTACCGGCTGCGGCCGTGGGCGTGTCGATGCTCTATTACGCCGCCGCGACCGTCGCTGCGATCAAGTTTGCACGGCGCACGACTTCTCCCCTGCTCCCGCTGCCCAAGATTCCACCGCGCGTGGCAGTGCTGAAGCCGCTGCATGGGACCAGCAATTCGCTGGCGGCCAACCTGATCAGCTTTCTGGAAATCGCGTACCCGCGGGCCGACTTTTATTTTGGCGTCGAGAACTACGAGGATACGGCCGCCGAAGTTCCGGTCGCACTCCGCCAACGCTACCAGTACGCGAGCATCACGCTGGTCGTTGGCGAAGAGCCCGACTGCAGCAATCACAAGATCGCGAAGTTGGTCAAGATGGCGGATCGGGCCGAGAAGGCCGAAGTGTTCGTACTGAGCGACGCCGATGTATCCGTCGAGCGCGAGTACCTCAAGCGGATTGTCGGCGAACTGATCTCCGACGAGAAAATCGGCATCGTGACCTGCGCGTATCGGGCGCGCCCGAGCGGCTCATTCGCGTCGCGGCTGGAGGCGCTCTACGTCAACACCGATTTTCTACCGCAGATTCTGCTCGCCGAAATGATCGAGCCGATGCATTATGCACTCGGCGCGACGATCGCCATCAAACGCCGGGTGCTGGAGGCCGCGGGCGGATTCCGCGCGGTCAAGGACATGCTCGCCGACGACTTCTACCTGGGCAACTTCACCAATAGGCAGGGCTACGAGATCAAACTGTCCGATTCGATTGTCACGTTGACGTGCGAGGAAAAGAGTTTCGCTGAATTCTGGCATCATCAGCTCCGCTGGGCGCGCACCTACCGCACGGTGCGCCCGATCAGCATCGCGACAATCCTGATACACGGCCCATTCTGGGCGTTGATGGGGCTTGCGGTATCACGCGGCAGCGCCGCGGCTTTTGCGGCATTGGTGCTGGTAGTTGCGGCGCGGCTCACGATGTCGGCGGTAATCGCCGGCCGCGTGCTCAAGATGCCCGAGATGCTGACCGAGCTGTGGATGGTTCCGATCAAGGACCTGATAATGACCGGGGTCTGGTTTGCCAGTCTGCTCAGCAACAAAGTGATGTGGGCCGGACGCCAGTTCAAAGTGATCCGGGGCGGCGCGATGCGCGAAGTGAAGAACTGAACGCGGTGATCCTCTACCTGTCCATCGCGATCGTTGCCAGCGTGCTGATGGCGCTCGGCCTGCTGATGATGAAGAGCCGCTCGGCGCATCTGCCGATGGCGGCCGGTGCGAATACGATCGGCGCGATCGTCGCCTGGCTTCGCGATCCCATGTGGATCGGCGGACTCGGCGTGCAGACCGCGGGCTGGGCGCTCTACGTGATTGCGGTGTCGAGGGCGCCGGTATCGATGGTGGCGGTGATGATGCAGGGCGGAATCGCGCTGTTCGTAATCGCGTCGGTGGTGATTCTTGGCGAGCGCGCGAATCGGCGCGAATGGGTCGGCATCGGCGCGATCGTGCTCGGAATGCTGATGCTGACGCTGTCGGTTCAGGCCGGCGAGACCGAAGGCGCGTTCGAACCCGGAACGCTGCTGATGTTTTCCGCGCTGCTGATGGTCGCGGGGCTCGCGCCGATGGCCGTCGCACGGCTGAACGCCAGTGGCGCCGCGGCGGCGATTCTATCCGGCGTCGCGTTCGGCCTGGGGGCATTGTTCACCAAGGCGATGACCGAACAGTTCACCGCCAGCGCCGCCGCTTCGCTCGCGCTTCGAATCGTATCGAATCCCTACGTGTACGGCCTGATCGTCGCCAACATCGTCGGGATTGTCCTGCTGCAGAACTCGTTTCATTCGGCGCGCGGGATAATCGCGATGCCGCTGTCGGGGGCGCTGTCGAACATCGTACCGATCGCCGGCGGGATGATCGCGTTCGGCGAACGATTGCCGGCGGGTTCGATGGCCGCCGCGATGCGGGTTGGCGCGTTCGCATTGACGATCGCGGCGGGCGCACTGCTGGCTGGATCGCGCGCGCAGCCGTCGGAAGATCGGATCGTGGCCCGGGCTGCGGTCGAAAGCTAAAAAGTTAAAAACTAAAAGTTCGCTTTCGGCACGGGCAGGCCGGGCACGTCGGCGCGCGCGCGGAAAATCGTTCCCTTGCGATTTGGATCGTCGGTGTTGTCGGCGGTCACGACGTAGAGATCCCGCATGTCGCGCCCTCCGAAGACCAGGCTGGTCACCATCACGGCCGGCAATTTGATTCGCTTGGCTACGGCGCCGTCTTTCGAGAAATGGACGACCTCGCCGGCGCGGAAAGCCGCAACCCACACGCCGCCTTGCGCATCGACCGCCAGCCCGTCGGGCCATCCAGCGGGCATCCTGGCAAAGATGCGCCGGTCCTTGACGCCGCGCTCGTGAGTAACATCGTAAACCCACACCGCGCCGGTGGGGGAATCGGAATGATACAGGTGTTTTCGGTCGGGGCTGAGGCCGAGCCCGTTGCTGACCTCGATGCCGTCCCACAACTTCACCGCGCGGCCGGGAGGATCGATGCGGAACAGGTTGCCCGGAATCGGCTGCTCGTTGCTCAACGGATCGAAGTTGACGGTCCCGGTGTAAATGCTGCCGTGATCGTCGGTGGTAAGATCGTTCATGCTGACGGGCTTGCCGCCCCAAGCGACGAATAGATCGCGGCTGTGGCCGGTCTTCTCATCCCAATGAATCAGGCCGCGGCCGGTGAGCACGAGGCCGCCGCTGGCGTTAAAAATCATTCCGCCGACGCCCTTGCGCTTGGGGATCAGCGTTTCGACGTTGCCGCCGGGATTGCGCCGGTAAACGCCGCCGTTGGGAATGTCACTGAAATAGAGACGGCCGAGATCATCGACGCGCGGCGCTTCGAGCAGGCCGTAGCCGCTCGCGAGCATCTCGAATTCCATCGCTCGGATCCTCCTTGCGCCCGTTTACCACGCTTCGCGGTGCGCGGCGAGGCTTGGCGATGAGCGGGCGCCGCGGTTCGCCGTATCAGTCCGGAAGATCGACTCCGACCGGCTGCGTCAGGCGCGAGCGGTCCTGATCGGCAAGGCGCAGCCGGCGATGGCACAGGAAGATCAACACCGGCTGCAAAATTCGCGTCAGCAGCATGATCGCCAGCGCGCCTCCGATGACGACGATCGCCAGCGGCTGCTGCGTCTGAGCGCCGATTCGTGTCGAAATCGCCGCGGGCAGCAGGCCGAGTGCGTCAACCAGGTCGGTCATCATCGTGGCGCGCAGACGGCGGTCGGAGCCGGTGATGATCGACTCGAGGAATGGATGCCCTTCCTCCCACAAGCGGCGGATGTAGAAGCTCAGCAGAATACCGTCCATCACGGCGATTCCGAAAATTGAAATGAAGCCCACGCCCGCCGACACGCTGAACGACGTGCCGGTGATAATCAAAGCGAGCACTCCACCGAGACACGCGACCGGAATCTGCGCCATGATGATGAAGGTGTCGACGAACGATTGCGTGGCGCCGTAGAGGACACCGGCGATGAGCAACAGTGCGAACGGCACGACGATCATGAGGCGGCGATTGGCGGCCTGAAGCTCGCCGTACTCGCCCGACCATTCGAGATGCACGCCCTCGGGAAGGTGGACTTCCTTCGCGATTCGGCGCTTGGCCTCTTCGACGGTGCTCTGCAAATCGCGGTTGCGGACGGAAAACCTGACCGGCACGTAACGTTGCAGAGCCTCGCGGTAGATGAATGACGCGCCTTCGGCGGTCTCGATTTTGGCGATCTGGTCGAGCGGAATTTGACCGCCGGCCGGGAGGTTGACACGGATCTGGCGGACCGCGTCGAGGCTCTGGCGATACTCCGGCTTCCATCGCACGACCAGATCGAAGCGCCGGTCGCCATCGAGTACCTGGGTGACGGCCTGGCCGCCAATCGCGGCCTGCACGACGGCGCCGACATCGCCGACGTTGAGTCCATAGCGCGCGCAAGCGGCGCGGTCCGGAGTGATTTGCAGATTGGGCTGGCCCATCGAACGCAACACCACTCCATCAACGACTCCGGGAACCCCGCCCAGGGATTCCCTGATGTCGTTGGCGATACGCTCGTCGGTCGCCAGGTCTGGTCCGAAAACCTTGATCGCGTTCTCCCCGGCCTTTACCCCCGAGATCGCTTCGTCGATGTTGTCTTCGATATTTTGCGAGTAGCTGAAGCTCACACCCGGAAACTGTCGTGTAAGTTTGTCGTCGATCTGCTTGACGAGTTTAGGTTTGTCGATCCCTGCGGGCCATTCGGTGTCGGGTTTGAGATCGACGGCGAATTCAATGTTGAAAAAACCCGTGGTCTCGGTGCCGTCGTCGGGGCGGCCGAGCTGCGACACAACCGAGGTGACCTCCGGGAAGCTCTTGAAGACGGAGCGCATCTGATTGCACAGCTTGGCGCCGTGTTCGAGCGAGATCGTCAGCGGCATCGTCGCGTGCGCCCAGATATTTCCTTCCTCGAGCTTGGGCAGAAACTGCCCGCCCAGCAGCGGAAACAGCGACAACACGCCCGCCACCAGCAGAACAATTACGGTCAACGTCAGCCGCGGCCAGCGCAGAATCCGGACAAACATCCCGTGGTAGAAGGCTGCGATTCCCAACCAGATGGGGTTGCGAATCGTTCGCATCCCCTTCGCGAAGAAATACGAAGACAGCACCGGTGACAACGTGACCGCGAGCAGAATCGCGGTGGCCAGCGCGAACGCGTAGGTGTGCGACATCGGTGAGAAGATGGCGCCCTCGACCCCGCGCATCGTGAACAGCGGCAGGAATGCGATCACGAAAATGATCGTCGAGAACAACATCGGGCCGCCAACTTCCTGCGCGGCGGCCAGAATTCGAAATCGATAACTCTCGCTCGAGTGTTCGGACGCAGTGAGGTGGCGCTCGATGTTTTCCATCACGATGACGGTGGTATCGATGATGATGCCGAAGTCGATCGCGCCCAGAGAAATGAGATTGGCGGGCGTGTCCGTCGCGTGCATCAGAGCGAACGCCCCGCATAGCGCGAGCGGGATGTTCACCGCGGCGATGATTGCGGCGCGCAGGTTGCCGAGAAAGAAAATCAGCACCAGAAAGACCAGCGCCATCCCGATGGTGAGATTCTCGATCACCGTGTGGAGCGTGGTCTCGACGAGTTGCGTGCGGTCGTAATACGGCACGACCTTGTAGCCCCTGGGCAGGATGCCCGTGGAGTTGAGTTCGCGGACCTTGGCCTCGACGCCCTTGAGCGTTTTGATCGTGTTGCCGTACTTGCGCATCAGGACGATGCCGGTGACGACCTCGTTCTGATTGTCCTTGCCGACGATTCCGAGCCGTGGCGCGTAGCCGATATCGACATTGGCGACGTTCGATACTTTGATCGGGGTGGACTTGTTGGCGTTGACCACGACGTTGCGGATGTCGTCGAGACTGCGGAAAAAGCCCAGCCCGCGGACGTCGAAAGCCTGCTCGCCGACGCTCATATAGTTGCCGCCGGAATTGCTGTTCGAGTTCTGCAGCGCCGCAATCAACGTGGATAGCGGAACCTGGTAGTAGTTGAGCTGGTGCGGATCGACTTCGACCTGGAACTGTTTCGTCAATCCGCCGAAACCCGAAACGTCCTCGACGCCCGGCACCGTGCGGATTTGCTTTTCGAGTACCCAGTCCTCGATTGTCTTCTCGTTGGTCAGATCGTGATCGGGACTCTCGACGGTGTAGCGGTAAATTTCGCCGATAGGATTCTCGGGCGAAATTCCGGGCGTCACGCCCTGCGGCAGGCTGAGAAACGACAGCCGATTGATGGTCTCGATGCGGTCCCAGTAGTAGTCACTGTCCCACGAGAAGTAGCAGCGAATGTCCGACAGGCCGTAGAGCGAAATCGAGCGCATCGCCTCGAGATTGCGCATCCCGCCCAGACCGTATTCGGTCGGCACCGTGACCAGCTTTTCAACTTCTTCGGCGCTGAGACCGTTGGGCAGCGTCAGCACTTCGATCAGCGGCTGAACCGGATCCGGATAGGCCTCGATATCCAGTTGCGAGTACGAAAAGCCGCCGGCCAGCAGCAGCATCAGCGCGATGCCGATTACGACTACCCGCTCGCGCAACGCCAGCGCCATCAACGATCGAATCATCGCTTAGCCAAAGATTCCCGTTGCGACCGGCAATGCCGCCTGGTCTAGGAGCTTTCCCCGTGAGCCTCGTGCCATAGCGCGTTCACCTCGAGGGTCTCGCCGCTGACCACGCGATCGCCGGCCTTGAGCCCGGAAATCACGCGCGCGGAGCCGACGCGGCTCCACGACGCGATCGAGACCTTGCGATGCTCGAACGTGCCGGGGCTCACCTCGACGAATGCGTAATAGTTGTCAATGTCGAATACGAGGGCGTCCTGAGATATTACCAGCGCCTGGCCGGGCCGCGTGACGATGGTCACCTTCGCGAGCATCTGCGGTTTGAGCCTGCCGCCGGGATTTTTCACTTCGCAGCGGATTTGAAGAGTGTGCGTGGTGGGATCGATATTCGGACTGATGCGCGCGATCACTCCATTGAAGACTTCATCGGGAAAAGCGGTCGTTACCGCCGACAGCTGCTGGCCGACGCGCACGCGTGCGAGATCGTCCTCGTAGATATCACCGGTGATCCAGACGTCGTTGAGCGTGCCGAGCGAGAAAAGCACGTCGCCCGGATTGACGGCGGCGCCGCGCTGCACCTTGTTGTCGACGACGGTGCCGCTGATCGGCGCGCGCATCCAGACAATAGGATCGGGCGCCTTGATGGCCTGGATGTCGGCGTCGCTCATCCCGAGAAACTGCAGTTTGCGTTTGGCAGCCAGCAATAGAGTGCCGGCAAAATCCGACGAAGCGCCAACGCCGGGCGCCGTCATTAGATTTGAGGACTCGTGAGCCTGGAGATACTCGGCTTCCGCGGTCATGAAGTCGGGGCTGTAGAGCGCGAGGATTTTTTCGCCGCGCTGAACGTTGTCCCACAGCGAGACGCGCGTTTGCTCGATTCGCCCCTGTACGCGCGAAACGATCGTCGAGACACTGCGATCGTCGTAGGTGATCTGCCCGGATGTTTCCAGGAGGCCCGGCAGCTCGACGTTGCGCACCTCCTCCATCACCAGACCGGGAACGTCGCCGGCATTGAACTGGATCAGCTCAACGCCCTGCTGCCGAACCAGTCGTACCGCGGGGGTTGCTTCAGGAACCGCGGCGGCGCTACCGGCCGAATCGCTGCGGCAGCCACCGGCCAAAAATGCGGCGCCGATGGCGGCTGCAAGTATGGCGAGCGCGATGGGATTGAAGTTGCGCCGGCTCATTGATGCAACGGCGCTCCAATCGCCTGCTCGAGCGAAACTTCGCCGGCCAGAAACTGATTTGCTGCTTGCAGGTAACTCACGCGCGCAGCGTACTCGCGTTGCAATGCACCCGATAGCGTCACGAAATCGATTTTACCAGATTGATAGGCGGTCAGCGCGACTCGAAGATTCTGCCGCGCCAGGGGAATCAGCGAATCGCGATAGAGGACGGTGGTTTGGTAGGCGAACTGCGCGCTGCGGAACAAGGTGGCAATCGCGGCGGCGGTCTGGATTTTAATCAGCGCCTGATCGGACCGCGCGGCTTGCAGATTGGCCTTCGCGCGCGCAACATCCTCGTCCTGCTTGAGCCAGAAAAAGACCGGCAAGTTGAAACCGATGAAGCCGACCCAATCGCGCGGCTCACTCGCTATCGGGGCGAAGTTGGGAACCAGGTAATCGTCGTACTGAACGCCCGCGGTGAAGTCCGGCAGGTATTCCATCTTCGCGAGATAGATGGCGGTATTCGCGTTGCGCTCCGCGAGCGCGGCTTCGAGGATTTCCTGCCGGACTGCGTAGGCGCGATCGGTAAGCGCGTCAAGCGGCGCGGTGAGGGCTTCCAGTTTGAGGGTTCGATCCACCGGCAACGGTGAGCCCACCGGGCGGTAGAGTTGCAGATTCAGAGCGGTCTCATCGTTTGCAACCGCGGTCAGGTACTGGCGTTGAAGCTGGCGCGCCGCGGCAAGGTCGAACTCGGAGCTGATCACGTCGGTCTGCGGCACCGCCGAGGTCGAGTAAGCCGTCTCGGTGACTCTGACCACCTGGTCGAGGTTGCGGACGTTCTCGTCGTTGACGCCGGCCAGGGCACCGTCGAGCACCAACTGAAAATAGCCGGTCTCGGTCGCAGCACGGACGTCGCGAACCGTCGCCACCAGTGCAAGGTGCGCGATCTCCGCATTGCGGACCGCTTGGTCCCGTTGATAGAGCGCTTTGCCGGGGAATTGAAACGTCTCGGTAAAGTTGAACTGCCGGACAGCCGCGCGCCCGAGTGGATTCTTGGGACTGTCGCTGTTGGTGTAGGTAAAGATGGGATCGTTCGGCACGATGGTCTGCTTGATCGAATGGACCGTGGAGTCCCATCGGTAGCGCGCCGACTTGACCTGCGGATTCGCCTCGACTGCGATTTCTACGAGCTGCGCTTCAGAAAGCGGGGACTCCGCGGCGCGCGCGAGCGAGGCGATAAATGCGATAGTCGCGATCGCAAGCATCAACGCACCGCCGTTCTTCATCGTTGCCATCGCAACTCCTCGATCCGCCTCGCCCATGGCAATACGCCGCCGGCTCGGAAAGGTTCCATCGCCGTGACCCGAATTGGTTACATATGAGCCTAAATGAGAATGATAATCAATGTCTATAAGCCCGCGCCTGCCTCCGCATTCGAAATTCAATTAAACCGGTTCGAATCGACGACCGAAAGCATCGCTTCGGATCGAAATTCCAGGAGGCCGCCGCGTCGGCGCTGCGGCAATCGTCAGTTGCCCGCGACCTTGGCTTTTGCGGCCGCGGCACTCTGCATCGATCGGAGGTACATCACGACCTGCCAGCGCTGCTCGGCGGGCATTTCGTCAGCATAGGAGGGACTCGACAGAACACCGTCGCGGATTGCGCCGTAGATATAGCCGTCGGGACGATCCTTGATCGCGCCGACGAGCAGACTTTTCGGCGGCTTTTTCAGGATGTGCGCGACGGGGCCGCCACCCTGCGCCGATTCTCCGTGACACGGCGCGCAGTAGGTATTGAACTGCTCTTTACCCTTGGCGAGATTTTCCGGCGTCGCCTGCAAGGGGTTGTGCATCTTGATCGCCGCCTGCTCGAGGCTCATCGGCGGTTCTCCGCCATGAACCGGAATTGTGTCCGCCGGAGTGACGCGCGGCGCCATCGCGAACGGCTGAATTTCCGGCCCGCGGTACATGTCGATACTCCACGGGAAACAAGCAGCCGGCGCCGGGATCGCCGCGATCGCAATCGCAACGGCGAGCATCAATCCCCCGGCACGAATCACCCTGGGATGCGGACCAATCACGTTTCTGAAAATCTCCCGGCTCCGCTTCTTTACGATAAGCACGGCGAGCATACCCGCCTTCTCATGCGGAAGGCAAAAGTAGCGCTACGTGGCGCTGGCCAGCGGCTGGCTGGAGAAACCCAGACCTCGAGCGCCCGCGTCGACCGTGACCCGCGAACTGTCGCGAATCTCACCCGCGAGCAATTTCCGCCCCAGCGCCGTCTCGAGCTCGCGCTGGATAAGCCGTTTCAACGGACGCGCCCCGTACGACGGGTCGTAGCCATGCTCGGCCAGATAGTCCCGCGCTTTGTCGGTCAATTCGAGCTCGATCTTGCGCTCCTCGAGCCGCGCGCGCAGCCGCACCAGTTGCACGTCGACTATTTGGCGCAGCTCTGCGCGGGTCAGCGGATGGAACACGACGACCTCGTCAACCCGGTTGAGAAACTCGGGCCTGAAACTCTGACGCAAGACCTCGAGCGCCTGCGCCTTCATCTTCTCGTAGTCCTGTCCCTTGAAGCCGAGAATAATCTGGCTGGCGATATTCGACGTCATGATCACAACGGTGTTGCGGAAATCGACGGTACGTCCGTGACCGTCGGTAAGCCGGCCGTCGTCGAGCAATTGCAGCAGCACGTTGAACACGTCGGCGTGCGCTTTTTCAATCTCGTCAAACAGAATTACCGAGTACGGACGGCGCCGCACGGCTTCCGTCAGCTGCCCGCCTTCCTCGAAGCCGACATAGCCCGGAGGTGCGCCTACCAGCCGCGAGACGGTGTGCTTCTCCATGTACTCCGACATGTCGATTCGGATCATTGCGGCTTCGCTGTCGAACAGGAACGCGGCCAGCGCGCGCGCAAGTTCGGTCTTGCCCACGCCGGTGGGGCCGAGAAAAATGAACGACCCGATCGGGCGGTTGGGATCCTTGAGTCCGGAGCGGGCGCGAATTACGGCGTCGGAAACGGCGATCACCGCTTCGTCCTGGCCGATCACGCGTTTGTGCAGATGCTCCTCGAGATGCGCGAGCTTCTGCACCTCGCCTTCGAGCAGCCGCGAGACTGGAATTTTGGTCCATCGCGCGACGACTTCGGCGATATCGTCCTCGTCCACTTCTTCCTTGATCAATCGCTTGCCGCCGGAGTGTTTCTCGATCAGCTTCTGCTCTTCGGCGCCGAGCTCCTTCTCGAGCGACGCGAGCTTGCCGTACTGCAGCTCGGCGACCTGGTTGAGGTCGTACTCGCGCTTGGCTTTTTCGATCGCAAGCCTGGTTTGTTCGATCTCGGCTTTAATTTTCGCGAGTTTTTCGAGCCCGCCCGTTTCGGTTTCCCACTGCGCCTGCAGGCCCGCGCGCTTTTCCTTGATCTCGGCGAGTTCCTTCTCAAGTTTCTGCAGCCGATCGCGCGAGGACTGATCGGTCTCGCGCTTGAGCGCCTCGCGCTCGATTTCCAGCTGCATCACGCGCCGATTGACCTCGTCGATCTCGACCGGCATCGATTCCTTCTCGGTGCGCAGCTTGGCCGCCGCTTCATCCATCAGGTCGATCGCCTTGTCGGGCAGGAATCGATCGGTGATGTAGCGTTTCGACAGCACCGCGGCCGTCACCAGCGCGGCGTCCTTGATTCGAATTCCGTGATGGACCTCGTAGCGTTCCTTCAGCCCGCGCAGAATCGAGATGGTGTCCTCGACGCTCGGCTCCTCGACCATCACCGGCTGAAAGCGCCGCTCCAGCGCCGCGTCTTTCTCGATATACTTACGGTACTCGTCGAGCGTGGTCGCGCCGATGCAATGCAGTTCGCCGCGCGCCAGCATGGGCTTGAGCAGGTTCGACGCATCCATCGCACCTTCCGCCGCGCCCGCGCCGACGACGGTATGCAACTCGTCGATGAACAGAATTATCTCGCCCGCGGCTTCCTGCACTTCCTTCAACACGGCTTTCAGCCGTTCCTCGAACTCGCCGCGGAATTTGGCGCCCGCTATCAGCGCTCCCATGTCGAGCGCGACCAGCTTGCGATTCTTGAGGCCCTCGGGCACGTCGCCCGCAACGATTCGCCGCGCGAGACCCTCGACAATCGCGGTCTTGCCGACCCCCGGCTCGCCGATCAGCACCGGGTTGTTCTTGGTGCGGCGCGAGAGCACCTGGATTACGCGTCGAATTTCCTCGTCGCGTCCTATCACCGGATCGATCTTGCCGGCCGACGCGAGCTTGGTCAGGTCGCGGCCGTATTTTTCCAGCGACTGGTAGGTCGCCTCGGGATTCGACGAGGTGACGCGCTGGTTGCCGCGGACCTTCTTGAGCACGGCCATCAGCTTGTCGTGGGTCAAGCCTGCTTCGCGCAGAATTTTCGAAGCGGCGCCGGGCTCATCGAGCATCGCGATCAACACGTGCTCGACCGAAACGTACTCGTCCTTGAGCTTGCCCGCCTCCTGCTCCGCGCGCGCCAGCACCCGGCCCAGGCGCTGGGTCGCGTAAACTTGCCCGCGGTCAGAGCCGGCGCCGGTAACTTGCGGAATTTTGGCGAGTTCAGCGCCGAGCTTGCGGCGCACTGCGTCGCGATCGACGCCCGTCAGCTTCACGATCGAGGACGCCAGGCCTTCGTCATCTTCGAGCAGCGACGCTATCAAATGCTCGACGTCGACGGCCTGGTTATGCGCGGTGAGCGCGGCATTTTGCGCGCGCCCAAGCGCCTCCTGGAGTTTTTCGGTGAATCGGTTGGCGTTCATTTGATGGTCGGTTTTCCCTGCTGACTAAGCTAACCACTTTCCCAAATTTGGCAAAACGAAATTCACCATCGGCCGCCGCGGTGACACCCGCAATATGTCTCCAGGCAATTTCCGGATGGAAGGGGAAATTTTTGCGGCGCAATACTACGCAGGCCCGCGCCCGACCGCGAGACTCGCAGTCAAGCGCATGTAGCCGCAGGCTTTTTCTGATGGCGACGCGCTAGATACGCACAATGGGCGCCGCGGGTCCGCGCACGGTGCGGCGATCCGCGCGCACCCGGCGCGTCACCGCAGGCTTCGGCTCGAACGCCGGATGCAGGCTGGGTTCGCGCGGAGTGCCGGCGGCGGCGGCTGGTTTCTGGGCAGCGATAAGGATATGGCGCCGCCCCTCGCGAACCAGCAAACCTTGCTCGGTCATTTCGGCAAGAAGCTTGCTGACCATCGGGCGCGAACTGCCGATCATCTCGGCGAGTTCTTCCTGCGCGAGTTCGGGCAGCAGCAGCGTTCCGCGCGAGTCGGGCACGCCGAATCGCTCCGCCAGCTCGTCCAGAACAATCTCGAGCCGCTTGCGCAGCGACATTCCCAAAAACGTCATGTAGCGGTAGGCGACCGACGACCACATCGAATTGATCGCCTCGGCAATCCGGAGCAGCACCTCCGGCTCCAGGCCCTTGAGCACTTCCGAAATCTGATGACGCGTGAACAGCGCAACGCAGCAGTTGGTCACCGCCGTCGCCCCGAACAGCTGCGAACGGCCGCCGTCCGCGCCGGCAAAATCGGCATATCCAACCAGGTCGCCGGGACCGGCGAGATCGACCAACACGGGGTCGCTGCCGGGACGCGAGCTATGAACCTTGACCAGGCCGGTCAGCACGGCGAAGACCACGTCGGCCGGCGAGCCCATCGAGAACAGCTCCGCGCCCTTGCGATAGCGCACCAGCATGTGCCGCTCGAGAAGTGCGGTCGCCGCGGGCCGCGCAACTCCCATCGATGAGAGCCTGGATAGCAGCCTTTCCTGGGCCTGCGCCGAGACCTGTTGATTCATAGGCATCCCCCTTGCGGTTGCGCCGTGTGAGGGCCGGTGCGTAATTAAACCCTACAAACTGTTAGCTCGAATGGGCGCTTCGGTCAAGCGCGGGCGAAATACCGGTAATAAATTATCGCAAGCGCTCAGGCGCCGGCGATCGTCATCTCGGCTATCTTGATCGTCGGCGCGACCGTCGATGAGCGCCAGTTGAGGTCGTTGCCGATCATCTCGACGCCGGCCAGCATGTCCTTGAGGTTGCCCGCGATGGTGATTTCATTCACCGGATACGCAAGTTCGCCGTTCTCGATCCATATTCCGCCCGCGCCCCGCGAATAGTCTCCGGTGACCATGTTCACGCCGAAACCTATCGTCTCGGTCAGGTACAGTCCCTGCTTGACCGAGCCGATTATCTGCGCGGGCGTATAGCTGCCGGGCTCCAGGTACAGATTGGTGGTCGAGACGCCGGGCGCCTCGCCCACCGAACGCGCGGCGTTGCCGGTGGGCGCCAGACCGAGCTTGCGCGCCGAATAGCAGTCGAGCAGGTAGCTCGCGAGCACCCCCTTGTCCAGCACGTTCTTGCGCGAGGTCGGCAGCCCCTCGCCGTCGAACGGCTTGGAGCCAAGACCGCCGGGGATCAGCGCGTCGTCCACGATGGTAACGCCGGGAGCAGCAATCGTTTTGCCCAGCTGCCCGACTAGAAATGAGGCTCCCTTATACAACGCGGGCCCCGACGCGGCGCCGACGATCGATCGAATCAATCCAGCAGCCATGTCGGGATCGAAAACGATCGGCGCGCGCATCGTCTTGATCTTGCGCGCTCCGAGCCGGCGGATCGCCCGCCGGGCGGCGGTTATTCCGACCGACTCCGCATCTTCGAGTTTTCCGAAGCGGCGGTTCGACGTGTACCAGAATCCCTGTTGCATCGCGTCGCCGTCTTGCGCGATCGGCTGCACGACCAGCGTGTACGAGGTGCCGGAATACTCGCCTGAAAAACCCTGGCTGTTGGCGAACAGAATCTGGCCGCGCCCGGAGCTGAATTCGGCGCCCTCGGAGTTCTTCATGCGCGGATCGAATTTCAGCGCCGCGTTCTCGGCGGTGCGCGCGATCTCCAGCGCACGATCCGCGGTCACGATTCCGCTGTCAGGATCCGCCAGTGAAAGCTCGGGCAATGATTTGGGATGCATCGAAGGGTCGGGCAATCCCGCCCACGGATCGGCGGCCGACAGGCGCGCAAGCTCGACCGTGTTCGCGATGAAATCGCCCAGCGAATCGCGCTCCAGTTCGGCCGTCGATGAGGTCGCGGAAGACTGTCCGCAAAACACCCGCAGACCCAGCCGCCGCTCGCGCGAGCTCTTGAGTTTCTCGACTTCGCCCAGCCGCACGCCGGCCGAAAGAGACTCCGCGGTCACGCACAGAACCTCCGCCGCGCTGGCGCCTTTGCGCCTGGCCTCGTCGAGCGCCCAATTGGCGAGTTCGATATCAACCGTCGCCATCAGATGATTCTCACTGTCATTCCAATTATCAGGCGCGTGTGCCGCCGACCGTTATGCTGTCGATTCGAATCGTCGGCAGACCCATGCCCACCGGCACCGATTGGCCGTCCTTGCCGCAAGTCCCGAGCCCGGCGTCGAGCGCAAGGTTATTGCCGACCATCGAGACCCGGGTCAGTACGTCGGGACCATTGCCGATAAGCGTGGCGCCCTTCACCGGCCGCGTCACCTGGCCGTCCTCGATCAGGTAAGCCTCGCTCGCGGAGAAAACAAATTTGCCGTTGGTAATATCGACCTGTCCGCCGCCGAAGTTGACCGCGTAGAGGCCGTTCTTGACCGACTTTATTATCTCCTCGGGCGTGGATTCGCCGTTGAGCATGAAGGTGTTGGTCATTCGGGGCATCGGCGAATGCGCAAAGCTCTCGCGCCGTCCGTTGCCGGTGGGCTCCATCTTCATCAACCGCGCGTTCATCCGATCCTGCAGATAGCCGCGCAGGATTCCCTTTTCGATCAGCACCGTGCGCGAAGTGGGCGTGCCTTCGTCGTCAACGTTCAGGCTGCCGCGGCGATTCGGGATGGTGCCGTCGTCGATCACCGTGCAAAGTTCGCTCGCGACTTTCTGGCCGATTCGATTCGCGAATGCCGACACGCCCTTGCGGTTGAAGTCGCCTTCCAGCCCGTGGCCGATCGCTTCGTGAAGCAAAATTCCGGGCCATCCCGGGCCGAGCACGACGATCATCTCGCCCGCGGGCGCATCGACGGCGTCGAGATTGACGATCGCCTGCCGCGCCGCTTCGAGCGCGTACTCGCGCCAGCGGTCATTTTCGATGAAGTAGTCCCACCCGACGCGTCCGCCGCCGCCGTAGGAGCCCATCTGCCGGCCTTTGCCGTCGTCGGCGATCACGGTGACGTAGAGCCGGCACAGCGGCTGCACGTCCGCGGCGACTTGCCCGTCGCTGTTCACGATCATCACGATCTTCCGCTCACACGCGAACGACGCCATCACGTTCTTCACCCGCGGATCGGAGGCGCGCACCACGCGATCGATCTCGTTCAGCAGCCGCGCACGCTCCTGCACCGGAACCTCGAGCGGGGTGCTGTCGAGATCGTACAGCGCATGCCGCGCGACCGGAGCACCGACCCGCACCGCGGCCGGCATCGTACCGCGCTGATCGGCGATCGCGCGGGCCGCCTCCGCCGCAAGCCGCATCCTGTCGATCGTGACTTCGTCCGAATAAGCGTAGCCGGTGCGATCCTCGGCGCACACGCGGACCCCGACGCCGTGGCTCACGCTCTTGCTGGTGTGATTCACCATCGATTCCTCGAGCCCGAGACCCTCGGCGCTGCGGTACTCGAAGTAGAGGTCGGCGTAGTCGGCCTTGCGTTCGAGCGCGCTCCCGAGGATTCGCTCGAGTGCGCCGTGGTTCATGCCGAATCGGTTTAGAAAGAATTTATCGGGAGCAACGAGTTCGTTGGACATTAAATTTGCCGCCTGTGAATCAAGTTTATCAAAGCACGCAGCCGCCAAGAAGGTCGCTGGCTCGAATCCGCGCAAACAATCGGCTCGACGATGGCGAAGCGGCCTCGAAACGGGTTACGATTTGCCGATGGCGGCGGCAACCCGGGATACATTGGCGCTCATCGATCGCCTGATGCTCGAAATGATCGCGCAGCAGGAGACCAAGGTCCTCGCGATGGCGTGCGCGATTCATCCCGGGCTCACCCCGGAGGACATCCGCAATCCGAACGATTTTGCCGACCTGATGGCGAGCGGCGAGTGGAACTTCGAGGACGGAATCCTGACCGGGCTCAAGAGCGCGCACATGGCGCTGCGCGCTAAGCTGCTGGAGAGCATCGAGTAAGAACTCGAAAAAGTTCCACCGGCAGAACCCCGGGGAAAAAAAAGGCACGAAGAGATTTTCTTCGTGCCTGTGCGTCTCTGGCCGCGACGTTCCAGCTGAATTAGCCGGCGGCCACCGCCCGACGAGGTCTCTCGGCGGCAGCGCCCTCCTTCTTCGCAGCCGAGCGCTTGCGCGGCTTCTTCGACTTGGTCTGCTCCTCGCTGCCGGTGAACTCGATGACTGACAGCATGGCGGCATCGCCGCGGCGATGACCGAACTTGATCACCCGCGTATAGCCGCCGTTGCGATCTTTGAAGCGCGGCGCGATCTCATCGAATAGCTTCTTGACCGCCTCATGCGACTGCATGAACGCAAACGCGCGCCGTCGCGCGGCGAGATCGTTCTGCTTGCCGAGCGTGACCATCCGGTCCGCGATGCGCCGCAGTTCCTTGGCCTTGGGATCGGTCGTCTTGATTCGCTCATGGCGAATCAGCGCGAGCACCATATTCTTGAACAACGCCTTGCGATGCGCTGAGGTGCGATTGAGCTTGCGGCCCGAGTTGAGATGACGCATCAGTTACTCCAAACCGCTATGCCGATTCGCGGCGTTCCTGCTCTTCCCACATGCGGTCGAGCTCGCCGCGCGGCGGCAGGTTCTCCAGCCGCATCCCGAGCGATAGCCCCATGTCGGCGAGCACTTCCTTGATCTCGTTGAGGGACTTGCGCCCGAAGTTCTTGATCTTGAGCATGTCCTGCTCGGTGCGCTGCACCAGCTCACCGATATATTTGATGTCGGCGTTCTGAAGACCGTTGAACGCGCGCACCGAAATCGGCAGCCCTTCGACGGGCCGATAGAGCAGCTCGCTCATCGTGGGATGGGCGTCGCCGCCTTCGGCCGTGCCGGCGGCTGCTGCGGCCTCTTCCTCGACGCCCGCGAAAATCGTCATCTGATCGCGCATCACGCGCGCCGCATAGGTCAGCGCCTCGCGCGGGTTGATCGAGCCGTCGGTCCAAATCTCGAGCGCGAGCCGATCGTAGTCGGTGCGCTGGCCGACGCGCGCGTTGGTCACGGTAAAGTTGACCTTGCGAATCGGCGAGAAGATCGCGTCGAGGCGAATCGTCCCGATTGGCTCCTCGTCTTCGGTGCGCTCGCCGGGGACGTAGCCGCGGCCGCGCTTGATGACGAGTTCCATGTCGAGTTCGGCGCCCTTGTCGAGCGACGCGATATGCTTGTCGGGGGTCAGGATTTCCAGGCTCGGGCCGCCGGTGATATCGCGCGCGGTCACCTGCGCCTCGCCCTTGACCTTGAGCGTCGCGGTAATCTGCTCGCCCTCATGCAGGCGCAAGCGGATTTCCTTGAGGTTGAGGACGATGTCGGTCACGTCCTCCTTGACTCCGGCCAGAGTCGAAAACTCGTGGAGGACGTTTTTGATCCTGACTGCCGTAATCGCGTAGCCGGGCAGCGTGGACAGCAGGATGCGCCGCAGCGCGTTGCCAACGGTGATTCCGTAGCCGCGTTCGAGCGGTTCCGCGGAAAACTTGCCGTAGGAAGGAGTGACTTCCTTCTCGTCGAACTCGACCGCTTTGGGTTTGATCAGATCTCGCCAGTCATTCTGCATAGTCTATGCTCTTTTTCCCGATGGATTTCCCGCGCCCACACAGGTCCACCACGGACCGGGACGCCGATCGGTATGCCTCCGCCCTATCTGGAGTAATGCTCGACGATCAGCTTCTCGCTGATCGGCATCGTCAGTTCAGCGCGCGCCGGCAGCGACCGGAGCGAGCCGCGGAATTGTTCGCGCTCGAGTGCCATCCACGGCGGGACGCCGCGG
>Ga0074046_10000788_pt1 | contig 29135 bp, 29 predicted proteins | sample BogForMeECP23OM3_FD_94441 | JGI IMG/M metagenome (GOLD analysis project Ga0074046, IMG submission 94441) | Bog forest soil microbial communities from Calvert Island, British Columbia, Canada - Bog Forest MetaG ECP23OM3 | ecosystem: Environmental > Terrestrial > Soil > Wetlands ... | reverse complement strand
GTGCGCGGATTTCCATCATGGCCCGGAGTGCAACGCGCGCTCCATCAAGAGGCCGGATACATGACCGCAACCGGATATCAGCCATCAGAGCAGCGACCTTGCGCACAGGGCTGGGTCCATACAGGAGAGTTCGCGCTCGATATGATCGATGCGCTGGTAGAGCTGGCTTGCCAGCAGCGTCGCTTCATCCTCGCTTACGGCAGTACCGTCGTACACGCGATTGACCCAGTCGATGTGCGCGGGATCGTCGGTCGAGCGGCGCACGTCGCGCATCACCTCGTCGTTGGAGCGCTGGCGATCGATAGGACCGATCACTCGCAGGTACATCAAAGGGCGGTATTCCTTGGCCATCGCGAGCTCGAAGGCCTGCCACATCTTGGCGCGCGCGCACAACCATGGGTCGTCGGGATACAAGCGCGGTTCGGGAAAGACCGCGTCGAGATATTCGGTGATGACGTTGGACTCGTAGATGACGCGGTCGCCGTGGACCAGAGTCGGCACCAGGCCGCTGGGGTTGAGCGCGAGATACTCCGGCCGCTTCTGCTCCATCTTCGTGAGATCGACGAGCCGGGTTTCCCATTCGAGATTTTTTCGAGCATCACGATTCGCACACGCCGCGCGCATGGCGAGCCGTGGAAATCGTAGAGGGCGATCTGTTCGCTCATAGCAGGAGGCTGGAGGGGTTTTCGAGAAAGCGTTTCAGTTCTTGCAGGAAGCGGCCGGCTACGACGCCGTCAACGATGCGATGATCGAACGAGCCGGTGACCATCATGGTTTTGCCGACGGCGAGCTGGCCGTTGCGGATGACGGGTCGATCCTTGATGGCGCTCACGGCGAGAATCGCGGCCTGCGGTGGAACGATGACCGCGGCGAAATGCTCGATGCCCAGCATGCCCATGTTGGAGATCGAGAACGTCGCGCCTGACAGTTCGTCGGAAGTGAAACCGCCGCGGCTCGACTTCGCGACGAGGCGATGCGCGGCCCGCGAGATTTCGAGCAGCGACAGCCGCTCGCATTTGCGAATCACGGGCAGGATCAATCCATCCTCGACCGCGACGGCAACGCCGATGTTGATGTTGGGATGGATGAAGATGCCTTCGTCCTCGTAGCTTGCGTTGATGCGCGGGTAGCGGCCCAGAGCGAGCGCGCAGGCTTTCACGATGATGTCGTTGTACGTGACGGTTTCCTCGAACAGCTCAGTCGCTTCGAGCGAGTCCTTCAAGCGCACCGCGTCTTCCATCGCGACTTCGACGGTGACGTAAAAGTGCGGGATCTCGCGCTTCGACTGGGCCATCCGCTTGGCGATCGTCTTGCGCATCGCGGACAACTCTTCGCGCGAACCGGGCGCGCCCTCGCGCGGCGATACGAGGCGGCGAAACTTGAATAGCTGCTGCTCGCGGATAAAGTTGTCGATGTCGCGCTTGGTGACTCGTCCTTCGGGGCCGGTGCCGCGGACGTGAGAGAGATCGACGCCGGCCTCCTCTGCTGCGCGGCGCGCCAGCGGAGAGGCGCGAAGCTTGTGGCCATCGCCCGCGTCGGCGTCAGCCGCAGGGGCGGACGGCTCGGGGCGCGGCGGAGGTGCGGCGATTGCGGTCGGCGCGGCGGAGAGATTCGCGGACATCGCTGGATGCACGTGCAAGTCGCCCGCGGAGCCGTCGGTGACGACCGCGGCCGGCGCGATTGATTTCCTAGGTTTTTGAGTTTTTTCACTGGCGGCGGTCGGCGCGATCTGCTTTGCCGAAGGCTGCCTTCCTCCTGCAATCTTTGGTTTTACAGCGGTTAGCACGGGCAGCTCCGAAGTCGCCGCCGCTTCGGCGCCGGGGTTTTCCATCACCGCCGCCGCCGGAAGAGGTTTGGCCTCCGCAGATGGCATCGGTTTGCCCTCTGCCCTGGAATCTTTCGCGCTTGCGGATTTCATCAGTGCGATCACGGCGCCGACCGGCGCGCTCTCGCCTTCGTTCAATTTGATCTGATCGAGCACGCCTTCTTCGAACGACTCGAGCACCATGTCGGCCTTGTCGGTCTCGACCTCGGCAATCGCCTCGCCGCGCGCGATCTTGTCGCCGGGATGCTTGAGCCATCGGAGGATCTTGCCTTCCTCCATCGTGTCGGAAAGCTTGGGCATCGTGATTTCGTTGCTCATGATTTCTAGCCCAAAATTTTTACGTCAATTGTTCCGCCGCTTTGACGATATCGCCCGCGCTCGGCAGCGAAGCGTGCTCGAGATGCTTGTTATACGGCATCGGAGAGTCGAGCGCGGCGACGCGAGCGACGGGCGCGTCGAGCGAGTCGAAGGCGGCCTCATGAATCTGCGCGGCGATTTCAGCGCCGGCACCGCCCGTGCGCCATCCCTCGTATACGACGATGGCGTGCCCGGTCTTTTTCACCGACGCGACGACGGTCGCCATGTCGAGCGGGTTCAGGGTTCGCAGATCGACTATCTCAGCGTCGATGCCGGAGTTCTCGAGCGCTTCGGCGGCGGCGATCGCGTCGTATACGCACTTCGAGTAAGTGACTATGGTCACATCCTTACCTTCGCGGATTACATTTGCCTTGCCGAACGGAACCATGAACTCAGGATCCTCGGGCACTTCGCCCTTAACGCCGTATAGTGACTCGTGTTCGAGGAACATTACTGGATCGACCTGGCGAATTGCGGTTTTCAATAGTCCCTTGGCGTCGGCTGGCGTGGCCGGGATGACGACGCGGAGGCCGGGGGCGTGGAGGAAATACGCTTCGAGGCTCTGGCTGTGCTGTGCTCCGAGCTGATGGCCGCCGCCCTGCGGCGCGCGAATGACTATAGGTACATTGGCCTTGCCGCCGAACATGAAGTGTATTTTGGCGGCGCTATTGACTATTTGATCCATAGCCAGTAGGCCGAAGTTGATAGTCATCAGTTCGACTATCGGCTTGAGCCCGCCCATCGCAGCGCCGATGCCGGCGCCGACAATAGTCAGTTCGGAGATGGGAGTGTCGCGGACGCGCTTTTCACCGTAGATAGCCAGCAGGCCGTCGGTGACCTTGAAGGCGCCGCCGAAGTAGCCGACCTCTTCGCCCATGACAAAGACGCGCTCGTCGCGATCGAGTTCCTCGCGCAGGGCCTGGTTCAATGCTTCACGGTAAGTGATCTGCGCCATTCTAATCTCAGGTTCGGTGGCCTCACTTGTCCTCGGACGCGTAGACGCCCTTGCCGAGTTCATCCATCGAGGGCTCGGGGCTTTCGTCGGCGAACTTGACCGCATCATCTATAGTCGCGGCGACTTCGCGCTCGACTTCGTCGAGCTTCGCGTCGGTGGCGCGCTTCTCGGCTAGGAGGCGACGGTGCAAATTTTTAATCGGGTCGCGTTCTTGCCAGATTCTTTCCTCGCGCTTCGAGCGATACTCGGCCGGATCGGACATCGAATGGCCGCGGAAGCGGTACGTGACGGCTTCGATCAACGAGGGGCCGTCACCGGCGCGCGCGCGCGCAACGGCCTCCATCGTGGCACCGTAAACGTCGAGCACGTCCATCCCGTCCACGCGCACGCCCGGCATCTTGTAGGGCTCGGCGAAGCGGTAGAGTTCCTCCTGGCTGATCGCATTCTGGACGAGCGTGCCCATCCCGTAAAAATTATTCTCGCAAATGAAAACCAGCGGCAGCTTCCACAGCGACGCCATGTTGAGCGTCTCGTGGAACGCACCCTGCGGGAGCGCGCCGTCGCCGAAAAAGCAGCAGACGACTTCGGGACCTTCGTTGTAGCTGACCGCGAGCGCAAGCCCGCATGCGATTGGCAATCCACCGCCGACAATCGCATAGCCGCCCATGAAGCGCAGGTCCTGGTCGAACAGATGCATCGAGCCGCCGCGCCCGTGCGAGATGCCGGTCGCCTTGCCGAACAACTCGGCCATGACGACGCGCGGCTCGGCACCCTTGGCGAGGCAGTGACCGTGCTCACGATAGGTCGAGACGACGTAGTCCTTGTCGTTGAGGGCGTATATCGAGCCGACGGCGACGGCCTCCTCGCCGGCGTAGAGATGGCAGAAGCCGGTGATTTTGCCGCGGCTGTACATCTCGGCGGTCTTCTCCTCGAAACGGCGGATGAGCGTCATGCGGCGATAGAGGTCGAGGAGCTGGCTCTCGTGGAGGGTCAGCAGCGCGTGCTGAGCAGTATGCTTGTCGCGTTCGAGCGCCATTGTGGATTAAGCGTAACGCGATTGGAGAGAGGGGTAAACCGCAGTCAACATTAATGCAGTTGAAGGGGAACTTCATCTAACGTGAAGCCGCCGCGGGTTTCACTTCAATGAAGGGTTTCCCCTTCCTCACCTCTGCGGGCCCTTCTTCCGCATCTCTTCGTCGCGGTAGCGCTTGTAGAGCAGGGTCCATTCGTTGGAGCCTTCTACGACGCCGCGTTTGATCGAATTGATCTTGCGCCGCACGATTGCGTCGAGCTCGTCGCCCTGCTCGTTGAACTGCGCGACAATTTCGCGCGCCTGCCGCAGCGCCAGCGGAAAGTTCGCGATCTCGGCCAAGCCCTCGTCGCGCAATTTTGCCAGCGACTCGCGCGCCAGGAACAGGACTCGTGCTTCGGTGAGCTTCATGAAGATTTCAGAGCGTGAAGTTTTTCTTCTCGGCCAGGCGCTGGCGAATCAAACTGCGCAGCCGCGTGACGTCCAGGCGCGTGTCGCGGCGCGCTTCCGCCTCCGCCATCTTGTCGGCCTCTTCGTCTATTTGCGCTTCGGTCTCGAAATTTGCCGACATCAGCTCGACCACGCACGCGACCAGTTCCTTGACGTCAGCCTTGGGCTTGATCAAACCGCGATCAATCAGCCGGTTGACGAGATGAGTCGCGAGCGCGTCGATCTGAGCTTCCCGCATCGCCATACAATCACAGCTTGAGGTTTTCAGCGCTCGTTGTCAAAAGCACCTTCGTCAACGGCGGCTCTTCGTTCCGTGTCAGGGTGAGCAAAGCCCGCGGAACTCGACATACGGCCGATCGGCGGAGTATGGGCAGACAGGCGACGCCGAGTGCCCCTTGGCGAATCTTGCTCTCCGGCCTCGGCTCATCAAAGACTGAGAACCAGGAGCGGCCGCATGCTTGTGCTTGCTCGCGCTTGTCACATTCGCCAAATCCATTGTCTTCACCGCTGCCCGGTGCGGCGCGCGCGGCTCGCCGGATGATGGCCGGGGGCCAGACACCCGCGCTCGCGGCTTCCGAGATGCCGACGGCGCCAAAGCACCGCCTCGGACGCTCCGCCCTGCAGGTTGAGGCCGCGCTGATCCTTGCCTTGGCGATCGCGCTCGGCGGCTTCCTCCGGTTTATCCATATCGGCGTGGCGGAAATTACCGGCGACGAGGTGTCATCGTGGGCGACCGCCAGCGCTCCGACGCTGGCCGGCGTGATTCGCGCGCATCAGCACGCGAACCTGGGCACGCTCGCGTTGCATGACCTCCTGCTGCACTTGTGGATACTAATGTTCGGTGACAGCGAGGCGGCGCTGCGGTCGTTGTCGGCGTTGTTTGGAACCACGGCCATCGCGCTGGCCTTCTTCGTTGCCTACGAGCTGCTGATGCTGCCAGCGAGCGGCGGCGACGGGCGCGAAGCGGACGGGCCCGCGGCCCAGGTTACGGCCGCGCTCAGCGCGCTCATCACGGCGATCAGCCTCGTGATGATAAACTCATCTCGCGAGGCGCGGATGTATCCGCTGATGCTCGCGATGGTGCTGGCACAAGTCGGGTTTTTTCCTGCGCGCGATGCGCCGCGGTGGATGGCTGAGCTTCGCCGCGATCGCCGTCTTCACCGCGCTGACGGTCGCGGCGAATTTCACCGCGGCCTTCGCCTTCGCTGCGGAAGGAGCGTGGTTCGCCTGGCGCCTCGTTGCGGAGCGGCGCAATGGCCGCGGGCTCGATACGCGCGCGTGGCGGGCCGCGTTCGGCGTCCTTGCAGGTTTCGCGATGCTAGCGCCATTCGCATCGGTCATCGCTTTACAGCTTGGCTCAGGAGTAACGCGCGGAACGTGGTCCTGGATCCAGCCGCCGAGACCGATAGACCCACTCCAGACCTTCGAGAGCGCCAGTGGTGCGTGGGTGTTCGTGCTGTGTGCGGCGCTCGCACTGTGGGGGGTGCTCACGCGATGGCGGTGGCGCCGCGAGCAGATCGCGTTCGCGCTCATCCTTATGTGGCTGCCACCGTTGGCGCAGCTCGCGATTTCCTACCTGTTCATACCGATGGACGTCACCCGCTACGTGCTCCCGTCCTTCATTGCGTTCTATATCCTGGCGGCACTCGGCATCGCAGCGCTCGGCAGCGCGCGGGCGCGCGGTGTCGCCGCGGCACTGGTCGCGCTCACGATGCTCACTCACGTCTATCGCTACGATAGCAAGCCGCGCGATCGGCTGTTTCGCGAGGCAGTCGCGCTGGCAATTGTAATGGCGCCGGGCCGCAGACGCATTGGTATCGTGAGCTGGGACGGCAGCAACCGCTCAGCGTTCTACTACGCGCCGACGGTCCGCCGCGCCGACCTCGTCCGCCTTCCCCCTGAAGGCGAGCTCCCGCCTGCCGCCGCGCAAATCCGGACCCTTATCCTGCCCAGCTACATGCGACCGGCCGAACTCGCGCGTTGTCGCACGCTCTTCCCGCGTGTCGAGGGAAAGTTCCGGCTCGTCGAAGTTCGATCGAAATGACTCTGGCGCCTGGCCGGTGTGCGCTATTGCGCGGGCATTGCCGACGGCGACGCTGCGGCTACCGGAGTAGCTTCTCCGAGCGGGGTGGATTGCGGCGCAGGCGTCCCGGGCGCTGACATTGGCGCAACCGCCTCGTATCCGTACTTCATCGCGGCGAGCGGGCGTCCGGAAACCACATTCGCGGTCGCGGGCGCCGGGCTTTCGAGGATCGAGTCCGCCACGCCTTCACGCTCGAACGGGCGGCGCACGTCCAGCGGGGCCGGCTCGACGACATGGCCGACGTTGACGTCCGCGCTATCGACGCGAATGTTGCTGGCAAGAACGACGCCGCGTTCGGCGCGCAGATCGTAAAGTCCCGGCGGCAAGTCCGCCGTGAACGAGCCGTCGGGCTTGGTCGGCGCGACGTAGATATCGCTGGTAACGCGATTCTCGTAATGAAGCTGGCGCCGATCAGCCGGTCGGCCGTCGCGGTACGACATCATGCCGCTCACATTCGCCGCGCCCGCAATCCGCGCCCCTGCAGCGAGACCCGCGGCGAATGCAACCGATAGAGCTGCCGCCGCGAAACGATTGCGGCCCGACCTGGGATTGGAAATGTTCTTCACGACGACTCCATGGCGACAGGTTTCGCGCCGGCTGAATTGTAGCCGCTCAGGGCATTTCCATCAAAGCCCGCGCATCGCCTATGCTTTCCGCAAATCCCACGGCGAGGTAACGATGGAACGCATAACCCTGTATCACAATCCTGGATGAGGGAGCTCGCGCGGCGCGCTCGAGATGCTTCGCGCGCGCGATGTCGAGTTCGACATCATTGAATATTTGAAGGAACATCCGACTCGTGAACGGCTCGAAAAAATAATCGAGATGCTCGACGGTCCCGTCTCCGACCTGGTACGCAAGGACAAGCGCTTCAAGGAGCTGGGCTTGAATCCCGCCGAGTACGCCGACAAGAAGGCGGTCGTCGCGCTCCTGCTCGAGCATCCCGAGCTGATGCAGCGTCCAATCGTGATTCGCGGCAAGCGCGCGATCATCGCGCGTCCGCCGGAAAAGCTCGAAGTGTTGTTGTGACGGAGTCGGGCTGGGCTGCTAGGCGCTCTTCTTGACCTTGCCCGAGCGGATACATCGCGTGCAGACCAGGATTCGCCGCACGTTGCCGTTTATCTCGGCACGCACTTCCTGCAGGTTGGGATTCCACCGCCGCTTGGTCTTGTTGTTGGCGTGACTGACGTTATTGCCGACTGACGGCTGCTTCTTGCAGTATGCGCAATGTCTCATGGGTCTTCCGTCCGAACCTGGTAATCCGTCTAGGGTAGCCCGACCTGCGGCCGCGTGAAAGAGGGGGAATACTTCGCCTTCAGCAGCGCCTCGCCGACCGCTTCGCTCTCGAGCACAGCGCCAGCGTCGCATCCGCACTTGAGGCTCATCAGCCAAGCGCTGCGCCCAAGCGCGACCGCGTAGCTGTCGAGCTGCTCCTTGAGACCCTTGGGCGCGTCCTTGTCTTCGATCGTGAGGTCCTTGGCCGCGACGATCACCTCGTTGGGGATCGAGCCGGTCTGCTCGCTGAAGAGCTGCTTGATCATCGCGACGAACGCCTGATGGTCGAGCGTGGGCACGTCGCTCTTGATCACGCCGTCGTAAATCGAGTCGGGGTGACTGCTCGGCATCTCCGCCAGCACCCGCCGAATCGAATCCGCGCGCGAAGCCTCGGCCGACGGCGCCTTCTCGTAGTCGGCCAGTATCACGCGCGCCGCGCCGGCGTTCCCGCCCGCCATCGCTCCGAGCGTGCGCCCGAGCAGTGCATTCGCCGCGCTGCGCCGCAACTGCCCTTGCGCGTTCGCGATCATCCGCTGAACGTCGGGATTGTTGATCCCGGCCGACTTGAACACCGCCATCGCGTCCTCGCCGTCGCCGCGATCGAGCAGAGCCTTCGCCGTGTCGAGCGGAACGAGCGGGGTGGTGTCGCGGATCGACGCGGTCGCGAGATACAACTTGGTCGCCGCGACCAGCTTCGCCTCGACGCGCGTCTGCACCGCCTCAAAGGCCTGCCACTGATCGCTCGAGATAAGTTTCTTCCCGGTCGCGCGCTCGGCAAACACCTGCGCCGGCAGCGCCAGGAAAGCGGACGCGCCGCCGATTACGGGCTCGCTGTCAGTGAAGGTGAAGCGATGCCGGTCCTCGGCCAGCGTCGAGAGATTTAGCGTCCATATCTCGTAAGCGCCAGTGAAGCGCGCCTCGTTCGAATCGCGTTGCGACTGAAACGACTCGGTCGGCAGGCTCACCACCATCACCGCGTCGAGGCGATCGTCCGGGTCGCCCGCGACGAATCGCTTGACGCACGCATCAACCCCGCCTGGCGGCTGAATCGGCACCGCCTTCACGTTCGGCAGCTTGCCGACAATTTGGTCGATATCGGCCTCGGTCTGCGGCGAGATCGGACCAATTACGCCGACTCCGATTTTGATCGGCTCCGCATACGCGCCCGCCGCGGCCGCGGCCACAACGATTGCCGCGCCGAGCAGCATTACCATAATTTTTTTCATCGTTTAAGTGATGCAGTGAAAAAGCGAATTCGCCGCGCCGAGAGCTTTTCAAAACCCGCCGCGATCTTCAACCCGCGCGGCAACAATCCCCGCTTTTGACCAACGCCGGCGAGTTGCTTGAGTATCCGGTCCGAAAGCTACAATGTCTAGTTAGGTCGTCCGGCAAAGTATGTCCGACCACATAGTCCACATCCTGCCCGAGCAAGTCGCCAGCCAGATTGCGGCGGGCGAAGTCGTCGAGCGGCCCGCGTCCGCCGTGAAGGAGCTGGTCGAGAACTCGCTCGACGCCGGGGCGCGCTCAGTGAGCGTCGAGATTCTCGGCGGCGGCTCGGCGCTAATCGCGGTCGCCGACGACGGCTCCGGCATGACGCGCGCCGACGCGATCCTTTCGCTCAGGCGTCACGCAACGTCGAAGATTCGTAGCGCCGCCGACCTGACGGCGATTCGCACGCTCGGGTTCCGCGGCGAGGCGCTCGCCTCGATCGCCAGCGTGTCGCATCTTCGGATGCAAACGCGTCGCGCCGCCGACGAACACGGCGTCGAGGTGGCCGCCGAAGCCGGCAACATCGAGGATACCCGCACGTGCGCGATTGCGGCCGGAACGCGAATCGAAGTGCGCCAACTGTTCTTCAACACTCCGGCGCGCCTGAAGTTCCTGAAGACGCTGGCTACTGAGCAGGGCGCGATCGCCGAATCGTTCCAGCGTGTCGCGCTCGCCAATCATCACATCGCGTTTCGGTTAAGCGCCGACGGCCGCGTCGTCTTCGATTTGCCGCGCGCCAACTCGGTGCTCGAACGATTCCGCCAGGTGTTCGGTCCCAAGCTCGCGGCCAGGATGCTTGCGTTCGATCTCGACCGCCCCGGAATCCGCGCGCAAGGACTGGCCGCGTCCAGCCACGAATCGTTTGCCACCGGTAGAATGATCTTCACTTTTGTCAACGGCCGCGCGGTGCGCGACCGGATGCTGATTCGCGCCGTCGAGCAGGCCTACCAGACGCTGATCCCGCGCGGGCGTCATCCGGCGACGCTGCTGTTCGTCGATATGCGGCCCGGAGAGGTCGACGTCAACGTGCATCCGATGAAGACCGAAGTGCGCTTCCGAAATGGCGGCGCGGTTTTCGACGTCGTGTATCACGCGATTCGCGACCGCTTGGCCGATCAGACCGAAAGCGCGCCCGCGACAAATTTAGTTGATGCGCCGGCTCCGTCCACCGATGACGCCGCGATGGGACTCATCACAATGTCGTCACGCGGCGAAGATACAGTGCCAAGTCCGCGCAGCGATGGGCCGTTGCGGCTCGTGCCCGACGCGGCCACTGAAAAAGCGTTTCAGCGCCCGCTCACCCTCGCTTACGATCGCGACGCCCGCCCGGGCGCGCCGACGGCGCCAGCGGCGCCGATCCCTATGTACTCGAAGCTCCGGGTGATCGGACAAATCTTCGCGGGCTATATCGCACTCGAGACCGAGGAGGGCTTGCTGCTGATCGATCAGCACGCGGCGCACGAGCGCGTTACGTTCGAGAAGCTGCGCCGGGAACTCCGCGACGGCGGGATTCGCACGCAGGCGATGCTCGCGCAGGTGCCGGTCGAGCTGAATCCCGCGCGCGCGGCGCAGGTGCATGGCGCGCTGAGCGAGCTGCGCGCGATGGGCTTCGATGTCGAGCCGTTCGGGCCGACCACTCTGCTGCTCAAGGGCGCGCCCGCGGTGTTCGGACCCGAAGGCGGCGCGAAGCTGCTCGGCGACATGATCGAGAGCATGGGCGATGCAGGCTTTCGCGGTGGAGGCGAGGCTGCGTTCGAGAATTGGCTGAAGCAACTCGCGTGTCATGGCTCGGTTCGAGTGGGACGCGTGCTCGAGCCGGCGGAAATCCATTCGCTGCTCGCGGAACTGGATCGCACGGAGTTCAAGACCAACTGCCCACACGGACGGCCGGTGCACATTCAGTTCGGACGCGGGCAAATCGAGCGAATGTTTCGGCGATGAGTTTTTCAGTGGCGCAGCTTGACGCGTCGGTACGACCGGCCAGGATCGCGGTCGGCTTCATAGTCGGGCCGACCGGAGCGGGCAAGTCTGCGCTCGCGATAGAAGTAGCGGAGTGCTTGAACTGCGAAATAGTCAACGCCGACTCGCGGCAGTTTTATCGCGGGATGGATCTCGGCACGGCGAAACCCTCGGCGGAAGATCGCGCGCGCGTGCGGCATCATCTTATAGACGTGCGCAATCCGGACGAGTCGCTCGACGTCGCCGAGTTTGCACATCTTGCGCGCGCGGCGATCGAAGAGATTGCGGCGCGCGGGCGAAATCCACTGGTGGTCGGCGGCAGCGGGCTTTACCTGCGCGTGATCCGCGGCGGAATCTTCCGCGGGCCAGCTGCGTCGGCGGAAATCCGTGACCGCTTGACGAAGATCGCGGAGGAGCACGGCGTTGCGCATCTGCATCAGCGGTTGCGCGGGATCGATCCCGAGGCGGCGAATCGAATCGGCGTCAACGACCTTTACCGCATCGTGCGCGCACTTGAAGTCTTCGAGCTGACGGGCGAGACGATTTCAGCTCATCAGCGGCGGCATCGGTTCGCCGACGCCGGCTACGACACTCTGACGGTCGGTGTCGAAGTCGAACGGCAAAAACTCTACGAGGCGATCGACACGCGCTTCGATTCGATGGTCGCGGCTGGGCTCGTCGGGGAAGTGCGCGCATTGATCGAGGCTGGATACTCGCCCGAGAAGCCGCCGCTTAGTACGATTGGGTACAAACAGATCGCGGCGTATCTGCGCGGCGGGATAACGATGGCTGATGCGATAGCGCGGGCCAAGCAGGAATCGCGGCGGCTGGCCAAGCGCCAACTCACGTGGTTTCGCCACGAGCCGGAGATCGTGTGGCTTGACCTGGAGCGCGGCGCTCAGGATGCTCTTGCGTTGTTCGAGAAATTTTTCGGGCGTGAACCAGATTGAAAGGCAATTCGAACGGACATAGGGCGCGCGGCGCGAAAAATCGCGGAGACGAAATCGCGATGGTCGAGGGGACTGCTTCGGAATCGCGCAGCGCGATCGAGCGCGTGCGCCTGGCGCGGCATGCGAATCGCCCGCAGACGCTCGACTATATCGACCTGCTAATGCGCGACTTTATCGAGATCCACGGCGACCGGCGCTTCGCTGACGACGGTGCGATCGTCGCGGGCCTCGCATATTTCGGACGCCGCGCTGTCGCCGTCGTCGGACATCAGCGGGGCCGCTCGACCACCGAGAGAATCAAGCGCAATTTCGGCAAGCCGCTGCCCGAGGGCTATCGCAAGGCGACGCGCCTCTATGAACTGGCGGAGCGGTTCGGCTTACCTATAATTACGCTGATCGACACACAAGGGGCAGAGTCGGGCGTCGGCGCGGAGGAACGCGGGCAGATCGAGGCGATCGCGCGCAACCTGGAACTGATGGCGCGGCTAACGGTGCCAATTGTCGCGTGCGTGATCGGTGAAGGCGGCTCGGGCGGCGCGATGGCGCTGGGTGTGGCAAACGTAGTGTTGATGCAGGAGAACGCGTGCTACTCGGTGATCACGCCGGAAGGATGCGCCGCGATTTTGTGGCGCGCGGGCGGTGAGGAGAACGTCGCGGCGGCGGCTTCAGCGCTGAAATTGTCGGCGCCCGATCTGCTGGAGCTGGGATTGATCGACGAGATCGTGCCGGAGCCCGTCGGCGGAGCGCATACGGCGCCGGCCGAAGCGGCGCATCTGATGGGTGCGGCTATCGCGCGGCATCTGGAGCGGCTGGTCAAGCTGAAGCCGCAGGAGTTGCGCCGCGCGCGCGAGCGGAAGTTCGCGGCGATGGGCTCGGGGTATCTCACGCGCAGCCGCGTAAACGGCGATCAGTCGATCGACTAGGAAATCACTTCATTGAATGTGAAACCCCACCGTGGGTTTCACACTTCCTTGGGCAGGGGTGACCCCTGCACCCATTGTTAGGAAGGGACGCGGGACTTCGTCCCTGTTAGGAAGTTTCAGAGGGGAGGATCGTAACCTCTTCTTGTCCGAGGAGAGGTTAGGATCCGGACGGGGAGCGTAACTTTTTCGCGACGCGTCGGTTTATCTATGCAGTGAGCCTATCGCAGGAGGTCGCACTTATGGACGCGCATAGCAAGCACGCGAGGATAATTCCTACTATGCGTTATCGGAATGCGCCGGCGGCTATCGAATGGCTGTGCAAGGCGTTCGGGTTTGAGCAGCATCTCGTGGTGCCTGACAAGGACGGCGGGATTGCCCATGCCCAGCTCACGTCTGGCAACGGGATGATCATGCTGTCGTCGGTCGGGGGCGGCATGTTCGGCCGGTTGATGAAGCAGCCCGATGAAATCGAAGGCTGCGAAACGCAGAGCGCTTACGTCATCGTCGGCGATTGCGATGCCCATTATGCGCGGGCCAAGGCCGCGGGCGCAGTAATGCTTAGAGATGTTCAGGATGAGGACTATGGCGGCAGAGGATACACCTGCCGCGATTTGGAGGGGCACATCTGGAGTTTCGGCAGCTACGATCCGTGGCAACCCGACTGATAGCCAGTTCAATCAGGGGCTGGCGGCGCGAACCACTTTGATCAGATCGCGTTGGGCGAGCTGGTGAGCCAGTGTGAGGACGTCGCGCTCGACCTCGCGGCGCGGGGCCGCGTATTCGCGCGCGATGGTGTCCGATATCGAGCGCGTTCCAAGGCCCTGCGCCATCAGCTCCCAGATTCGACCGCCGGTCCCGTTCAAGCCGTAACACATCGCGGTAGCGATGTTGGCGACAAAGGTCTCGCTTCCGGTGGTTTGTGATACGACGGCGCTCGGGATTTTCGCGACGTCATTTGGCGAGGGAGCTGCGAGATTCTTGCGCCTTCGGGCGGCGCGCGCGGCGATCGCGAATTCGGACCTCGCCACCATCTCGCGATGCACTGACGTGTAGCTGGGTCTCGAGCAGAACCATCCGGTGACGGCGGTCTTCGCACACTCTCCTACAACCGGGGTGACGCGGTGCTGGAGATGCTCGGCGACCCGGAAGATGATCGCGTCGCCAAAGCCGAGGTTCGGGACTGTCTCGCGCTTGCCGCGCGATGTATCGCGAATCTGTAGAGTCCCGCCGCGCTACGCCGCGTCACTGACGTTGATCGAAATCGCGACCTTTCGATCGTACATAATGTCGTTGTGCCATTTGAAGGCATGTCCATCGCGCGCGACCATCCGGTAGAGCCGGCCCGTAAAGCATCCGATGCGGCCGCATCCGGTGACCCGCCGAATCAGACGGAACAGCTTCGGATCGTTCAGCAGGACGTAAAAGACCCCGGCCAAAGGGTTGTCCGAGAGCGAGAGATCGCTCCCGACCTCATATTCCTTTTCTTTGAAGACGGCGCCGCGCAGGTAATGCTGAATCACACGCAACAGCGCAGGCTCGATGAACCCGGACATCCGCAGATAGTCATGTTGCTCGAAATGCTCATGCGCCGAGCGCAATTGCGACGGAGTCGCGTCGGATGAGATCCCCAGTCGTGTCAGCGTCGCAAGCATTTTTTGTGGCGGTAGATACTAACAGCGGTCTGCCCGCGGGTCCATGCGCCGTTGGTTGGAGCGGCGCCGGGGCGGGGTTTTTTCGGGTAGGTTTATCGGCGCAAATTTGAATATAATCCCGCATATCCGGAGGCGAAGTTATGGGCGCGTTTATCCTCGGGCTGATTGTGGGTGCCGGTGGCGCACTCGCGCTTTTCATCTATGACGAGGGCGAGATGTTCTTGAAGCTCTCACGCCAGATAAAGCAAACGGCAGAACGCTACAGGCAGTCGCCTTAGCTTAACGGGTCAAGCTGCGTGGTCTTTTTTGTCGCGCATAGAAGCGGCGCGCGTGCGGCGCGTAGCGAGTCCGTCTCCCGGCGGAGCGCGGCGACTATTTCGGTTGCGGCGATCGCGCTCGCGATCGTTGCGATTTCGATTGCGCCGCGGCAATCCTTCGCTCAGGACCCGCAAGAGCAAGCGTTGGAGTTGAGCGACCATGCGTTCGCGATGCTCAACGCGATCAATGCGTCATCCACCAAGGCTGGTCCGATGCTGGCGCCGGCGGCCAGCCTGGCGGGCGACGCGCAAACGCTGTCGACGGCTCTGGGCACGCATGACAACGCAAGCGCGAGCGGCGCGATGACGTCGATCCTCAACGATCGCGCCAGGATCGAGGCTGCGGCCAAGCTTGCGGGCGGGCAGTATCCGGAGCAGTGGAGCAGTATCAGGGAGAAGATCGCGGCGCTCGAAAAGCAAGTGCCCGCGGGAGCGCTCGCGGGCAGCAAAGCGGCCGGAGGCGCGCCGGATTCGCATGTGTCGGTCGCGCCGGCGACCGGGGAGAAGATGCCGGACGCGCCGAAGATCGAGATCGCGTCGCGGGTGTTCCGGGGCGGAACGGTGCGCGTGAAGGGCTTTCTGGAAGGCACCGATCTCAAGTCGGCCGGAATTTTCGACGGCGACACCAAGAGCAGAGACATCGACGTCGCGAGTACGCCGGGTGAGCAGCGAATCAATTTTGATTTCTCGATCGAACAGCCTTCGCCGACACAATCGATTCGCGTGGCGGATGTTTACGGGCGCGAGGCGCAGGCGTTGATTTCGCCGGACCCGGCGGGCGTCGGCGCGATGCGCGGGAGCGAGGAGTTGATTGAAGTCGACCCGGGCGCGAGCGCGTCGCGGGGCGAGGCGGGTCCATTGGCAGACAGTCCGATTGCGTCGGCGGGGCCCTCCAAGGGTAACAACACGGCCGAGATTCCGCGGCCGGGCGATGAGCTGTCGCCGTCGCGGCGTCATATCGATGCGAACTCGTCGCTGGGGCCGCTGACCAACGTGCAGATCAACGTGATCGACGCCGAAGAATCGATGTCGGCGCCGGGAAATGTCGAAGTAGTCGGGCAGATTGCGGGGCCGGGCGTGCGTCATGCGGGGATTTACGTCAACGGGCGGCTGGTCAAGCCGATCGCGATCAGCCCCACCGGGTACAGCGCGTTCGACCTGATTTTTCCGATGCCGGCGGGCAGCGACGCGAGGATTCGCGCATACGGCAACGGCAACGATTTCGTCGAGGCGTCGGTGGACACGGTCGGCGGAGGCAGCGGTATAACGGAGTATCGCAATCCGCCAATGTACGCGGCGCCGTATGGGGCGTATCCGCCGTCGCCGTACTACGCGCCCAATCCGTACGCGTACGCGAATCCGTATGCGCCCGGCTACAATCCGTACGCCCCGAATCCGTATCCCTATGGATACGCGCCTGGCTACGGTCCGCCGCCGTACGGCACTGTTCCGCCAGGGAAGCTGCCATGGTACGAGCGCATGTTTCACTAGTCCGCGCTACGAACCCGTAGTGAACTTGCCGCGCCCTGCGGGCTTGAGTAGGATTGCTTTCTCAACCTTCGTTCTTAAATTCTTATTAAGAGTGTCCACACGATGCTGATTCAAGCGACGCAACTGCGCCCGGGCATGATTGTCGAATACAACAACGACCTCTACCGGATCATGACGATCACGCATATCACGCCCGGCAACTGGCGCGGGATGGTGCAGACCAAGCTGCGTAACGTTAAAACGGGCTCGCAGACGGAGAACCGGTTCCGCTCGGAAGATCGCGTCGAGCGGGTGATCCTGAATCAGAGCAAGATGCAGTTCCTCTACCAGGACGGCGACGATTTTCATTTCATGAACACCGAGAACTACGAACAGATCACGATTCCCAAGGAGTTGATCGAGGACGTGGTCGGATTTCTGACGCCGAACCTCGAAGTCGAAGTCGAATTCTACGAAACAACGCCGCTCAACGTGACGCTTCCCAAGACGGTCGCGCTCAAGGTGGTGCAGACCGATCCGGGAATGAAGACGGCTGCCGTGAGCAATACGCTGAAGCCGGCGACGCTCGAGACGGGAATGGTCATCAACGTGCCGCATTTCGTCGCCGAGGGCGACACGATCACGATCAACACCGAGACGCGCGAGTACCTGTCACGCTCTAAGTAGCGGGTTGAGAATTGATCAGCACGCGCCAGACATACCGACATGCCGGGCGCGATCGCAAGGCGGCGAGGCCGGAACGCGCGCATCCGCATCCCATTAGATTCGGGCCAAATCTCTACATCGCGCACACGCAGCCGGGGTTCGAGGGGATCGCGGCGGACGAGATAGCGGGACGAATCAGCGGCGCTCGCGAGATCACGCGGCGGGTCGTGCCAGATCGCGCCGGGATGACGATTTTTTTCGCGCCGGCGGCTGAGAAGCTCGCCGCAATCCGGACGGCCGAAGACCTGTTCGGGCTGACCGGTTACCGCGCCGGAATCGGACCCGAGAACAAGGAGCTGGACAAGATTCGCGGCGCGGCGCGCGAGGCGCCGCTGGTCGAGGCGGCGATCCAGGCGCGCGTGAAGGTCTCGCCGGGGACGCGCGCAGGCCGCAGGCTAAAGTTCCGCGTGATCGCCAGGATGGCTGGTGAGCATGAATATCGCCGCGTCGATTTCCAGCGCGCGGTCGAGCGCGGAGTTCTCGAGCGCGGCGATCATACGTGGCGGCTGGAAGAAGAGGACGCCGATGTCGAGTTGTGGGCGACCATGATCGACGCTGAGTTTTTTCTGACGGTGCGGCTCAGCGATGACCGCATGCGCCATCGCGAGTACAAGACTGCCCATCGACCGGCTTCCCTGCGCGCGTCGGGAGCGGCGGCGCTCGCGTGGCTGTCGGAACCGCACGAGGATGACCTGGTGCTCGATCCATTTTGCGGCGCGGGAACGATCCTTGTCGAGCGGGCGCACCTGGGGCGGTACGCGAGGCTGCTCGGCAGCGATCGCGATGCTGCGGCGCTCGCGGCGGCGCGCGTCAACGTCGGCGCGCGCTACAAGCCGATCCAGCTCGAGAACTGGGACGCGGGCGCATTGCCGCTCGGCGACGCGAGCATAGATAAAATCATCACCAACCTGCCGTGGGGATTACGGTATGGAACGCACGGCGAGAATCGAAAACTCTATCCGCTGTGGTTTCGCGAGTTCGCGCGCGTGCTCAAGAGCGGCGGCATGATGGTGATGCTGACGTCGGAGTGGCGGCTGATGCGCGAGCTCGAGCGCACACGCAGGATCGCACCGAGCAAAATTATCCGGGTGTCGGTGCTCGGCAAGCCGGCGGCGATTTACGTCTGCCGCAAGGAATAGCGCGCACGCGTTCGGGGCAGAGGCAGAATCTTTGAATCGCGTGCCAAAAGTGCGCGTTGCACAGGGACGGTCACCTTCGTCCTCTCCCCACGAGGGAAAGGAGACAGAAACGCGCTACTTCACGGGAGAAAAGAAGGCGAGCACTGCGTTTGAGACGGCGTGCGGGGCGCTGCCGTCGATAGGCACTATCCATGCCGAAGGCGGCGGTGCATAGCCGAGCGCCTTTTCCGGCGATCCTTCCAGTCGCACGCCCGCGTAGATGAACGACGACGAATCGGGCGACCAGATCGTGTGCGACACGGCCAGCTGATCGAAGTAGCGGTAGGCGGTCGATTCGTCGGGCGTCGCGAGAAAATTGCCTAGCGATTTTTCGGCGCCGGTCCTAACGTCAACGACGGACCAGGTGTAATACGGCTTTTCCGCGGGCACGCCGATGAACGCAACGTGGCGCGAGTCGGGCGCGAAGAAAAATGCGGCGACGTCGTCCTTAGTCAGCCATTTCGAATTCGCGGTGGCGATGTCAACCAGCTTGATGCCGTTGAAGGTGGGGTCCTGCGGCGTGATCGCCGTTGCGTACGCCAGGTGCGCCGAGTCGGGCGCCCACACGAAACTGTTCTCGCCGACGGGCAAGCTCACGACGGAGCGCGGATGACTGGCGTCGGCATCGGCGACCACGATGTTCGATTCGGCGTGGTAATTCTCGACGTACGCGAGATGCTTGCCGTCGGGCGACCATGCGGGTGTCTTGAACGGCGTGCGTCCGCTCGATAGCACCTTGACCACGTTCTGGCTGGTGGGCGTCAGGCTCATCAGCGAGACCCGCTCGGTGCGATCGGAGTCGAGCGCGAGCGTGTGCAGTGCTACCTCGTCGGGCCGCGCGCCCCAATCGAAGTACAGCGGCATCCCGGTGGTCACGATTCTGACGGGCGTCGATTCCTTCACTTGGGCCAGCACCAGGCTGAGTCCGTGCGGTTCCCCGAGCAGAAATGAAAGATGCTCGGCGTCGGGCGTCCACACCAGGTACACGATGCGCTCGGAGCGGCTCTCGAAAATTGGCATCGCCTGGCTGCGCGCGAGATCGTAAACCCACACCGCGAACGAATCCTCGCTCTGCTTGTGAGTCTCGGCCGAATAAGCGATGCGCTTGCCGTCGGGCGAGAACGTCGGCCATCCGTACACGGAATCGCTCGCGGGACCCTGCTCGGAGACCGTGTCGGCGAGCACGACCGGCATGATCGTATCTTCGCGGCGGACATGAATCGCGGCGGCCTTGCAGGTGATGCATTTGGGCTCCGCGCACTTTGTATCGCAATAGTAGATGTTGGAGTCGGTGCCGACGAAGGTGATCGCGCCGGGCGTCGGCGCACCCTGCGCAATCGAGCCGAGAGCTAGCATAAGGATGGCTGCCGCGGCGGTGGAAATCTGCAAGCAAGCACGCGCGGAGCGCATGGATGATGTGGTCATCGCGTTTAGAATTGCGCCAGCAAGGGCGCCAGCGCAAGAACGATCGCGACGTGTTGACCGACGACGGCCAATCGCGCAGAGTTGAGTATATGCGCCGGGTTGCAATCATTTTAGGTGCCGCGCTCTGGCTCGCGTCTCCCGCAATTTCGCACGCGCAGTACAACGACACCGATCAACAGAATCCCAAGGAATATCATGACGAGGATTCGCAGCCGCTCGCGCTCTTCGCCGACTTCCTCTACCCGATCGGCTATGGCCTTGAATGGCTCGTCTCCCGGCCGATGCACTGGGTAGCCAACGACAGTCCTGTCGCACCGGTTTACCGGCCGGTGGGTGGCAGCGATATGTCGCCTCCGCCGCCGGTGCCGATTATTCCCGACAACACGATGGACCAGGCGACGACGTCCACTGCTCCGCAGGATTGGTCTCCGACGCGGGCGCCCGTGACGATGAATGCAACCCTGATCAAGCCGGCGGCCCCAGCCTCATCGGCGCCGCCAGCCTCGAACAGTCAACCCGCGCTTCACTGAATTTTCGCGTCCTGCAAATCTGCCAAGCTTCAGGGGTTATCTTCACCCTTGAATGTTGCGTATCTTTGGGTAATAGAATTTTTGCTAATCGGATACGTCCAATGAGATGTGGATGAGCTAATGCAGGCTCATCTCAAGTTGGGGAGGTTGCGTCACTTAGATGGCTGTTGCACTCAAAGAGAAGGCTCCGACCGATCCCGCCGCACTCAAGAAGTGGCGCGAGGACGAGCAGGCAAAAGAGCGGGCGAAACGGGACAAGGAAAAATCCGAGCTCGGCACATTGTGGAGCCGTCGCGATTTCCTTGGCGTCCTCGGATGGGCGGGGTTCGGCGCGTTCTCGCTGATCGGTCTGCTCGCTGCCGTCCGCTCGGCGTTCCCGCGTGTGCTCTTCCTGCCGCCGTCAAAGTTCAAGGCTGGCTTTCCTGACGACTACGTGGTCGGCGAGGTCAGCGAAAAATACAAACAGGATTTCCGCACCTGGATTATCCGCACCAAAGCGGGCTTCTACGCGATCTTCGCCAAGTGCACGCACCTGGGATGCACGCCGCGATGGCTGAAGACGGAGCAAAAGTTCAAATGTCCGTGCCACGGCTCGGGCTACTACATCAGCGGGCTCAACTTCGAAGGCCCGGCGCCGCGCCCGATGGATCGATTCAAGATTTATGTTGGCGACGACGGACAGCTGGTGGTCGATAAGTCGGTCGTGTACACGATGGAACCCGGCGTCGATCCCAACGAACAGTATCCCCAGAGCATCTTGAAGATCGCCTGATAGAGACTTGAATTTGCTCATGGCGGACGCAGCTCGGCACGGAGCCGCGTCCGTTTTTTGTTTTTCACTTTTCTACACGGAGTACATTCCCGCGATGCCACTGATCAAAGCCGACAACATCAATATCAATTATGACACTTACGGTGACGGCGAGCCGTTGCTGCTGATCATGGGATTCGGGATGTCGGGGGCTGGATGGATTCCGTCGCTGCCGTTTTTCAGCGGCTTCAAGTCTATCTACTTCGACAATCGCGGAACCGGGCTCAGCGACAAGCCTGACTGTATCTACACCGTCGAGGGCATGGCCGATGACGCGAGCAATCTGCTGCGCGCGCTCGGAATCGCAAAAGCAAAAGTGTCGGCGTATCGATGGGCGGGATGATCGCGCAGGAGCTGACGCTCAGGCATCCAGAGCAGGTCAGCAAGGTCGTGCTTGGATGCACGATGGCGGGAGGGCCGACGGTGAAGATGGCGTCGCCGGAAATTATCGAAAAATTGATGACTGCGCAGAAGATGATGCCGACCGATGCCGAGAAGGCCTTCGACCTTCTGCTGCCTGTGCTCATGCAGCAGGAATTCGTCGCCGAGCATCCCGAGATCAAACAGATGATGATCGCGGGGATGAAATGATGCCGCCGACGCCGCCGGAAACCGCGGACCGCGCGATGGCGGGAATCCAGACGTTCAACGCGTACGACCGACTCGAGCAAATCAAGTGCCCGGTGCTGATCGTGCACGGCGACAAGGACGTGCTGGTGCCGGCGGAGAACTCGAATATCATCAAGAGCAAGATCCCGCAGGCCGAGATGTACATAATCCCGGGCGCGGGCCACGCATTTCAGGCGGCCGACCCGGTCGGCATCCACCAGAAGATCGTGGACTGGCTGAGGAACTAGGCACTCACAAGCCGCGCGGCTCGTTCGAGCGATACTGCGCCCGGGTCGAGGAGCGCGGTGATCGCGTCCTCTTCCCAGTCAGACGCTGCGACCGCCAGCGGATCTTCGGGACGCACGCGATGCTCGACGACCATGCGCGCGAGGACCATGCGCCGCGCGTCGCCGCCGTTGGCGCCGGCGGTCGCGCCTTCCCAGGTCATCAGCGCGGCGCTCGCCACATTATAAAGAGCGTCGGTCGCGAGACGGGCTAATCGTTCGTGCTTCGGCTTGGCTGCGACCTCGCCGGCGAATGCGACCGCGCGATCGATTAGCTGCGCGATTTCCGCGCGAAACGCGGCAGGCGCTGCGGTCGCTGCCTGGAGCTTCGCTTTCAGCACGTGCCCGAGCGCCTCGTGACCGCCGGATTTGGCGACTGCGCGATTGATCACGTCGAGCGCGTTGATATTGCTGGTGCCCTCCCACAGCACGCCGATGTGCGCGTCGCGGATGAGGCGCGAGTTGACCCAATCCTCGATGTAGCCGTTGCCGCCGCGCACCTCCATTGCGCCCGTCGCGACGCGGATGTTGTCGCGGCACGCGCGGAACTTCAGCACGGCGGTCAGGATGCGCATCACGCGCTCGGCTTCCGCGTCGCCGGCGCGCGCCCGGTCCATCATCGTCGTGTCGTAAGTGAAAACCGAAAGTGCCTGTTCGGTCGGCACCATCAGCTTCATCAACTGGCGCCGCAGCAGCGGATGCTCGATGATCGGGCGGCCGAATGCGGAGCGATGACGCGCGACCTGGAGCGACTCGTTGAGACATCGGCGCATCATGCCGGCGGCGCGCGCGCCATGCGACATACGGCTGAGATTCACCATGTCCATCATCTGGCGCAGGCCGCGGTCGAGCGCACCGATTTGGAAGGCGATCGCGCCTTCGAGCACAACCTCGCCGCTCGCCATCGAGCGCGTGCCGAATTTGTCCTTGAGGCGAGCGATTCGATAGTTGTTGCGCTCGCCGTTTTCCAATCGCCGCGGCATAAGGAAGAGCCCGAGCCCGCGCGATCCTGCGGCCGCACCGTCGGGACGCGCCAATAGTAACACGACGTCGCCGTCAACCGCGGAGCAAAACCATTTGTCGCCGTAGAGCCGCCAGAAATCGCCCTCGCGCTTCGCAACCACGGCGCTGTTGCCGAGGTCGGAGCCGCCGACGCGCTCGGTCATGTATTGCGCGCCCTTGAAAATCTCGTCCATTTTCTGCGACAGCATGCGGCCGAGGTAGCGCGACTTGAGGTCGTCGTTGCCATAGTTCTCGACCAGCACGGCGCCGGTGTCGGTCACGCTGATCGGGCACATCAGGCCAAACTCGGCCTGCACGAACAGGTACTGGAACGCGTACTTCGCGATGTAGGGCAGAGGCTCGGGCCATCCGAGCACCCCGGACCGATGCGCCATCGCATGCAGACCAAATTCGCCGAAACCGATTCGCTCCATCTCGCGATAGGCGGGATGGAACTCGACCCAGTCCTCGTCGCGGCCGAAACGATCGCGCGAATGGAGCACGGGCGGGTGCTTGTCGGCGATTTCCGCAAGCTCGTCGAGCCGGCCGCCTGCGAGTTGCCCGAGGCGATCGAGATGAGGCTCCATCGCGGCGCGCAACCGCGGTTCCATGTGGAGATCGAGCAGGTCGCGCAGCCCGCGGTCGATGCGGTAAAAGTTCATCCCGCGGCAATCGGGCGCGACCAGGGCCGCGGCGGTATGGTCGCTTGCGAGCTTGTCAGAATTTACAAAAGCCATAGGAAATTAGAAGTAATCTTTTCGCGCCGCATTGGCTACAAACGTGAAAACGGGAATCTCGGCGGACGAAGCGCGACGGATTGCGCTCGCGGCGCAGGGGTTCGCGAGTCCACGGACGTCCGCGCGTCCCGACCGCCGGCATTTGCGACGCGTCATTGCGCAAATCGGGCTGCTGCAAATCGACTCGGTCAACGTACTGGTGCGATCTCACTACATGCCGCTGTTTTCGCGCCTGGGTTCTTACGCGCCGGAAATGCTCGACTCGTCGTGGCTCGGTGCGCCTGCCGATCGAGAGCTGTTCGAATACTGGGGACGCATGGCGTCGTTGATGCCGTTCGAATTGCATCCGCTGCTCCGCTGGCGCATGGCCGAGGCGGCCGAGAATCACAAGGACAGTGACACAAGGGTTGCTACTCTCGAGCGCCGGCGGCCGGGCTTCATGCGGGCGGCGCTCGACGAGATCGCGGAGCGAGGCCCGCTGAGCGCTCGCGAGATCAGCGGCGCGGGCGCAAGCAAGGGCGGATGGTGGGGATGGAGCGATGGCAAGCGCGCGCTCGAGGCGCTGTTCGCAGCGGGGCAAGTAGCGGCAGCGGGGCGACGCGGCTTCGAGCGGCTGTACGACCTTCCCGATAGAGTTATCCCGGCGCGAGTGCTCGCGATGCCGACTCCTGCAATCGAAGACGCACAGCGCGCACTATTGCGAATCGCCGCGCGCGCCCTCGGTGTGGGTACTGAGAAAGATCTCTGCGATTACTTTCGCATCCGCATCGGCGCAGGCAGGCATCGCATCAGGGAACTCGTCGAGACGGGAGAACTGATGCCCGTTAGCGTCGAAGGATGGCCGGCGCCGGCGTACCTCGAGCGCGATGCCAAGTCGCCGCGCAAGCTGGATGCGCACGCCCTGCTCTCTCCGTTCGACTCGCTCGTTTGGGAACGCGCGCGCACGGAAAGAATCTTCGGGTTCCGCTATCGGATCGAGATTTATACTCCGTCGGCGAAGCGCAAGTACGGTTACTACGTGTTGCCGTTCCTGCTGGGAGACCGGCTGGTCGCCCGCGTCGATTTGAAATCCGATCGCGCAACCCGGACGCTCCTCGTTCAGGGAGCGCATTGCGAACCCGGCGTCCGACCGAGCGCAGTGGTAGAGCCGCTGATGCGCGAGCTTGTCACGATGGCGCCGTGGCTGGGCCTCGAACGAATCAAGGTGACGCGACGCGGTGACCTCGCAAAGAAGCTATGCTCAACGCGCACGTAGTGTGCGACAATAGTTCCAGACTTTTTCAATGACTGGTGAAAACGCCGGTCGTTTGATACTGCTTGCCCGCTACTAAAGCGTCGAGGGCGAGCGCACGTGCCGGCAAAAGTCTGGATCGGTGTCGATATCGGCGGCACGAAGACGGCGATCGTCGTCTCACAGCGGCTGCCGGAGGTCAGCGACCGTCTCCAGTTCGCCACCATCTCCGCCAAAGGACCGAAGCGCGCGCTCGATCAGATAGGTAAGGGAATCAGCACGATGCTGAAGAGGCGCGGGATCTCGCGCTCGGCGATCCGCGGTATCGGCGTAAGTTGCGGCGGCCCGCTCGATCGAGTACGCGGGATTATCCAGTCGCCGCCCAACCTTGCCACGTGGATCGATGTTCCAATCAAGACGATCCTCGAGCGGCAATTCGGCGTTCGCTGCAATCTCGAGAACGACGCGAACGCCGGCGCGGTCGCCGAGCATCGCTACGGCGCGGGGCGCGGAACCGACAACATGATTTTCCTGACGATGGGCACGGGACTTGGCGCGGGAATTATCGTCGACGGGCGGCTCTACCGCGGCACTGACGATCTCGCCGGCGAGATTGGGCATGTGCGGCTCACGCGCGGCGGTCCTGTCGGATATCACAAGCGCGGTTCAGTCGAAGGATGGGCGAGCGGCGGTGGGATGGCGCAGGTCGCGATGAGCGCCGTCGCGGATGCGCGCAAGCGCGGGCATCGCACGACGCTGACGGCGCGTCGCAGCCTATTAACGGCTCGCGACGTTTGCGCGGCGGCGAAGCATGGCGATGTCGTCGCGATGCGCATCGTGCGCTCGACCGGCGAGCGGCTCGGACAGGTTATCGCGATCCTGGTGGATGTTTTGAATCCACAGCGAATTGTGATCGGCGGGCTGGCGATGCGCACGGGCGACATGATTCTGGGACCTGCACGCGAGGTGATGACGCGCGAAGCGTTGCCCACGTCTGCCGCCTCTTGCCGGGTGGTGCCGGCGGCGTTGGGCGAGCGTATCGGCGATGTTGCAGCGCTGTGCGTCGCGGTGGGACTCTAAGCGGCAAGGCGCGGTTCATGGAGCATCTTTATTTCGTCGTTCACACTCACTGGGATCGCGAATGGTACCAGCCGTTTCAGCGGATGCGCGCGCGTCTGCTGACGATGATGGATAAGATGCTCGCGCAACTGGAGAGCGGCGCCCTGCCCTGCTTTCATTTCGACGGCCAGACGATCGTGCTCGAGGATTACCTCGAAGTGCGTCCCGACAGCGCGCGCCGAATCGCAAAGCTGGTGAAAGCCGGCAAGCTCCAAATCGGCCCGTGGTACCTGCTCGCGGACAGCTTCCTTGCGAGCGGCGAAGCGCTGATTCGCAATCTCGAGATCGGCACGCGTATCGCGCGGCGATTCGGCAAGTGCGCCGAGACCGGCTATCTGCCCGATCAATTCGGTCACGCCGCGCAGCTTCCGCAGATTCTTTCGGGCTTCGGGCTCAAGGCCGCGGTCACTTTCCGCGGAGTGGGACGCGAAGTGAATCGCAATCGATTCATCTGGGAAGCGCTCGACGGCAGCGCGCTGTTCACGGTCTTCCTGCCGTTCGGCTATTCCAACGGCGCCAGCATCCCGACAGATTCGGCTGATGCGACGATCGCGCGAGTGAACGAAATCGCCGCACGGGAACGCGAGTTCTCCGGCGGCGCTCCAATCCTGGTGATGAACGGCAACGATCACGCGGAACCCGACGTCGCGGTGTTCGAGCGGTTGAAGGAAGCGGCCGGGCGCGCGCTGTTCACGGCCGAGGTCGGCACACTCGACGAATACATGGCGCGGCTTGCCGAGCTTCCCGTCGACGGCACACCTCGCGTCCGCGGGGAATTGCGATCGCCTGCGCGTTCGAATCTCACGCCGGGCGTCAGCTCGTCGCGAGCGTGGATAAAGCAGCGCGATTTCCAGAACTCGTACCTGCTCGAGCGGATTGCCGATCCGCTGGCCGCGCTCGCTTCCCTTTCGAGTCGCGCCGACGACCTGACCGCGCTGCTCGAGGTTGCGTGGCGCACGGAGATTCAGAATCATCCGCACGACTCGATCTGCGGATGCTCGATCGATCAAGTCCATCAGGATATGCGCTACCGCTTCGATCAGGCGGCGATGATCGGCGAGATCGTTGCGCGCCGCGCCTCAAACGCGGTGCTTGCGACGCGAAACGGTGGCGACCCCGCAATCGCAGTGTTCAACCCGACGTTCGCTCGCCGCGCGCTCGTCACCGGTGAAACAGAAGTCGAGGATCCGCACGCGAGCTACGTCGCGATGGACAGCGACGGGTGCCGCATTCCCGTCGCGATCGATATCGCTCGGCTGGCGCGGCCATTCGAAATCGAGTTGAAGGGAGCGGACTTCAAAGGCTTGATCGCCGGCGCCCAGGTAATGGGCCAGTATGTGAACCGGTTCGAGCTCGAACGCGATGGGGACAACCGATTCGATCTGCGCATGTTCGTCAGCCGGAGCGCGGCGGGCGATTTGGATCCGAATGACTTTCGCCGCCGAATTCTTGAAGTCCCCGACGAAGCGATAGTTCGAATCCGTGCTACCGCCGCCGCGCGGGCGCAGATCACGTTCGTGGCCGACGCGCTCACGCAGGCCGGCTTCAGTCTTTATCGGCTCGTTCGCTCGGACGAACCCGCTGCTGGTACGCCGGCAAGTGCGCCTGGAGGCGAATCGATCGAGAACGAATACTTCAGGCTCAGCCCATCATCGCGCGGATTGAAAATCGACGATTTGAAGAACAACCAGGCGCTTGAGATTTATTTCGAGGATGATGGCGATCGCGGTGACGAATACAACTTCGACCCGGTTGCCGATTCGGCGGCAATCTCGAAGCCGGCGTCGCTCGCCGCTCGCGTGATCGAGCACGGCACGGTGAAAAGCCGCATCGCCCTCTCGTCGGTTCTCAATCTTCCGAGTGCGCTCACCAAAGATCGCTCGGCGCGCGCGGCGGAGACCGTTGAGGTTCCGATTCAACTGACGGCCACCATCTACGCGGGACTGCAGCGCGTGGATTTTGATGCAGAGATTGATAATCGCGCGCGCGATCATCGAATTCGCATCGCGCTGTCGACGCCTATTGCCGCGTCAGAATCGCTCTCGGACACGAATTTCGGAATCGTCCGCCGCTCGATCGATCCAACCGAGCCGGCTGGCGTGACTGAAGACATTTATCCGACGGCGCCGCATCGGACGTTCACCGCGGTGCAATCGGCGGAGTTATCGGCGGCGATGATGAGCCGCGGCATCTACGAGACCGAGGCTAGGCGAGACGCCGGCGGTACGACAATCCTGTTGACGCTGCTCAGATGCGTGGGATGGCTTTCGCGCAAAGACCTGAAGATGCGCCGCGGCGACGCGGGCCCGGAGTTCGAGACGCCGGACGCGCAGGAAATCGGCCCACATCGTTTTCAATTCGCCGTCACGACCTGGCGCGGTTCGTATGCCGACACAGGCGTGGTGCAGTTGAGCCAGGCGTATGCATATCCGCCGCGCGTGTTCCAGGCTCGCTCCGCGATGGATGTGTCGGAGAATCGCCTTTGCGCCTGCGACAACCCGCGAGTGGAGTTTTCCACCGCGCGCGCGACGGACCGCGCCCGCGCGTACATCGTGCGCGCGTTCAGCGCTTCCGAGTCGCCGGAAACCGCGCGATTCAGCTTCGGCGCCGGCCGCAAAGCTCGACTGGTCGATCTCGCGGGCCGGCCGTTGAAGGGCGTCAAGCTCAAGCGGCGACGCGACGGCTCCGTCGAGATGGAGCTGCGCCCGTTTCAGATCGTGACCTTCGAAGTTCGATCGTCCACGTCGAAGTCGCGCCGCGCCTAAGGCACTTCCGCTCCCAGTTGCGGGAACACTTTATCAACGGCCCTCTTCCTTTTGAAAAAGAGACGGGCCAGCGCGTTTAAACGCCAGCCCGACGCGAACTGGTGAAAGGGGGGCAAACACCAGTCAGCGCCCTCCTTTGTACCAAAATGCCGGGTGAGCGTCTATCTGTCCCGGAGAACTCGCGGCGCACTGCTGGTCATGCT
>Ga0074046_10000787_pt1 | contig 29144 bp, 28 predicted proteins | sample BogForMeECP23OM3_FD_94441 | JGI IMG/M metagenome (GOLD analysis project Ga0074046, IMG submission 94441) | Bog forest soil microbial communities from Calvert Island, British Columbia, Canada - Bog Forest MetaG ECP23OM3 | ecosystem: Environmental > Terrestrial > Soil > Wetlands ... | reverse complement strand
ATTTATGGCCATCACGAAACAGCAAGCACTCGACTACCACAGCAGCGGACGTCCGGGAAAAATTGAAGTCACCCCCACCAAGCCTTGCCGGACGCAGCGCGACCTGAGCCTGGCTTACACACCCGGAGTGGCGGATCCATGCCTGGATATCGAAAAGAACCCCCACGATGCTTTCAAATACACCGCAAAGGGCAACCTCGTTGCCGTTGTAAGCAACGGAACTGCCGTCCTGGGCTTGGGAGATATCGGGGCCCTTGCTGGCAAGCCCGTCATGGAAGGCAAGGGTGTCCTGTTTAAACGTTTTGCCGATGTGGACGTGTTCGATCTTGAAGTCAACACCCACGATCCAGACGAAATCATCAAGCTCTGCCAGTTGCTGGAACCTACTTTCGGCGGCATCAATCTGGAGGACATCAAAGCGCCGGAGTGCTTCTACATTGAGGAGACGCTGAAGAAGACGATGAAGATCCCAGTCTTCCATGATGACCAGCATGGTACCGCCATCATCTCTGGAGCAGCGCTGTTGAATGCCCTTGAAGTTGTGGGCAAATCTATTGACCAGGTTCGTCTAGTGGTCAATGGCGCCGGGGCGGCGGGTATCGCCTGCGCCGAGCACTATGTCCGCCTGGGCGTCAAGCGCGAAAACATCATCCTATGCGATACCAAGGGGGTGGTCTACAAAGGCCGCACCGCGGGAATGAATCCTTATAAAGAACGTTTCGCCCAAGATACCAAGCTGCGCACGCTGGCCGAGGTCATGGAGGGTGCGGATGTGTTCCTCGGCCTCTCCGTGAAGGGTGCGGTGACGCCGGACATGGTGCGCTCGATGGCTTCCAATCCCATCGTATTCGCCATGGCCAACCCCGATCCGGAGATCACCTACCCGGATGCCAAGGCCTGTCGTGACGATGTCATCATGGCCACCGGGCGTTCCGATTATCCCAACCAGGTTAACAACGTGCTGGGATTCCCTTTCATCTTCCGTGGCGCCCTGGACGTGCACGCGACGGCCATTAATGAAGAGATGAAGCTGGCGGCCACCCGCGCCCTGGCAGCTCTGGCCAAAGAAGACGTTCCAGACTCCGTCTGCCGCGCCTACGGAGTCGAGCGGCTGAAGTTTGGTCGCGAGTACCTGATCCCCAAGCCGTTTGATTCGCGCGTGCTGATATGGGAGGCTTCTGCGGTTGCCGAAGCAGCCATGCGCACCGGGGTAGCACAGGAACCCATCAACCTCGAACTGTACCGGGAGCAACTGGAGCGGCGGCTGGGCAAAGCCCACGAGATCTCCCGCATGATGATCCAGAAAGCGCAGCTCAAGCCCAAACTAGTGGTCTTTCCGGAGGGCGAAAACGAAAAAATCCTGCGCGCCTGCCATTGGTTGTTGGAGGAGAAGATTGCGTCAGCCATCCTATTAGGGAACCCGTCGGTGATCGAAGCCAAAACTAGTGACCTCGGTCTGGATATCACGGGAGCTCGAATCGTAGATCCGGCGAAGTCGGAACTGCGCGAGAGCTACATCCAGGAACTGTTTAGGCTCCGGCAGCGTCGCGGAATGACTATACCGGAAGCCACCCATCTGATCAGCAACCCCAACGTTTTCGGCTCGATGATGGTACGCATGGGAGACGCGGATGCACTGGTTTCCGGCGTAGCCCATCATTATCCGCAGGTGATACGTCCAGCGCTTCAGATCGTACGCATGCGCGAAGGACTGCACAAGGTCTCGAGCTGCTATGCCATGATCACCCGCACCGGAGACATGTACTTTTTGGCCGACACCACCGTCAACATCGACCCCACCGCGGAAGATTTGGTCGAAATTGCGCTCTGCACGGCTGAGGCTGCGCGGCGCTTTGGGGTGGTGCCGCGGGTTGCGATGCTCTCCTTTTCAAGCTTCGGCAGCACGCAGCATCCGCAGTGCGAGAAGGTGCGCAGAGCCGTGGAACTGCTGCACAAGGCGGATCCCGCCCTCATTGCGGATGGAGAAATCATGGCCGATGCCGCGGTCTCACCAGAGATGCTGGAGGAAATCTATCCTTTCAGCACCCTGAAGGGCGGCGCGAACGTCCTGATCTGCCCCGATCTCAGCTCCGCCAACATCGCTTACAAGCTGCTGCAGAAGCTGGGTGGCGTAGAGACGATAGGCCCCATCCTTATGGGTATGGCCCGCCCGGTGCATTTGCTGCCCTTGGGCTCGGAGGTAGAGTTGATCGTCAAGGTCGCTGCCATCGCCGTCGTGGACGCACAGGAAACCGAGCATTACGCGGGGAAACTGGAGGCTGCCAAGGCATTAGTGCCGGCTATCTGATCAATCACCCGCGGTGAAAGCTTGGGTAGAAGGTTCGGCCGAGTCCAGCACTTCGCGCACCCTGGCTTCGAGCACGGCGGCCGAAAAGGGCTTCTGTATAAAGGCGAAGATGTTTTCGGAGGCCTGGTGACGCACCAGGGCATCGTCCGTGTAACCGGACATGTAAAGCACTTTGATGTGCGGCCGCAAGGCAGCGGGGCTCCGCGCCAGTTCACGTCCGTTCATACCGGGCATGACCAGGTCGGTCAGCAAAAGGTGAATCGGGCCAGGGTGCTGCGCGCAAATCTGCTCCGCTTCCGCGGCCTGTTGCGGCGCGAGCACGGCATATCCCTATTCGCGGAGGATGGAATTCGCGAGCCCACGCACCGCGCTGTCATCTTCGACAGCAGAATGGGTCTCTGTGCCGCGCGGCGAAGGCGGGCGCGCGGCGATTGAGGCTGCTCCCTCGGGCCTTGCAAAACCGCCCACAAGCGGTACAATTCGGGCGAATCAGAATTCAAGAAAAAATCCTGTGTAAACGGGGCGGGATCACGAGGTACTTCATCTGCCTGTTCTTACGACACGGTGATGGAACAAGAGAAGCACTCGAGAGCAGTAGAGGATATGGGTTCAAAACATTCTTGGAGGAACGGAAAATGAAATTATATCGTCTCGCATTTGCCCTTAGTGTAATTGGCCTGGCAATCCTGACAGTGGGGTGTAGCTCAAACGAGACTAAGACGGCGCCCGAAAAGGAGGCCGTCACAAAACCGCAGAAAGTAGAACCGACGCTTTACACCGGTCAGGACGCATTCAATCGAATGCTCGGTCTCGCATTGAAGTGGGCGCCCGATGCTCAGCCGGCTCGGGTGGAATCCGTTCTCACCACGGAAACTACCGGCCAGGACGGGAAATCAAGCATCTGGCGAGGATACTTTGCTTCGCCCAGTCGCCGGGCGACCAAGACTATCGTTTGTTCGGGAAGCCGGCAACCGGGTTCGCCGCCGTTCGGAGTTTCACCCGAGGGGGCTGAAGGTGCCTACAACGCCCAATCCGCCAGTCTTGTCTTTTCCCAGTATCTCCTGAAAGCCGACACCGATAAGGCATTCGCGGTCGCGCAGCAACACGGAGGCGATGCCATCGTGAAGAAGGACGCACAGCAGCCCATCACGTATGTGTTGCTCAAGGACCGGAAGCTGAACGTGCCCGTTTGGTATGTGATCTACGGTGCCAGTGAGAAGGACAGGAAGGGCATCGGCGTAATTAACGCCACCACCGGCGATTTCATTAGCGCGGGCAAGTGAGCACAGGGCTGCCCTGCTTAAGCCACAATATATATATTGTCGATCAGCAAGGATGCGGGCGCTCCCAGGTCTCAGAAAGCGCGAGACATGGGGGGGCGCCTCTTCTTTTTCTTCTAAACTTCATGGGCAATACGCGGCTAGGCCGCGGCGGGGCGGGCAGTCTTTCTGTAGCGCCAGAGGATGAACGCCAGGCCGGAAGCGGCCAGCACCACGGTCGAGGGCTCGGGAACCGTCGGCGGCTTATGGTGGCGCTTGGGTCGGCAGTGGTGGTCAACGATTTCGTCAGCGGGGCAAAGCCCGGAAGGAATCGGCATTCCGACTGGCACGTACGGGAAGAAGAAGTTACTGGCGAATAGCTTGGGCGGAGTCGGCTGGCCGCCGGGCAAGTCAGCCGGGGCGGACAGGGGCCGCATGGGAAACGACGGTCCGGGCTCGAGCTGCGCTACGGGCCGGTCCATAACATCTTCTTCCGGCTCTTCGTTCGAAACTTCGGGCTTGGCCGTGTCGGAAATCTGGTTGCCGCAACGCGCCCGCGCCGTGATTTTGCCGTCGGTCAGCAGTAACTCTCCGAGGTGGAGGCGAACTTTTCTGCGGGTCCAGTAGACGGTGTCACGAATGCGATACGAAAGATAAACTTCGCGGGCTTCGCTGGCGCGCACCAGGCGGGCGTGGCTGAAGTCGAAGCGGGCGTAATGCCGGCGAACCACGTAGTCCCGCGCCGCCGCATAGCGGAGCTCGTCGGCATCCTTCACTCCCCCGGGCACGACCGAGTAAGGATAGACACCAGGAATCGAGCCGAAAAACTTGGCGGGCCGGGCGGAGCGCGCCGCCATCAAAGCGAGATCTTTCCGGACGTCCCTTCGGGCCCAAAAAGAGTCAGGCAAGATCTGGGAAGCATGCCAGGAGGGCAACGAGAAATGGCGCGCCGCATTCTGCCAGCAGGCACCGGCAATGAGCGCGCTCGCGACCACTGCGACCAGGGTCCGCTGGATGCGCAAACGCCGCTGATACCAGCTCCGCCTTCGTCGCACGGTCTTTCCAATGGCATCGTCGTTCAAAACAGCACTCCTACCCGGGCGTGGGGCCAGTGGGCGGCTGAGGAGAGAGCCATCTATAAAGAGAGCATTCCGGCATCCAAACCGAGACGCGGAAACTATCCGGATGCAGGAACTTAGCACGTAACACCGCTCATCTTAGCAGAGTTGTGCAAGGAATTTCCCTTAAAGTGATACTTTGGTCGCCCGCAATTCCGATTTACGAAAATTCCGTGGGAAGCGAAGGCCAGCCCGCCCACTTCCCGCTCCTGGCGCTGGTTTTGCGTTCTGACGGCCGGCCCCGCAGGTTTGCGAAGTCACGGATCTCAGTGGAGGAACCGCCGAAGACGGCGAAGATTGGTGGAGCTAGTCGGGATCGAACCGACGACCTCATCGTTGCGAACGATGCGCTCTCCCAGCATCATCTGATTGGTTGGGCGCGACTTAACCAAGGTTTCAAGCACTCCATTCCCCTGTTTATTGGACCAGCAGTGGGACAGACTTTGGGACAGACTCGCTTACGAATTGGGACAGCTTCTCTAACGCTCGACGTTGCGCCAGCGGAACGATCTGCGCGTACACATCCAGCGTGGTTGAAACGCGGGAATGGCGCATCAGACCTTGAGTGGATTTCGGATCAGCGCCAGCCTGGATTAACCAGGTTGCGTGCGAGGTTCGCAAGCAACGCCAGTTGACGTGCGCCAACCCTAATTTGCACGCCGCCGGTTTGATGAACCGCTTCAGGATGTTTCCATCCCGCATCGGCTTCCCTTTCTGAACGCTCTGAAAAACCAGATCATCCGGCCCATCCGCCTTCACAACTTTGAAGTGACGCACAGCCCGTCCGGCTTTGACGTTGACTGTGAGCTTCTTCAGTCGGTAAATGCGTTCGATGACATGCGGCTCGACTGCGATCAGAGCCGCGCTGGCTTCCGTTTTTGGCGCTGCCCAATCGCCACGGCAGTAACGCTCTTCCACTGAGATAGCGTCGCTGTGGATGCAGTGCCATTTCAGAGCGAGCAGTTCACTGACGCGAAGCCCGGTCCAAACGCAAACATAAACCGCCGTCGCGTAAGGCTCGGGGATCAGTTGGAGCAGTGCATCAAACTGTTCGGGTGAGATGGTAGGCTTCGCCCGCCGTGGCCTCTTGTCGGGCGGTAACTTCAAGCCTTCCAGCGGATTTTTCAGGAGCAATTCATCTTCGACCGCCGAGCGCAGGACACTGGATAACGCATCCCGCACTTTGATGATCGTCGGATATGCAACCCCCTCACTGGCCAAGCCGGAAAAGAATTGCTTGAGTGTGCGGGGCGTAAGGTCACGCAGGCAGAGCGAGCCGAAGCTGGGCTTCAGGTGCGTTCGGATGGCAACTTCGTAACTGGCCCGCGTGGTGCTGGCCAGATGCGGGAGTGTGCCGATTGTATAATCTCTGTCCACGTAGCTTCCGAAGTTCACAGCCGAGCCGCGAGTGATGACTCCCTGATTGACGGGAGTCAGCATTTCATCGGCTATTTTTTGTGCTTCCCGCTCCGACATGGTTGCGGGAGCGAGTTTGACGCGTTGACGTTTTCTGGTCAGCACTCCACGGATAACGGTGTCCTGCCAGATTCGGATGTACCAGAAATTTCCCTCCTGTTTCGGTTTCGGACTTTGCAATCGGCGCTTGGCCATCTCTTCAAACCTCCTAGATGGCTCGCCGTTGGTTGCCTCAGCCGGAAGCATACAACTTCTTGCTCCCGTCTCCGGCATCGAGATTTGCACACCCCTTGTCATTCGCGGTTCACAGGTTCACGGTTTCACTACTCTAGGACGGTTTCCGCCGTGCTGATCGCCGTCACCACCACCGCCGGCACCGTGGTCGCGGGCTTCCGCGGTGGCAAAAAATCCCGGTATCCGCACTTTTTGTAGGGCTGGCCGTCAAAAGGCTCCATCCAGGCATGGCAAAAGCAAACGCAGTGAGGGCAGCTACTGCAGCAGGTCCGCGCCAGGATCTGCGAGTAGCGACCCTTGGTTCTCGGTTCCCAGGCCGGCGGGTTATGGTGCTGGCGCTCGCAGCCGCAACGGCCGCAGGAGTCGGTGGGAGTCATTCTGCACCGCCTGCGACGCGCTGGTAGTAGCGAGTCGGACTGCCTTTCTTTCCAGGCCCCAAGTTGGCAAACTCTTTCAAGGCGCGCCGAAGCGTTGATTCCGACTCCCCGGTTTCTTCTTTCAACTCCTCCATCGTTTTGGCCCCGTTCGGATCCATTGGCAAAGCCAGCGCGACTTTCGTTTGGGTGCGAGCTAAGGCGATGCTGTCCAGGTCGCCGAGAACGGAATAGCGGCAATCGGTTTCGTTAAAGTCGAAGACCAGTTCGCTTGGCGTTTCCGAAAGTCTGGAGATGGAACGAAGCTTTCTGACCGTGGGCGGATGGTTTCCCGCCGGCCGCTGTAAAGAGATGAGAATGTCGAAGACTCCGCCGGCAGCCGAACTGCCGCGCGCGGCATCGTAGACCTCGCCGCCCGACTTCCTTTCGTGCGCAGTTACCAGGATTCCCCAGCCTCTCCCCTTAGCTCGCTCCAGCGTGCGCATGATTTGGAGCATGGCTCCGCTTGAATTTTCCATGTCGCCGGAAAGCTGACTCAAACCGTTCAAAGTGTCGACCAGCAGCAACACGGCGTGACGGCGTTCGCACTCTGCAATCGCCGCATCAATCAAAGTCGGCCACGTCAGGCCGAAGGCGTCCGACGGGCGGCAGACCGTCATATCCGCGCGGTCAAGTAAGTGGGCTCGGCCTAGAGCTTCATTGAGCGGGAATCCGCTTTGCTCGGTTACCATCACAACCGGCCCCTTGAGGCACTGCTGGCCGAGAAACTCCCCTCCATCGAGGACCGCCCGGCAGGAGTCCAAGGCCAAGGTCGTTTTCCCGCTCTTAATCTTTCCGCTCAACTGAGTCATCGCCGTCCGTTCGACGTAGAAAGGGATAATCCAATCACCCTTCACAACGGACTCGGCCGCGATCTCGACGCAGGTTTTGAAGGGGCTGGGCTTGGTGCTGACGGCCGGCACGAACATGGGAGCGGCCTGAATTGCGGTAATCAACTGTTCGGCCGTGTGTCCCGCAGCGATCCAATCAACGATGTCACCCTTTTCCGGCAAGTCAGGGAGACGAACGATTTTCACGGAAGCCGCGTAGGGATGGATCGAGGTGGCTGCGGCCACGGCGTAGGATTCGCCAGCGGCGTCGGCGTCAGGGAAAATTGCGACCCGCTTGTCGATGAAGTGAACACCGTACTCTGGGTGCCAGTTCGCAGCGCCACCGAAGCTGGTGGTCGCGGACATGGGCAAGCCGGCCAGCCGGCTCAGGTCTAGGCTCATCGCCAGCTCTACTTTCTTCTCGCCCTCAACCAGGAGAACGTAGGCGGCCTGTGCCAATTCCGCTTGCCGGTAAAGTGGTTTGACGGGAATGTCCTTCACGTCGAGTAGCCGGCGGCCATCGCCGGCCAGACGATAGGAGCTGAAAGTCTTGGAGCCGTCCGGCAGCTTGTAACGTGCCTGCCGGAATACTTCCGCGCCCAGCGCGTTACGATAGACGTACTCGGCCTCCAGCACCTTTCCATTTGCTGACGACAAAGGCACGCCTAGTAGCTCGGCGACGTTGGCGCGAGCAACGTCGCGGCTACAGTTGGAAAATCTTTCTTCGAAGTCTAAGATCCCGCCGCTGCCGCAACCAGCCTCAGCCTTACATGACCAGAGGCCCCGATCTAGGTTTACAGAAAGAGACGCATGAGCGTCGTCATGGAGAGGACATCGGACAGTTTGTTGCGCGTGCCCATTGAAGGAACGGGAGAGCCGAGAGGCCCAGTATCGCCGGCAGTTTTCCGCTGTGAAGATCCAGGTCGAGTTGGTCATCGTTGCCATTTGTTCGCGCGTTTATAGGTACAACCTGGTTCCGGACATCGGTAGTACTGATACTCGCGCGGCGGCCGGCCGGCCCACATGGAATCCAGGACCAGCCAGCCACCATGACGAGAACACTTGTAGCGGCGGCTTACTATTTTTCTAAAGGGACATCCTCGGCCGCCGCGCTGCCGGTGGTGAAGGCGCGGCCCTTCGTCCCGCGCTCCGGCAAAACGGCGCTGTTGCCGGACGGCTCGGCCACCGGGTCGGCGGCGACGGCCGGCGGCTTGGCGTAGATTTCACGCGTCGCTCGAATCGAGGCATCGATCTTCGCCTGCAGTTCCGGCGGATTCTGCTGCGCCGGAGGATAAGCGATGGAAGGGACGACAACCTTGGGTAAGCTGGGATTCGGCGGAAATACTTCCTTGCCGACATTCGCCCAGACCGTGCCATCGGCCTTCACGTTGTGAGTAATCGAGCCTTGAAAATTGCGGCCGATCAGAGTTTCAAAGTTGAAACCTTTCGGAATGAAGCCGGCCTTCGAGCCGGTCAGGGCGCGATAGAGGGGAAGCAGGCAACTTCGCTCGCCGCCGGCCATGTTATAGCGCCGGGAAACGCGGATTGGTTGCCCAGTCACCGGATCGGTTTCATCGACTAAGTAGTGAAACTTCAGTTGATGGGTTTCTTTGTTGTACTTTTCGTCGTAGACCTCGCCAAGATCGTCAACGGCCAGGACACAGAACGTGTGCGGCCCTTCGCTCGGAACGGGATAAATTTTCGGTTGGTAAAAGACTCCGGACATTTTCGTTTCTCCTTTTTCTCTTTTCTCTGGTCGCTCTTTCCCTAGTTACGGCAGACGAGAAGACACGAGAAGCGGAGGAGCCCGTGGGCCAGCGATGGCGGTGGTGACTACGGTCGTCGCCGTCACAGTTCGGCCTCGCAGTCATGGGAGCCAAACAGGGCGGCCGTCCAGAATCCAGGGAGCACCGTCTCTTCGATGGCATCGACCAAGCGAACTCGACCGGAACCTGGAAGCCGAACGAGGGCTACAGGTCGGCCGCACCCACAAGGGAAAACGCGATGTACCGAGACCCGAGCGCTGCGGCGAAGGGAGTCGAGACGGCGGCGGCAGAGGTCAGGAACCTCAACGGTTTCAATCGGACTGTCCGTTCCGAACTGTTGAAGCGCAAAACCCCCTTGTATCGGGCGGGGGAAAGCGGTATTGTCAGACTGCATGATGCTTTAACCTCGGAGCCGGTCGGGCGTGGACAGGAATTCACGGAACCCCGCCGGCTCTTCTCTTTTCAGATCACAAACTCAAGACTCCTTGCTTCTTTCCGGCGTCGCCATCGCCATCACGAGACCATTGACGTTGCCAGCGAGCCCAAAGCCGGTTGTTGCAGTCCGCGATAGCAGCCGCGTATTCGGAGATCTCGGCGACTTCCTCCGACGGCTTGCCTTCGGACTCCAGACGCATCAGGACCGGATAGTTTCCCAGCCAGTCCAGCGCTTCATTGAGAATTTTTTGGGTGGATCGTTTGCGGTGCGCCATGAATCCGAAGATAGGGGAAGGGATTCGCGCCAAACTGAAGAATATTTGTTAGGCGGTTTTGAGCAGTGTTTGTGCGGTCGCCCCTAACCAGTTCGGGGCGGTTTGGGGCGAAGTTAGCAACCAGGGAGCAGCTTGTTTCGGAGGATCTTCAAGAAACACTTGCGAATCTTCTCGCGCCAGACGGAGCGCGTAAGGGCGTCGGCGTACTCAATCTCGCGGCTTGGATGGCCAGGAGCCGCCGGCGTTCTAAATTTAGGACCGCCGCGGATCTCTACGCACCATTCCTCCAACGTTCCACCATTGGGCATATTGCAACCGGCGACGGCAAGGGCTTGCCGGAGTGTCCGCATGGGCATGGTTGGACGCCGGCCGCCTGGGTGTCTGGTTACCTTGACCACCTTGGCGCCTTTGCCTGGGAACGTCCGCAACAGGATTCCGTCCAGTTGCTGGGCGGCTAGCGCCGCCATGTCGGACTGGTGCTCGGCATCGGGTTTCGGCTTACTGGTATAGGGGGTAGCGACGGCTACCGCATCGGATTCCGTCATCGTGCCTCCTACAAGGCCGGCGGGACAGAGCCGGTGTAGGCCGGCTCTGTGGATTCCCGCTCTTTAATTTGCCGGTTGCGCAACCGGCGATGTTATCTAAATCCTTCCGGCGAACGATTGCAAGAAGATTCTCGCCAAACATCGGCCTAGGGTTTGGAGAGAATCTGGATCTAAGGTAGATAGGTTTGGCGAGGATAAGCATTGGAGAGAATCCGGGAAGGCCGTGCGCCGGATTCTCTCCAAGATCGCAAAACCTATAGGATGGGTTTTGGCGAGAATTATTTCTTCTTTATTTTCAATAAACAAAATGATTCTCGCCAAACCCTCTTTGAGTACTTGAAAAGCATTTTTTAGGGTTTAAACAGGAATCTTAACCTGCCACCCTCTTCCATCTTCCACGGACTTATAAGGGTCACATTGCGGTTAGGATTTTGTTCTACGTTATGCCTGTTACGCAGTTATGTCAGGGAAGATTAGGAGTTATAAAGTCGAAGTAAGAAGGCCGGCCGGTTAGAGGCCGGAGGCCGGAAGGCCGGCCTTCTGCCGGCCTTCCGGCCTGCCTCTAATCGGACCTTCAAAACAAAAACCTTGAAAAGATCCTCGATTAGGAATAAAACATTTCCAGGAGAATATGTTTTGGGAACCGAGACCATTGAACTGAAACGGAATCCGCTGCCAGGTATTCCGAAAACCCAGACCCAGCGCTACTCGCTGCTGTCCGGCCAGTTACTCCGGCAACAGACTGAATTATCGAATCTGTTCGGACAGAGGTTACTGACCATTCGTGAAGCTGCAGTAATCCTCGGCGGATTGACCCAGGCCACGGTCCGGACCTACTGCCGGACGGGCCGGCTCACCTCGATCAGAGTTGGCCGCAGGGGCTGGATCCGGATCCCGCTAAGCTCTGTTCGCAAACTGCTGACGGAGGCGACCCAAAATGGTTGACTGTCCGGTTTGCCTTAGCCCGCTGATCGCCTCGGTACATTCTATGAGCGACTGCGGAGCCACTTTTGCTGAGATAGCTGACGCTTGCGGTCTGGACTCTGAAACAATCGAGCAACATTTCCGCACGTGCTGCGAGGTGGTCGCCGCCGGCCCCGAGCCGGATTCCCTGACAGCATCCGACGAACGACTGACCCGCCTCCAGGAAAAGATTTCGCTCGCGGCGACTGCCGGCGGCCTTCAGGGCGATCTCCGTTCGCAGATCAGCGCTCTCAGTTTATCGCTCCGAGCCGAGCTGGAAGTTCGCGCAAGCTTGCAGGAACGTGAGAAGGCTGACGGAGATCTGCCGTCGGATTGCCGCCAGTGGACCGAGAAGCAGGGCACTCAGTTTGTAGCGTACTTGGATAGCATCGTAAAGCAAGCGACTGCGGTCGCGCGGCCTGGTTCCGCAGTGGACGAATACGGCTGGTTGTGTTCATTGGAACCGGCGACTTTGGCCATGTTCCGCCGAATCGCGGCCGATCTGCGGTTACTCGCGGCGGCTAAAGAACTGGAGAAAACACAGAATGCCACCGTTAACAATTGAAGAAATTGGAGCCGGCCTTGAGGCTCTTCACGCAGGACGCGAAGCCGCAGTTCATGCAACAGCCGCTGAGAACCAGCGCCTTGCGGCCCTTGCCGGTGCAGAACAAGCCCGCCGTCACCGCGAAGCTGCTTTAACCGAACTGGCCACACTGGAAGCCAACGAGGCAGATTTGCGCGCGGGTCTGGCTGATCGGGAAAAGCAAATGGCCACGCTGTACAGTGAAATTCTAGTACTCCGAACTCAATTCAACTCTTTGTTAGCTGAACTTGAACGGAAAAGGAGAAGCTTGGGATTATGAGAACATTAAATTTTGAAGCCGACATTGTCAGCGGAATGGACGAGCTGCGCGAGCAGTTTCCGGTGATCCCAGACGATCCGACCGATGACCCGCTTTACTCCTACGGCCTTGACAAGGCGCGGGATCACAATCGGCTCCCGGTCAGGGTCATGGAAAATGATTGGCTCAGTAAGGTGGTCACCGGCGGTGTGGTGGTCGAGAACGTGCACCCGGTCACCGGTCTTCCGGCCAAACTACAAAAGCATGTTCCTATTGACCCTGAAGATGTTGAGCTGAGCCCAGAGTTAACTAGCCGCCTCAATTCCATCGTTGACGGCATCACCATCGCCGCGTCGGGCTTCGTTCAATCGCGGCTTGCGAGAATGACGCGGGCGCAACCGCCAGCGAAAGTGATGCCCATATCCCTGCAAAAAAGATTCAAGGCCGCGCCATCGTTTGGCGCTTGCACTTGCGAAGAGGAAGGTCGCAAATGTTGCGCCTGTCGAGAAAAGAACGTCAGCCGCATCGTTGAAAGCGGCAATGGTCGTACCATCTATTGGGAAGGTGGCGAAACATACGAACCGGCGGTTTAGGTTTTTATCCTGGCTTCATTTCTCAGTGAAGCACAACAAAGAAGGGTCGGGGCCTTCGGGAGAAGGCTCCGATTGAAAGGAAACTAAGATGCCGAGCAATTCATGGGGCCCCTACTATCCTGGGACAAACGGCGGGAACGTGCCGACGCCGACCGGCATTCAGCCGGTACCGCAATCGCCTTCCGGTTCGGTGACCGGGCAGGCCGCAACTTATAACTACGCTAACGGAATTCAATCAACTGCAGAATTTCTGAATGGCATAGGCGAGAAAATTGCGCAACAGGGCGTAGCTGCGATCAGCAACGTTAAAGCCATCAGTGCAAGCTTTGCAGGAGTTGACCCGGCAACGGTCGCGGTGAACAACTACACAGCGGGTTCCGTTGGCTCGGTCGGAACCAAGTTTTCTTAAGAGTTTGTCTGCGCTGCTGCGGGCAATCTGTGGTTGTTGTTGATGCGGGCAAAGCAGGTCAACGATCTTCCCGTTCAAACTCCATCGGAGAGTCCGTCAAGGGTGAATCGTTGAAATTGAAGCTGGCGGAAAATCTGATCCGCGTTCGTGATTTCCGCGGTCCGAAAAATCGCAAGGCCGTTGCTGGTTAGAGCCCAGCGCGGCCTTTCAAATCCCCATGAAAAACAAAACCACGGTCGCACGTGAGAACCTGGCGATCTGCAAGCGGCTGTTCCCCTGGCGCGTCACGCGCGCAAGTACGCGTAGACCGTTTCTCTCGACACACCGAACGCAGTTGCTAGAGCCGCTTTTGCTTCACCGGCCAGCGCCCGCTTGCGAAGTTCAGTTGCCTGCACGTCCGTCAACGCTGGTTTGCGTCCCTTGAACTTGCCCTCAGCCTTGGCAATGGCGATGCCTTCACGCTGGCGCTCCAAGATCAAGCTACGTTCAAACTGTGCGACCGCCCCGAGCAGTTGCAGCAACAGGTTTGCCATCGCACCATCGTCACCGGTGAATAACAGATTTTCTTTCAGGAACTGCACAGCGACGCCGCGGCTGGTCAAGTCTTTGACCAGGGCCAGGAGATCGCTCAGATTGCGCGCTAGGCGGTCCATGGAATGCACCACCAGCACGTCACCCTCGCGCACGTATTCCAGGGCCAACTTGAGCTGTGGGCGTTCGCGATCCTTGCCGCTGGCCTTGTCCTCAAACATTTTGTCCACGGGAACATCTGCGAGCTGTCGCGCGGTCGATTGCTCAAGAGTCGATACTCGCTTGTATCCAACCCGCTTTCCAGTCATTTGTGCTGGTGTCATGGGTGACACCCTCCAAAGTGTCACCTAGACTCTAAGACTAATTCGGAAAGTTGTCAACAAAATAAACCAGCAATTCTAACTTTACACTTTATCAGTGGTTTGCAAGCCATGATTTATTCCGGTTCACGTGTAGTCTATTCTGACAAACAACCAGCCGCCAACGTCGGAATTTTGATTCGGTGCGTGGTTTGGGGTCACCTAAACCCTGGCGCGCGATTCTCTGTTGATAAAGTGGCCAGCGTTGATGATCAGAATTTTCGGATCAGCTTACCCCGACTGTGCGGTTGCCCTGGCGGTCATGGCATAAGGCCGTCGATCCTTCCCCGCATAACGGCGTCGTACTCGGCACCCGGCGTGCGCTCATCCGGGCTCCCTTTCCTTAGCGACTGGCGACGGCTACCTAGACCCAAGCGCTGATCGCCAGGGCTCACAATGATCCAACTCAAGTTTACTCTTGAGTTATGGCCGGGAACCTGTGGAAAATGGATAAAGTTGGCAATGAACTTGCTCACTGAAATCATTGATTCTATTACCATTAGAACCAAACGTGGATTGTAAAAACACTGCATTGCCCCTCTGGAATACGACCATATTTTCGGGTTCTGAACCTGTTAAAACACGGTCAATCTTGTTATCACTAGGTAAACAGCGAAAGGAAATAAAAAGGGCCACGCCCCGTGGTGAGGAACATGGCCCTGAGGGGTGTTTAGGTTTTGTCGGGATGTTCCGCCAGCCATTTTCTAGCCGCTTCCCGTGCCTTTGGCGTTGCCTGAGACAATATTTCGATCAGGGTCAAGACCAAGGGCCCTGGGGGACTAGGCCGTGGTTCGAGTTTCTTTATCGTGTCAAGTAAGCGTTCGACACATTCCCTTTTATCCTTGGCCACTTTCGCCTTTGCGTTCTCGGTGAACCCACCGTATATCGGCTACAACGAAGCGTCAAAATCGGTGGGCGTCAAGTTGTTCCAAATGATGAAGGAGGGCCCAGTCAAGCTCAGCAACATTTATGGCTGGAACCTTCACTCCGCACCCGGCCGCCAGAAGAAGTACCCCCCGAAGCCGAACCTCTATGCCTTCTTCTTAGCCTTAGGGTTCGCATTGCTCAAGGACAACAGCCGATTCTGCTACATCATCCCGCAGACCGTACTCACAGAGCCAGACTACGATGTCGTGCGGTATCGCCTGTCGCACGATTACACAATCGAAAGCCTCATCACCTTCGCAGGGAAGCTGTTCGTCGGCAGGGGCACAAGCCAGAGCAAAGAGGTGCATACGTCGAGTCTCATCCTCGTCGCCACCAAGAGCCGTCCGCCTGCTGACCACGCTGTTGAATGCGTACGAGCGCCCCAGACGGGCGAAGATATCCGCGATGTTCTTTCCAATTTGCGAAGGGACCGCGCCACTCTTGCTCACTCTGTGCATCAGAGCGAACTGCGCGAAAATGTCGACAACTGGAACTTCATCACATGGGATGCGGAGTTAGCGAGGTTGTACGTCCGGTACAAGCAGCAGTCCGAGAGCATGCAGGTCTACTCGGAACATCCTTTGGCTCAGCAGCGTTTCGGTACGCGGTTCTACTTCGACGTGGGGTTCATCCTCGACCACAGCAAGGAAAGCAGCGAGCGGAAGAAAGACACTTGGGGTCTCGTCGACTTTAAGGACTTCGTAAACTTCACCTGCTTCCGCCCAACGAAATTCTACCCTTGCAACGAAGAAGATATCGGCCTTCCGAAGAACTCCCAAGGGCACAAAGCTCTCTACCACAAACATAAGCTCTTGTGGGAAAAGTCGCGGACGATGAAGTTCTACTACACTGATGCGGATGTAGTTCCCTCCATGAGTTACTGTCAGATCATTTCTTCGGACAGCAAGGAGGAAATCTTCTTTCTGTTTGCTGTACTGAACTCCAGCATTACGCGCCGCATATTCGAGGCGATGTTCTCGTTGGGTAACGAGAAGGTTGGCATGTTTGTGGTCGTCAGTCGGCTCAAGGATTTCGTTCGACCGCCGCTGGTTGATACGCCCGCGAAGGTAGTTGCCAAGAGGAAGATCGTCGATCTAGTTGGAAAGGCCCTTACCATGGAGGAGCGGATACTGAGTGAATTCGTCGACATCGACACGCTGCTGCAACGTGTCGATGATGTTCGAATGAAGGGGCGGCAGCTCGTACTGACCCATGGCAACGGCGAACTGTCATTCCCTGTGGCGCGCGGGTCCGCTGACTTGATTGACGCGACGCTTCGGGCGCGTTTCGGCAACGATCCCGCGCTCATACCAGGTGACCGCGCGATCTCGGTCAGAGAATTGAAGTCTCTGCCCGCATTCGACGAGAGCGCGCAGTCCGCAATTCTCCAAGAGATTGATGAGTTGCTTCTTGGCCTGTACGAAATACGCCAAGCCGAGCGGACGCGTCTTCGCAACCGAGATTGAGACTATCTACTGCTCAGGAAGTGGTGACCACGTACTTGCCTCTTGCGCCGTGAAGATTGTGAGGCAACCCCCGGCGAGCCTGAATTGGTGGGACAGCAGTGGGACAGACTCTCAATGGAAAGCTTGCAAGTGCTTGAAAATATGGTGGAGCTAGTCGGGCTCGAACCGACGACCTCATCGTTGCGAACGATGCGCTCTCCCAGCTGAGCTATAGCCCCGCGCGGTGGCGAGTTTACTTTTTTGATTTTACCAGCCGTTCCGCGATTTCGCCTAGACAACTCATGCTGAAAACAGGTGCGCCGCGCACGGTTTAACCCGCGATGCGCTGAGTACATGGAATCGAAGGCTATAATTTAGTTGTGAGTTCTTCCAAAGTAAAACAGGTGGCGTCGGCGGACTTCCCTACCCGCTGGGGGCATTTCCTGATTCACGGATTTGCGACCAAGGCGTCTGCCTCCGGCGACGGCGCCAAGACCGAAGAGGCGGTAGCGCTGGTCATGGGCGAGGTGCATTCCGGGTCGCCGCTGGTGCGCATCCACTCCCAGTGTCTGACTGGCGACGTATTTGGCTCGCTCCGCTGCGATTGCCGCCAGCAACTTGAAATGGCGCTCTCGATGATCGCCGAAGTGGGTGCGGGCGTCCTTATCTATGAGCAGCAGGAGGGCCGCGGGATTGGATTAATGGCAAAACTGCAGGCCTACGCGCTCCAGGACAGCGGACTCGACACGGTGGAAGCCAACGAACGCCTCGGGTTTAAAGCCGACCAGCGCGAGTTCCTCATGCCAGTCGAGATCTTGAAGGCGTTGGATATCAAGCGGGTGCGTCTGCTCTCAAACAATCCTGATAAAGTGGCTGCGCTCGAAAACGCCGGTATCCAGGTAACCGAGCGCGTACCCTGCGAAGTCGCGCCCACCGAACATACCGAAGAATATTTGAAGACGAAGCAGGAAAAGTTGGGGCATCTGTTCACCGGCCGCAGCGATCAGCATTAAAGCAGCAACCGCCGTAGTTCTTCCCGATTTTTTACTGGCAGGCCGCGCAGGGCGGCTCGCGCCAGCGCCACATAGACCTCACGCGCCCCGGCATGATTCTTCAGGACCGCCAGGTGTTTGGCCACCGTCTCCGCGTCTCCACGAATCAGCGGGCCGCTAAAAGAGTGCGCCGGGCCGAAGCGCGAATAGTTCGCCAAAGTCTGCCGGATGATGGGCAGGCTCTTGCAACGCGCATCCTGGCGACTAAGTCCGGCGGCGCGAGCCGCTTCTTCAAGCGTCACCAGGAAAGCCACCAGCAGCGGCGAGGTCAGAGTGGCCCAGGCGTGGTAAGCCGCTTTACGCGCCGCAGATAATGAAAAACTCACGCCTCCCAACTCGTGGACGATTCGCCGTGCCACTCGTGTAGCGGCGTCATCGCCTTCAATCGCGAAAGGCACTCCCCGTAAAGTGGGACGGGCTCCGGCTACGAACGTCATCAGCGGATGCACGGAGGCAACCGCGGCGCCTGCCTGGCGCAGAGGATCGAGTTCGCGGCTGACGAGCGCTCCACTGGAGTGGAAGGCGAATCGAACTTTATCTTGGACTTTGCCTCTTTTTTGAACCAGGGCGCGAGCAGCGAGACTACTCGCGAGACCCGAAGCCGCCCCGCGAATCTCGCGGTCAGGGACGCAGAGCCACAGCAAGGTGGCATCCAGCTTGGCGGAGTGGACGGTGACGCTCTGCGCGCCCACCTTGTTTGCCAGTTTGCGCGCTTTCCGGCGCGACTGCGGTGAATCGCGCGCGACGATTTCGGTAATCGTGAAGCCGGTGGCGTCGAGCGCCACGGCTAGAAAAGTTGCCAGGCTCCCGGCTCCAACGATGGCCACGGTGGGCTTCCTGGCCGCTGACATTTTGGCCGTTTTTTCGACCATCGGTTTTTCGCTACTCGGTTGTCGGCTCAACCGCGCAGCATACCTTATATTGTTGTCATGGCGAAAGCAGGGGGAACAAAATCAGCAGTTGGGAAATCAGGGCAAGCCCGCGTCCTCTCTTCCCGAATCAGTTACCGGGGCCCGGTATTCAGCGTGACCACCGATGAAGTGGAAGAACCCGGGGGCGTGCGCGCTCGCCGCGATGTGGTTCGGCATTCCGGTTCCATCGTTGTTCTGGCTGTCGATGATCTGGCCAACCATCACCGGGCGAAAGCCGCCCGCAAAGCCGGGCCCCGCATCTTGCTCGAACGCCAGTATCGCCACGCCGCGCAATCGATGATGTGGGAACTGCCCGCCGGACGCATTGACGATGGCGAAACCGCGCTCACCGCCGCCAAGCGCGAGTTGCTCGAAGAAACCGGATACAGCGCCCGCCAGTGGAAGCGAATCCTGCATTTCTACGTGAGCCCCGGCTTTCTCGACGAGACCATGACGGTCTACCTGGCCCGCGGACTCCAAGCCGGCGAAGCCCAGCCCGAGGCGGATGAGAAGATCGCGGTCAGATTTTTCCCTATATCGGAGGCGAAGCAGATGGCGCTCAACGGGCGCATCCGCGATGCCAAGACGATCTCCGGCATCCTGTGGCTGGCTCAAACGGCGCTCGGAACACGGTAGAAAGAAGGTGCCCTACGCCCGTCTAGTCCGGGCTGCTATTCGGTCTTCCCTCCAGGACTGGGGTCCGGATTGCCTCATTCCGCGGGTATGTGATTGCAATCCTTGACAGTCCCCCCGATGAGCAGCACAATTCCTAACACGATTTCTTGCGGATCCTTGAAATCGCGCCTTTTTCGGGGGAAAGCGCAAGAAAGAGGGGGCGCACGTGGAACGTCTGAAAGGCACCGTGAAGTGGTTCAACAACGCCAAGGGATACGGATTCCTTGGCCGAGATGACGGACCGGATGTATTCATTCACTACAGCTCAATCACCACCGAGGGCTACAAGAGCCTGCAGGAGGGCGACAAGGTGGAGTTTGAGATTGTCCAGGGACAGAAAGGGCCGCAAGCTGCCAATGTAACCAAGTCCTCCTGATGGGAGGCCGTTTCACTCAGTCCGGTTTTCGGAAGCAAGCGCTGTACCCCTCGACGCCCGTGCTGGCAGTGTCCTCCAGCCACTGTCCATCCTACTGCGACGCTTCGCCAGCGTTACAATCATCTTCTCGGGTCGACGACCTCCATCGAAGAGCTTGCGTGAGACTGGTCATTACTCCGGGGCTTGAATCGTTTCTTTCGCGTTGCACATGGACAACAAGGCCATTGCCGGACTTCTCTACGAGACTGCCGATCTGCTGGAGATCGACGGGCAGGATTCGTTTCGCGTGCGCTCCTACCGCAACGCCGCCGAGGCCATCGAAGCGCTGCCGCAACAGATTGCCGACCTGATTCCGGAGCCGAAAAAACTTCTCGAAATCCAGGGAATTGGCAAGGGCATGCAGGCCAATCTGCTGCAGCTTTTCAAAGATGGCACCATTGAAGCCCACACCGAGCTTTTGAAGAAATACCGGCCGTCGATGCTCGAACTGCTCAAGATTCAGGGTCTGGGGCCGAAAACGATTGCCTTGATCTGGAGCGCCTATCAGGTCAGCGATCTCGAGGGCGTGGAGAAACTGGCGCGCGAAGGCAAGATCCGCACGCTGCCGCGCATGGGCGAAAAGCACGAACTGAAGCTGCTCAAGGCTATCGAAGACTATCGCCGCATCGCCGGAAGATTCCTGCTGGACACGGCAGAAGAGCTGGCGGAAAAGTTGGTGCAACATTTGTTAACGGCCGCAGGCGTGGAAAAAGTTACACCCGCCGGCTCGCTGCGCCGCGGCCGCGAAACCGTCGGCGACCTCGACATTCTGGTCACCGGCAAGGCCTGCATCCAGGCCGAGCCGCGGCAGAAAATCATCGAGCATCTGCTCCGCTTCCCTGGCCTGATGGACGTCATCGCGCAGGGAGAAAACAAAGTTAGTTTCCGCCATCGCAATGGCATGCAGGTGGACGTGCGGCTGCTGCCTCCGGAGTCGTTCGGAGCGGCGATGCAATATTTCACCGGCTCCAAGGCCCACAACGTCGCCTTGCGCCAACGCGCCCTCAAGATGGGGTTCACGCTCAACGAATACGCCCTCGCCAAAGTTGAAGACGAGAAGCCGGTCGCGCGCAAGACGGAAGAAGAAATCTACGCCAAGCTCAAGCTCGACTTCATCCCTCCCGAGCTGCGCGAGAATCTGGGAGAGATAGAGGCGGCCGCCAATCACACGCTGCCCGTGCTGATTGAGCTATCCGACATTCGCGGCGACGTGCATATGCACACCGTCGAAACCGACGGCCGCAATACGATTGAAGAAATGGCCGAAGCGGCGCGGAAACGCGGCTATGAGTACATGGCGATCACCGACCACTCGAAGAATCTAGCCTTCGCCAACGGCCTCACCGACGAACGGGCGCTGGCGCACATCGAAAGAATCCGCGCGGTCGAAAAAAAGATGAAGGGCATCCGCATCTTTGCGGGAATCGAGGTCGACATTCTGGGCGACGGCTCGCTCGATCTTTCCGACTCGGTGCTCGAACAGATGGACATCGTCATCGCCAGCGTGCACTCGCAGTTCAATCAGGATCGCGCCACCATGACCGAGCGCCTGTTGAAGGCCATCGCTAATCCCAACACTTCGCTGATCGGGCATCCCACCGGACGCCTGCTGCTCCGCCGCGACGCTTATCAGTTCAATCTCGACGCGGTTCTTAAAGCGGCGGCCAAACACAAAGTGGCGATGGAACTAAACGCCTATCCCGATCGTCTCGACCTCAGCGACGTTCATCTGCGGCTTGCCAAACAACATGGAGTGAAAATCGTCATCAACACCGATTCCCACCACACTTCGCACATGGAAAAATTGCGTTACGGCGTCACCCAGGCGCGGCGGGCCTGGCTTCAAAAGGAAGATGTGCTGAATACCTTGCCTGCCGCGGCGTTTGCCCGGGCCATGAAGCATGTCTGGTAAGCGGCTGGGGCAAAAAAGGGAAACAGATTACCCACAGTCGATGTTGCCGCACCTGAGAGATTTCAGGTAGCGGTCAAATCATACAAACCCACTACCGGACAGCACGTCACCGCCGAAGCCGCCGGATAACGACTAGCACAGGTACGCGGGCGAGTTCGCCCGCATCCACACGCCGCGAAAAACTACTGGCCAGTTTCGGTGAAGACGGCGGGGCTGGCTACTCCGGCGGCGGTGGCATTGATGGTGACCGTTCCGGAAGACGAAGGCAGCGTATAAAACTGGGTTGCGGTTCCATTGCTGCCGGTGATCACCGGATTCAGGTTTGAGAAAGTGCCTCCGGCACCGCCGTCGGCAAAGGTAACGCTGACGCCGGAAACAGGATTGCCATACTGGTCGGCCACGAGCACGGTAAGCGCCAGGGGCAATTGCGTTCCGGCAGGAGCGGACTGATTATTGCCGCTGGTGATGGCGACACCGGCGGCGGGTCCGGCAACCGAGTTCTCGATAAAAGAGATGTTGCCGAGACCGGTGGAACTGCCGGTGACCGTAATCTTGGAGACGGTGGTAGGCAACTGCAGCGTGGTACGAGCCAACCCAGTGGCGTCGGTGACCGCGGAAGACGGACTGGGAACGGCGCCATGGTTCGCAGTAAAGGCGACAGTCACGCCGGGGACGCTGTTCTTGTAGACGTCCCGGGCCCGGGCGATGACGGGCTTGGCGAGATTGGAACCAGCGGCGCTGGTCTGGTTCGCTCCGCTGTAGGCAACGATCTTTACGGCCGGGCCGACCGTTGCGGTGGCAGTGGTGGTGGCATTGCCAAAACCGGTCCCGGAGATGGTCAGGGTGTAGGTGCCCGATTTTTGCGGAAGGGTGTAGTAGACCGGCGTGGATGTGTTGCCGTTGGAGTCGGTGACAGCCGAGGGGGGACTGAACGAACCGCCTTTGCCCCCGTCACTGAAGTTGACGGTTGTGCCGACGTCGGGCAGTCCGGTGTAAGGGTTGACGATCTGGACCTGAAGCGGAACGGGAAGCTGGGTGGCCACAGCAGCAGTCTGGGCTTTGCCTCCGGTAATGGTGGCGATGTGAAACAACCCGTAGGCTTCGAGACTGGTTTGGGTGCCGACATAGAGGCGGCCGTTGGCGACGGTCTGAGTAACAAAATGTCCGACGGGGGGCAACTTGTCCCGCGAGTTGGGGGCCTGATTCGTGCCATAGAGCAGTTGGAGAGAAACGGCGTCAAAGGCGAGGAGTTGCGCTCCGCTTTCGATGACCCACAGAACTCCGTTACTGTTGCCGTTGGCGGAAATAGACGGGGAGTGACTGCCGGGATAGCTCCTGGAAGTCCCGGCGGGAGTGCCGAGCAATCCGCCCGACAACGGGAAAGCCAAGAGCGGAGAGCCATTGGGGGCGAAATACACGGTGTTGTTCCAGTAGGCGGGAGAACCGAACTGGATCTCGTTCGTGGAGTTCGGTTCGAGCACGACCGACTGGATAATTTGACTGTCGGCACCAACGGAGTACCACCCCATGTTGTCGCGATCGAGAACGTAGACGATGCCCTGCTTGCCGCTGGCAATCACTTCATGGGGATTGGGGCCGTCTTGATCGGGGAGGACGAGAGCTCCGGTGGAGCTCAAGTCAAAATCGTAGGTGTTGAGGAAGGCCACGTTCCACGGGGTGAAATAGTCGGCAACCGTAAGATCGGGGTAAAGCTTCACCACGCTGTTGCAGTAAGTCTGGCCACCGTTTTGGATATCGTATCCGTTGTTGCCGGCTTCGGCGGTCTCCACGAAGATGTTGCCGGCTTCGTCCGCGGCGAGACCGTTGCCGGCCTGCCAGATGGAAGTCAATCCCTGATCGGGCGAGGTGTTGAAGACATTGAGTTGCGACAAACTGGCAGGGTCATAGGAAAGGACCCAACCGCTATTGGCGTCGTTGCAGTAGTTCGAGCCGAAGCCCAGATAAAGAACATTGTTGAGCAACAAGAGGCCGGGGCGGTTTTTCTGGTGGAGGCTATTGAAGACGGTCTTGTGTCCCTTAAGGCTGACGCTCTGGGCGGTGATCAGGACGGGGCTGCCCGGTTGCTCAGTGCCGGTGGTGATGTCGAGAGCGTGGAGATGATGGCGGACGGTAGTGTTAAGCAGAGTCTTGGCCACCAGATACATGGTGTTGGTGGCGGGATCGATGACCGGGGTTCCGACGATGCCTTCCTGGTAGAAACCGGGGCCGGCCGAGCCGCAGGGAAGGTATTTCCCGCTGGCGGTAGTTCCGCCGACGTTGAGCATGCTGGCATACCAGAGCTGAGTGCCCGTTTCGGCGTCAATCGCGTAGACCGAATCCGCCTGGGTAACGACGTAGATGACGTTGTGATTTACACCGCCAATGTTCACGTTGGGCACGTAGAGGGGCTGCGCCATCACGATATAGTCGACGGGAAAGCTGAAGAGCCTGCCGAAGTTGTTACTGTTGACGTTGGAGGGAGCGAGCAGAGTTTCATTGGTGTTGGCTCCGGTGCGCGCATTGTCACCCCGGCTGGTGGGAACGGGCAGCAGCTGCGCGAACGAAGACGAGAGCAGGGCAACACAGACGACGAACAGAGTCAGGCAAAGCTTACGGGCGACCATCGCGCTGAGCATCGAATGACAAGCGGATCGGGAAGACACACCAAAACTAGTCTTCCCGTGATGTGACAAAAAGTGGCGCATCGCCTTTGTTCCCTCCAAGATAAAACTGCCGGGGTCTGCCCTGTCAGGTAGCACTTTGAGTGCCGGGGGAGGAAATTATTGGAAACCGCAAACTTAATGGAACGGCGACGGTTATGGGGTTTTATACACCGGAAAGCGGTGGCATTACAACCCCACTTTTGGGCAGTCGCAAAGTCCTGCACACTTGCGCCATTTCTTCAGCGCGCCAGCTCTTTCCTTACCTGTTGCGCAATTTGCCCGGGACTTGGAAGCACGCCTGATAGCGACGGCGGGGTAGAATGGGAAAAACTTTACCCATGTTCCGGGCGATTCCCTTCCTCTTTGGTGACAAAATTGAGAGCCACCACCCGGAGCTCATGTATAATCAATAAGATACAAATCTTGAGACCCCGCGACTTTGGACTCCAATTTGCCCTTTTGAACGGCGATGAACTCGCGAAGGGGTAACTCCGGAGGTTTGTCCGCAGCGGCGACCGGGTGAAGTTGTGTCAGTATTTACCGAGCAGCATCACGAATCGTAATTCCCCCCCCAACAAGAGATAATTAGTCTGGCATGGCAGCGCAACCGCATGGTTAACAAAAAGATTGTCATCATTGGAGGCGGACCGACGGGGCTGGGTGCGGCCTATCGTCTTCACGAACTCGGTTACGAGAACTGGGTCCTTTACGAAAAATCCGATGACGTGGGCGGACACTCGACCTCGCATGTGGATACCATGGGATTTGTGTGGGATGAGGGCGGACACGTTATCTTTTCGCACTATCCCTATTTCGACAAATTGATCGACGACATGCTCGGGAAAGAAGTGCATGAGCGCGTCCGCGAGAGTTGGGTGTATCTGCAGGATGTCTGCGTGCCGTACCCCTTTCAGAACAACCTGCGGTACCTGCCGAAGCCGCTCCAGGTGAGTTGCTTGATGGGCGCGGCCAAGGCTGCGGCCAGCCGAAACGGTGACGCGGCGAATTTCCGGGAGTGGACTCTGAGCACGTTCGGCGAGGGCATCGCCGAGACTTTCATGTTCCCTTACAACTCCAAGGTCTGGACCACCCCACTGGAGCGCATGTCGAAGGGATGGATCGCCGAGCGCGTGTCGGTCGTGGACTTCAAGCGCCTGCTGGAAAATGTCCTCTACGAAAAGGACGACGTCGCCTGGGGCCCGAACAACAAGTTCCGCTTCCCTCTTCACGGGGGAACGGGGGAAATTTACAGGCGGATGGCGAAGCGCTTTCCTGACAAGGTGCGGACCGGAAAACAGCTCGCCGAGGTTGACCCGGCGCAGCGCAAAGTTTCATTTGCCGACGGCACCGGAGACAGTTACGACGTGCTGATCTCCACCGCGCCGCTCGATTTGCTGGCGGGCATGCTCAAGCCCGCCGACACCAGGCTGCGCGAGGCCGCGGCGCTGCTCGAACACAACGATCTGCTCGTCTTGGGGATCGGAATGAAAAAGAAGATCGACACCGGTAAATGCTGGGTGTATTTTGCGGACCCGGAAATGCCCTGCTATCGGGCCACGTTTTTCTCGCACTACTCGCCCAATAACGTCCCCAACGGCGATACCGAGCAGTACAGTTCGCTGATGTGCGAGATGTCAGTTCCCCTGGGGCAGACGCTGGAGATCGAGCGCACCTATGAACAGGTGCTCGCCGGGCTCATCCGTTCGAAAATACTCGACGAAGCAGACCGGGCACGCATCATTTCCCGCTACCACCGTCTGGTGAGGTATTCCTATCCGATTCCGACGATCGATCGCGATAAAGCCCTCGCCATTCTGCAGCCGGCGTTGATGCAGCAGGGGATTTACTCCCGCGGACGCTTTGGCGCGTGGCGCTACGAAATCGGAAATATGGATCATTCGGTCCTGATGGGTGTGGAGGCCGCCAATCACATCGTGAGTGGAGAGAAGGAACTGGTGTTTTACAGTTCTTAATGGACTCACCAGGGTAATGGAACTGCCTATGACAAGTCAGCAATCACAAGCAGCGCCACGGATCAGCATCATCATCCCGTCCTACAAAACCGCTTCCATGATTTCCGGGTGTCTGGATTCGATCTTCGCCCAGACGTTCCAGGATTTCGAAGCCATCGTGGTCAATGATGGTTCGCCGGATACTCCCGAACTGGAGAAGGTGCTGCAGCCCTACATTGATCGCTACTTGGATCGCATCGTATACATCAAGCAGGCCAACAAGGGCGCGGCGGGTGCGAGAAACACCGCCATCGCCAATGCCCGGGGTGAGTTTCTGGCGTTCCTCGATAGTGATGACTCCTGGTTGCCCAACCATCTGGAAGCGCAAATGAAGCAGTTCGAAGCCGATCCGTCGCTCGACCTGGTGTATTCGAACGCTGTCCTGATTGGTGACCCCACCCGGCAGCTTGAATACATGGAGTGGTGCCCTTCCGTCGGCGAAGCTGATTTTGAGGCCCTGGTGGTGGAACGCTGCCACACCACGATGTCGACAGTGGTGGCGCGCAAAACCGCAATCGTGAAGGCGGGAGGGTTCGACGAAAGCCTGGCCCGCTGCGACGACTACGATATGTGGCTGCGCACCGCTTTTTATGGCGGCAAAGTCGGCTACAACCGGCAGGTACAGGCACGCCTCTACCTCGGACGGCCGGGGTCGCTCGGCGTGTCGCCTGCCCGGATGGCAGAAGCGATCTGGCTGATCCTGGAAAAACTCCAGAAACTGCCTTTGACCAGTGCGCAGCGGAAAGTGGTACGGGACCGAGCCGCCAGGATTCGTGCGCAGTACCTGCTGGAAGATGGCAAGGACCATCTTTCCGCGCGAGATTTTGCCAAGGCTCGTGAACGCTTCTCCGAAGCGAACCATTACTTCCGCAAAGCGAAACTGAGTCTCGTGCTATTCGGACTCAAAGTGGCGCCCAATACGACCAGCCGGCTCTTCACATTCTGGACGCAGTGGAATCACGGAACGCCGGCTCGAGGCAATTAGTTGCGATGTGTGATATGCAGTGGACAACTGAAGGGTGCGAATGATTCGGTATCTGGTGGCGGGTGTGAAGCATGCGGTCGGGCTGCACCGTCCGGGGCGAAAGCTCCCGGTGCGCCCTGGCGATATTTTGCTCGCTTCCTATCCGAAGTCGGGAAATACGTGGGTGCGATTCCTCATTGCGAACCTCCGGCATCCGGATCGAGCGGTGGGCTACGACAATCTGCACCAACTGGTCCTCGATCCCGAGGTTAGCGTGAAGCGAGATTTCGACCGGGCGCCGCAGCCGCGTATCGTCAAGACGCATAGCAGTTTTGATCCCCGCTACCGGCGGGTCATCTGTTTGGTTCGCGATCCCCGCGACGTCGCCCTTTCGCAGTACCAACACCTGCGCCAGTTGCGGAGAATCGACGATGCGTTCCCCATGGAAGACTTTATCGAACGATTCCTTACCGGGAAACTCGACCGTCATCTCGGATCGTGGGGAGAGAACGTCGGCAGTTGGCTGGCTGCACGCTCCCGCGATTCGGGTTTTCTCTTGCTACGGTATGAAGATCTGCTCGAAGGCACGGCGCGCGAATTAACGCGGGTGGCTGATTTCGCGGGATTGCCGGCGACTCCCGAGGCAATCTCGCAGGCCGTCGAGCGCAGTTCCGCCGAAAAGATGCGGAAGATGGCGAAGTCCGGCGGCTGGCGAAGCGATTTGCCCGAGCCGCATGTAGCCCGAATCGAGGCCGCCTGGGGCGACATCATGGCGTGCCTGGGATATCAGCTCGTGACCCGCGATCCGCGCAGTGCGCTCAAGTCCAGCTTGCTTGGGTTGCTGGTGGCGGAAACCCCAGGCGGAACCGGCGAGCCACGGGAAATGGTTTTTGCCGGTGATACTTCCGCCGTGCCGGGTTCTCTCCCAACACGGATTATGATTCGATGATCGAACTGCGATGATCAAGCGCCTCATCAATACGACGAAACGAGTGCTCGGACATACCAGTCCCGGACGCGATTTTGAAGTATTTGACGACGACACATTCATCGTGTCGTTCCCGAAATCCGGAAACACGTGGACGCGATTTCTCATTGCCAACCTGCTGCATCCGGAAGAGCCCGCCAACTTCGGCAATATTGACCGGCTCATTCCGGAATCGGAGGGCCTGACGAGAAAACAGCTCGCAGGCGTGCCGCGACCCCGCATCATGAAGAGCCACGAATATTTCGATGCGCGCTTTCGCAAGGTCATCTACATCGTGCGCGACCCGCGCGACGTTGCCGTTTCTCAGTTTCACTTTTTCAGAAAACGGCGGCGTCTCGCTGACAACGATTCGATCGAGCAATTTGTCACGCGCTTTGTGGCGGGGGAAACGTGCGACTACGGTTCCTGGGGAACCAACATTGCCAGTTGGCTGGTTACGCGGCAGAAGTTTCCCGATTTCCTGCTGCTGCGTTATGAAGATATGGTGGCGCAGACAAGTGCGGAACTGGCTCGCATTGCTTCGTTTCTAGGCATGCGGGCGACGCCCGAACTCGTAGCGCAGGCCGTGGAACGCTCTTCCGCCGACCAGATGCGGAAGTTGGAAGGCGCCAACGCAACCGCTTTGGTGACCAGGAACTCGCGCCCGGATGTGCCCTTTGTACGCGCGGCCAAGGCTGGAGGCTGGAAAACAGGCCTGCCGGAGCCGGCAGTGAAACAACTGGAAGCCGCCTGGGGACCGCTGATGGTTTATCTGGGATATGAGTTGATGTTTCCGGAAAAAGCGGCTACCTCCGATTTGCGGGTTCCTGAGACCACCTTGAACGGATCTTCACGATGATGTACGGCGTCAAGAAGCTCTGGAAGAACGCGCTCGGGCTGGATAT
>Ga0074046_10000786_pt1 | contig 29155 bp, 27 predicted proteins | sample BogForMeECP23OM3_FD_94441 | JGI IMG/M metagenome (GOLD analysis project Ga0074046, IMG submission 94441) | Bog forest soil microbial communities from Calvert Island, British Columbia, Canada - Bog Forest MetaG ECP23OM3 | ecosystem: Environmental > Terrestrial > Soil > Wetlands ... | reverse complement strand
GCGGAATGCTCGCGGGCGCCGACTCCGACCGCATAAGCGAGCGCGCGTACAAGCGCGGTTCGAAGCAACTCGGCACGCTTGGCTCGGGCAATCACTTTCTCGAAGTCAGCCGGGTCGATGAGATCTATGACTCGACAGTCGCCGATGCGTTGGGACTCGAGCTCGGTCAGGTCACGGTTCTGATCCACTCGGGCTCGCGCGGCCTGGGTCATCAAACCTGCGACGACTATCTCAAACTTGTCGGCGGCGCGATGGCCCGTTACGAAATCCGCCTGCCCGATCGCCAGCTCGCCGCCGTTCCAATCAGCTCGCCGGAGGGGCAAGCGTATCTGGCCGCCATGGCCGGCGCCGCAAACTTTGCCTGGTGTAATCGGCAGGTAATGATGCATCTCGCCGAGCAGGCGTTCCTGGAAACACTCTCGATTACGCCGAGAGAACTGAGCTTCGAGCTCGTGTACGACGTCTGCCACAATATCGCCAAATTCGAAGAGCACAGCGTGGGTCGCCACAAGCAACTGGTCTGCGTGCATCGCAAGGGCGCCACCCGTGCCTTCGGCCCCGGCCATCCCGCGTTGCCCGAGGCGCTGCGGCCAATAGGGCAGCCGGTTCTGATACCGGGCGATATGGGCCGATATTCGTTCGTCCTGGTGGGACTTGAAACGGCGATGCGCGAAACCTTCGGCTCATCGTGCCACGGCGCCGGGCGGTTGATGAGCAGAGTGAAAGCAAAAAGAGAGGCGGGCGGGCGCGATTTGCGCGCCGAATTAAAGGCGCTGGGTGTTACTGTCAGAGCACATACTCGCGCCGGTATCGCCGAGGAGATGCCCCACGCCTACAAGGACGTCGCCGAGGTGGTTGGGGTGATGGAGGCCGCACACGTAACTCGGCGGGTCGCCAGACTCAAGCCGTTTGCCGTCATCAAAGGCTGATGCCGACGAAACCGCCTACGACGCAGATTGACGATGCAGCTCTATTTCGTGAATTCGAGCACACCGGCGACCTCGGTATCGAGGTGACTGCTCCCACTCGCGGCGAGTTGTTCCGCCGCGCCGCCATTGCACTGGGGGCACTATTGGTCGAGAGGGCAGGCGTCGCAGAGATCGAGCAGCGCGAAATCTCAGTTGAGGCCGAAACTGATCTCGATCTGATGCATGACCTGCTCACGGAGTTGCTCGCTCTTTTCACCGTAGAGGGGTTCATCTGGCGCGACGCTTCGGTCAAGGAGGCAGACCGATCTCTCCGCGTGACGCTTCGGGGCGAGCGTTTCGACCCGACCCGCCACGCGTTCCGCGGTGAGATCAAAGCTGTCACGTACCATCAACTGATGGTTGAAGACTCATCGGAGGGATGGCGTTCACGCGTAATTTTCGATGTTTGAAGCGGGATAAAAGTATTTGCAGGTTGTGAAACGCTAGTCAGTCTTCAGTTCCAGAAGCGACTAAATAGACCTCACCATCGGGCAGCCGATATGCGTGGGTATAGGGAGGCCACCCTTCGATGCGTTCTATCAATTGGGGCTCTCCTTCGATCACGTCCAGAAGTTCCTCCCAGTCTTCGACCTCAGCATCTGGAATTCTGTGGTAGCTGCCATCTCGCTGATAAACCATGAGACATTGGATCATCGAAGGGACCTCTCTTTGATCATCGGCATGCGTTTCTACTTTTTCTGCATCGTCTCGACGTAACGAACGATCTCGGTGATTCTCTGCTTTAACGCGGCGTCGCTCACAGGAGTGGGTTGGTTGCTCTGCTTCTGGAGATATATGCCCCAGAACGGCATAGCGAACCGCTTGTGCGAATCCATCATTCCGCGGCCGTCCACCATACGATACACCTTCTCGAAGGGGAACTTGCCGCCGTTCCTCAAGCTGATGTCAGTAAGATCCGGTGGATTTGCCTCTGTAAGATCTCTTCCCTTCCCGGTGCCGTCGATTCCGTGACAGGGAGCGCAAAGTTCTACGAAGTCATGTTTGCCCGTGGATTGACTGAAGGCGCTGGTTCCGGCACCGAGTACCGCCAAAAGACAGACCGTCGCAGTAATTGCTGCTGAAAGAAGGACTTGCCTGATCAGCGGTCTTGTCATGTTCACCTCGTTGTCGCATGCGGTTCGTTCGTCTCGCCTAATTGGCAGCAAAGCATTTGCAGCATCGGACGTGCCAAGTTCGTTCGACTGCGAATGTCGCCAAAATTCTACTCGGTTTTCGCTCTTTTCTGACTCAGGCAGATAGGAATACCGGTTCGTTTGGACTCGCACAAATCGGCGCAGGATTTTCCGCAAAGGCAAGTTTACGCGGTGTGCGGAATCGCTCCACGGGATCATAATAGTGACTCGATCGGCGTCACCAGCGGCAGCACCTTGTTGTCGGACCGCCCCGGAAGCTCACGTTTTCCGATATCTAGTTCGAGTTCCCCAACGCGGTAGCTGGCACGGCTGATGCTCAATAGCGAGAAAGAGATAGCTGCCGAGGCCCACAATACGCAGAGGAACATCCGATGAAAATTACGCTCTCAGTGATCAAAGCCGACGTTGGTTCGATCGCCGGCCATATCAGGCCCAGTGAGAAGCTTAAGAAAACCGTAGAACAGTACGTCCGCGAGCATGGAAGCCAGCTGTTGCTTGATACATACATCAGCTCGACGGGTGATGACATCGCCATCCTGATGTCACATCAGCAGGGGGTGGATAATCCAAAAATCCATGAACTTGCGTGGAAAGCGTTCATGGCGGGAACCGCGGTTGCCAAGGAACAGGGATTGTACGGCGCCGGTCAGGACCTCCTGAAAGACGCGTTCTCCGGAAACGTGCGCGGGATGGGGCCGGCGTCGAGCGAAATGGAATTCGATGAGCGTCCCAACGAGCCGTTTTTATTTTTCGCCGCCGACAAGACCGATCCCGGTGCGTACAACTTGCCTCTTTACCTGGGCTTCGCAGACCCGATGTTCTGTCCAGGGTTACTACTCTCTCCCAACATCGCGAAGGGCTACACCTTCACGATAATGGACGTGGCTTACACCGAAGGCGATCGAATTATCGACCTCAGCGCGCCCGAGGAATTGTACGATATCGCATGCTTGCTCAGAGACAATGAACGCTTCGTGGTCGAGTCGATTCACAGCCGGGCCACCAACGAAATTGCAGCGACGGTCTCCACCTCACGCCTGCATAACATCGCCGGCAAGTACACGGGCAAGGACGATCCGGTCGCGCTCGTCCGTGCGCAGGGAAACTTTCCGGCCACCGGCGAGATCCTGTCGCCCTATCGTCTCGCCCACTACGTCGCGGGCACGATGCGTGGCAGCCATAACGGTCCCCTGATGCCGGTCCAGCTGAACTCGAGCGTTTCGTACTTTGATGGCCCGCCAGTCGTCAGTTGCGCGGGCTTTTGCGTCCACAACGGGAAATTTACGGAGGTCGCGGATTTGTTCGACCATCCGTTCTGGGATTGGGTAAGGAACAACGCGGCGCAAAAAGCCGCCGAGATCCGCGCGCAGGGATTCTCGGGACCTGCGATGTTGCCGTACGCCGAGCTGGAGTACGGAGGCGTCGTGGACAAGATGAATCGGCTCGACAAGCGCTTTGCGGTTCGGAAGACGGCCGGAGCTGGAAAAGGAAACGGGCACAAGAAGAAAGCCGCCTGATTTCGCGAGGTGACTATTTTTGGACCGCCGCGGCTGGCGCACCACTCCCCGAGGGTGTGCCGCGGTTTGGTCATGCGATCCGCTCGATAGTTGGCCTCCCGAGAATGCTCATGCTTCGTGAAAAAAAATCTTGCTCGCAATCGTGCTGCTGGTTGGCTTTGCTGCTGAGCCAGCTTGGGCCGCGCCAGTGACAACGAAATACGCCAGCGCCCAGCAAGTAGAGTCCGCGTTTCGCGGACATAGTTTCATTCTCGGCGATAACAATCAGATCGCCGATGTGAGAGCGCTGGACTGGACCGCCGATCGTTCCGTCAAACTTCCTTTCTGGTTTGGGACGGGACAAGTGGTGCCACCTGAACATCGGCCAGCGAAAGGCGACTACTACGTAATCAGCGAGTCATGGATCGTTCGCAGACTCTCCGACAAGGAGTTGCTGATTCGGGCCGGCAGCCAACTTCAGAAGCCCGATGCCGTATTCATTACGACCAAGACTCGCTACAAAGGGCCCGGTATGCTCCTACCGATCATCGTGCAGTACTCAGGCACACGGACTTTCACACGTGAGGATGGTACCAAGGTCGATATCGCTGTGCTCGAGGAAGTATCGCTTCCCGCACGGTGGACTGCGGGCCGGATACCGGCGAAGTATGCGCGATTCAAGGTGAACGGGGCAGAAGACCTGCGATGGACATTCTGATTCGGCCGAAGCGCTGACTGGTTCGCCAAAGTTTGAGTGTTATAAAGAATAGGGGGCGGTTCGGTCTTGTCTTCCAGCTCCTGGCGCTTTCCCTGGGCACGATAGCGTCGAGCGCGATCGCTGGGCCTGCGCCGGAGAGAGCAACGTCCGCGACGATTCTCGTCTACCATCGGTTCGGCCCGGTGGTTGCCGATAGCATGACGGTAACGACCGTCGTCTTCGCGTCGCAGCTCAAATATCTCCATGACCATGGCTACACCGTCGTTCCGCTTCGCGACGTGGTGAATTTCGCCGCAGGTCACGGCGAGTTGCCGCCGCGCGCCGTTGCGATCACCGCCGACGACGGCCATCGCACTGTGTTCAGCGACATGAAACCGTTGGTCGAGCGCTATCGAATCCCGGTGACACTGTTCATTTATCCATCCGCGATTTCGAATGCCTCGTATGCGATGACGTGGGAACAGCTCGCGGAACTGAAAGCCACGGGACTCTTCTCCGTGGAATCGCACACGTATTGGCATCCCAATTTTCACATCGAGAAGCGCCGACTATCGGCCAACGATTACTCGAAGTTTGTGGACAGTCAGCTCAACAAATCACGAGAAGTCCTCGAACGGCGGCTCGGCGGCACCGTGACGATGCTGAGCTGGCCATTCGGGATCTACGACGATGAGCTGATTGCCGCCGCCACAAAATCCGGATACGTCGCCGCATTTACCATCGACCGACGCAAGGTTTCGCGCGGCGACAACGTCATGGCGCTACCCCGCTTCATCGTTACCAACGGCGATGTCGGACCAAGATTCGAGAGTCTGCTACCAGCTGGGACGCGAACAACTGGCGGGTGATGGGATCCAGCCCCAGCCCAATGGATGAGCATAATAGACAGGTTGTCTCGCCGTCCGCCCGCAAACGGCTCGGGCTGCCGAGACAGGTGATTGCCCTGGGCTTCGTCTCTCTGTTCAACGACGCCGCTGGGGACATGGTAAATCCGCTGCTTCCCGCTCTGGTCGCCTCGGTGGGTGGCGGACCTGAAGCCTTGGGAGTGATCGAGGGAATCGCGGACGCGGTTGCGAGTTTGCTCCAGCTCGCTTCGGGCTATCTGGCCGATCGAATCGGGCGATTGAAGGCAATCACGATGGCCGGTTATTCGATTGCCGCAGTCGCTCGTCCGTTCCTCGCCGTTGTGACTATGCCTTGGCAGATCCTCCTGGCCCGTTTCGGCGACCGGCTCGGGAAGGGTGTGCGGAGTGCGCCACGCGACCGGCTGATCGCCGATATTGCTCCAGCTGAAATGCGAGGCCGGGCCTTCGGGTACCATCGTGCGAACAACGCGGGCGCGCTTATCGGCCCGCTCATCGTCTACGCAATGTTCGGGTTGGGTCTCGGGACAAGGGCTGTTTTCGCATGGACCGCTGCGCCTGGACTCTTGTCGTTGTTCATCCTCGGCAGAGTCATCCGAGAGGTCGAGACGCCAACCGCCAATACTGCGTTCGAGATCGGGATTCCCGAGACGCACGGGTACCGTCGACTTCTCACAGCAACTTTCGTATTCACGCTCGGCTGCTCGTCGGATTCTTTTCTACTGTGGCGCGCCCGCGAAACCGGAGTTCCTACGGTTTCTGCACCTCTGCTCTGGCTGGTACTGGCGTTCGTAAAGGTCGTCAGCTCGACTCCCGGCGGGAATCTCAGCGATCACTGGGGGCGCAGAAAAACGATCATAAGCGGATGGTCGCTGTACGCGGCGGTATATTTGGGCTTCGCCTTCGCCTCAGCTCAATGGCAGATATGGTTTCTCTTCGCGGTTTACGGGCTGTTCTCCGGACTCACCGAGGGGGCAGAACGAGCACTGGTTATCGATCTGGTTCCCGAAGAATGGCGAGGACGTGCGCTCGGTGCCTACCAGGCAGCGAGCGGCATCGCCTTGCTCCCCGCAAGCCTCGCTTTCGGCGTGATCTACAAGCATTTCGGCGCGCGGCCCGCGTTTATTCTAGGTTCTGTTCTTGCCTTAAGCGCCATTCTGATTTTTCTGCCTCAACGAACGGGCCAAGATGCAAGTTCCGGTCACCTCGGCGCTTCCGAAGCCGATGATTAGTTGCAACCTTGTCCGATAGGAGTCGGTGATAGTTAATGTCGAGATCCATCATCACGCTATCTTGGTTCATCTTCGCATCTCTGTTCAGGCCTCTGTCGCCATTGGCTTACACCGGGATCGTCATCGATGGCTCGACCAAGAGACCGGTGGAGGATGCAATCGTGACACTCGAAGATATCGAGGTGCGAACCGATCGCAACGGCAAGTTCCAGATCAACGGCCATGGCGACGCGATCGGCCTAAGGGCGTACGGCTACAAGCGCGAATCGATCTCGGTTGTCGAATTGAAGGATCATCCGAACCCCATTGCGCTCGCTCCGATGATGCCGAAGGCTCTCTATCTTTCGTTCTACGGCATCGGCAGCACGAAGTTGCGCGAGGCGGCGCTCGGTCTCGTCGACAAGACCGAACTGAATGCCGTCGTGATCGACGTCAAAGGCGATCGCGGGATGATCGCATTCAAAACCTCGCTCGCGCTGGCGGACCAAGCTCATTCGAACCAGCTCACGACGATGCGCGATGCGAAGGCCCTCCTTGACCAGCTCCATCACGACAACATTTACGCTATCGCACGAATTGTCGTCTTCAAGGATGATCCGTTGGCGACCGCGCGGCCGGATTTGGCGGTCAAGCGCGCCGGCGGCGCAATCTTCAGGGACCGCGAACGCCTGGCGTGGACCGATCCCTTCAATGCCGAGGTATGGGACTACAACATCTCGATCGCGGTCGAGGCGGCGGGTCTCGGCTTCGACGAAATCCAGTTTGACTATGTGCGCTTTCCTGACGCGCCAGGGCTTAAGTTGTCGAAGCCGACCGACATGAAAAGTCGCCTCGGCGCGATCTCTGGCTTTCTGGCCGAAGCGCGTCGGCGCCTGACTCCCTACAATGTGTTTCTCGCCGCCGACATCTTTGGTTACGTGGCGTGGAACCTCGACGACACGCATATCGGGCAGCGGCTCGAGGAACTCGCGCCCATCGTCGATTACATCTCGCCGATGCTGTACCCTTCGTGCTTCCAGTTCGGCATCCCCGGCTATCGCAATCCGGTCGCGCATCCTTATGAAATCGTCTTCCTTTCGCTGCAGAACGCGCGCGAGCGCGGAATTCCTTCTATTCGGTTTCGCCCGTGGCTGCAGGCGTTTCGCGATTACGCCTTCGACCACCGAGAATTCACCGGCACGCAGATAAGGGAGCAAATTTCTGCCGCCGAAAAGTTCGGCTCCGACGGCTGGATGCTGTGGAACCCGCGCAACCAGTACACCGCCGCCGGGCTGAACGCGGAGGGTGCGGCCTGCAAGCAAGACGCCCCGATGAAGTGATACAATCGCGATGATGAGAAGCCTGACGGCGTCTTTCTCGCACCGTCTGATCGCGGTACTCGTGTTGCTCGTCGCGATTCCTGGGACATTGGCAACGGCTGATACCGCCGCATCCGCGCGCTTGCGCGAAGCGGATCTCCAGCAGATCGGCAACCTCGTCCAGTCTGAGATCGAAGCGCGAAGAATCCACGGCGCCGTCGTCGAGGTCGGGCAAGGCAACCAGGTCGTTTATCGCCACGCATTCGGATATCGCGAGCTTGAGCCGCGCCGAGTCGCGATGACACCCGATACGATTTTCGATCTCGCCTCGCTGACGAAACCGGTCGCGACCGCAGTCGCGATAATGCAGCTTCACGAGCGCGGCAAGATTGACCTCGACGCGCCGGCCGCGACTTACTGGCCCGCCTTCGCCCGCAACGGCAAAGAACGCATCACGATTCGCCAGTTGATGACGCATTATTCCGGCCTCGCACCGGACTTGGACCTGCGCCGCAAGTGGACCGGTTACTCGACCGCAATGAAAATGATCGAGGAGGCGAAACCGGTACGTCCTCCGGGAACTCATTACGAGTACAGCGACATCAATTTCGAGGCGCTCGGCGAGGTGGTTCGGCGGGTCGCGAAGCTTCCGCTCGACGACTATTGCCGCATCAACATTTTCACGCCGCTCGGAATGGGCGACACCGGTTTCAGCCCGCCGGCGCGCGAACTCAATCGAATTGCGCCGACGGAATACGTTGACGGCAAGTTGCGCATCGGCGAAGTCCACGATCCGACGGCCGCGCGAATGGGCGGCCTCGCGGGTCACGCCGGACTGTTCTCCACCGCCAACGACCTAGCGATATTCGCCAGGATGCTGCTCGACGGCGGACGCGCGGGCGCGGTCACGATTCTCTCTCCGCGTTCGATCGACGAAATGACTATTCCCCAGTCGCCGCTCGACGCGGCTGACGCGAGCCACCTGCGCGGGCTGGGATGGGATCTCGCCGCGCCGCTGTGCGCGAATCGAGAGCAACTCTTGCCGGTCGGCTCGTACGGCCATTTCGGATTCACCGGAACGATGCTGTGGATCGATCCCGTTTCTTCCACTTACGCGATCATCTTGACGAACCGCACCTATCCGAACGGCGCGGGTGATGCGGGCCCGCTGCGGCGGGAACTTCTGACATTGATTTCAGATCGACTGGGCGACCTGTCCGAGGATCGCATCGTCGAAGGTCACCCTTCCCTGAACTCCTTCTGCACGTTGGCTAAACGTACTCCCATTCACAATATGGTTCAGAGCGGCGCCGACGTCTTTGCGGGCGACGGATTCGCCCAACTCAAGGGCGCACGAGTCGGATTGATCACCAATCAGACCGGCGTCATTCAAGCCGGCACTCGCGATATCGAAGCGCTTTCTCACGCAAACGGATTGACGCTGCGCGCGATCTTCAGTCCCGAGCACGGCCTGCACGGCGATGTTGATGAGAGCGTCGCGCCGGGTATCGAGCCCGTCACAGGCCCGCACTTCTTTAGTCTGTACGGAGAGACGCGGCGCCCGAATGACACGATGCTCGATGGCGTCGATGCCGTGGTGTTCGACGTTCAGGACTCGGGCGCGCGCTTCTACACTTACGTCACGACCATGGCCTACGCGATGGAGGAAGCGGCGCGCCGCGGCATCGACTTCTATGTGCTGGATCGTCCGAATCCGATTTCGAGCGCCGTCGTTCAAGGCCCGATCATGGATGCAGACCTGAAATCGTTCACCGGATATTTCCCGCTGCCGACGCGCCATGGCATGACGGTCGGCGAGCTTGCCGAGATGTTCAATGGCGAAAACCACATCGGCGCGCGCCTGCACGTGATCAAGATGCGCGGGTATGAGCGTTCCGAATGGTACGATCAAACAGGACTGCGCTGGACGCCGCCGTCGCCTAACCTGCGGACGCTTACTGAAGCGACGCTCTACCCTGGCGTTGCGATGATCGAAGGCGCCAACGTGAGCGTCGGGCGCGGGACCGATACACCATTCGAATTGGTGGGTGCGCCGTGGATTGATTCTGCCGTGCTGCTCTCCTACCTGGACAAGCGAAAGATTCCAGGCGTCAGATTTCAGCCGGCCGATTTCACTCCATTCGCAGATATCTATGCCGGCCGGAGCTGCCACGGAGTACGGATTTCTCTCGACGACCGCCTCGCGCTTGATTCGCCGGCGCTTGGAATCGAGCTAATTGCCGCGCTGCATCATCTATATGCAGATGATTTCAAAATCGACGCGACGCTCTCGATGGTTGGTTCGCGTCGAACGCTGGAAGAAATCAAATCGGGCGTGGATCCCAGACAGATTGTCGCACAGTGGCAACCGGAGCTGGACCATTTCCGCATACTCCGCGCGCGCTATCTGCTCTACTAGTCGTTTTCCCTTGCAGCACGAGCCGACGTGCTTCGATACGTTTCGCGTGCAGTTGGTTTGTGAGAAGGACGCCATCGGAAGATTCTGCTTGGAGTTAAGTTCACTGCGTCTATAGGCAGCAGCGGTCACGAAGCCGTGGTGCGATCGGCTACACTTTGAGTCTTTACCGTCTGAATTTGAGTGGCGCGTTGCTTGCTCAAGCAAGATGGTGACGGCGCGCCGACTCAGCGGCCATGAAGTCCGGGGGCTAGATAAGCCCGCGATGTCGTCTTATCCGCCAAGCATTAGATAATTTGACGAGGACAGCAAATGGCGTACAAAGAACTGCATTTTCAATCGGACGCTCGGGAGAGTCTCCTTCGTGGCGCGAAGGCGCTGACCGACGCCGTTAGGATCACGCTCGGCCCAAAGTCCAAATGCGTCCTGATCCAGAAGAGCTTCGGCGTTCCGGTCGTATGCAATGACGGCGTCACTATCGCCAGGGAAATCGAGCTCAAGGATCCATCCGAGAATCTCGGCGCCCAGATGATTCGCCAGGCCGCCGAGCGAACTGGCGACGCGGTTGGTGATGGCACCAGCACCGCGACGATTCTCGCCTATGCTATCTTCGCCGAGGGTGTTCGCAACGTGGCTGCCGGTGCGAGCGCAATCGATTTGAAGCGCGGCATTGACCGTGGAATCAAGATCGCCGTCGAGTCTTTGCGCGGTTTGTCCAAGGCTGTGCAAAGCCGACGCGAAAAAGCTCAAGTGGCGGCAATCTCAGCGCACAATGATTTAGCGGTCGGCGAACTGGTCGCGGATGCGTTCGAAAAGGTCGGAGCCGAAGGCGTCGTCTCACTCGAAGAATCCAAGACGACCGAAACGCAACTCGAGATCGTCGAGGGACTGGCCTTCGACCGCGGTTATTTGTCTCCTTACTTCGTCACCGATCCTGAAAAGATGGAAGCGGTACTGGAAGACGCGTCGATCCTCATCACCGATAAGAAGATCAGCGTGATGAAGGATCTCGTACCGCTGCTGGAACAGATCGTTCGCGCGGGAAAGGCCCTGGTGATTATCGCCGAGGACCTCGAGGGAGAGGCGTTGGCCACGCTGGTGGTAAACAAGCTCCGCGGCGCTCTTAAGTGCGTCGCGGTCAAGGCGCCGGGCTTCGGGGACCGCCGCAAAGAGATGCTCGAAGACATCGCGATTCTGACCGGCGGACGCGTAATCTCCGAGGATATCGGGACAAAGCTCGAGAAAGTGGAGATGACAGAACTCGGACGCGCGCAAAGGGTGGTCGCCGATCGCGAGAACACCAAGATCATCGGCGGCCTCGGCCAGAAGGAATTGATCGAGGCGCGAAAGAAGCAGTTACGCCAGCTGATCGAGAAAACCACCAGTGACTACGACCGCGACAAATTGAAAGAGCGGCTCGGTAAGCTCGCCGGCGGCGTCGCGGTTATTCGGGTTGGCGCGCCTTCGGAATCGGAGATGAAGAGCCGCAAAGAAGCGCTCGATGACGCTATCAGTTCGACCCGCGCCGCGATCGCCGAAGGAATCGTGCCCGGCGGCGGGCTTGCCCTGCTCCGAGCGATCGATGCGGTTGAGCGCGAAGAAGACAAGTGCGCAGGTGACGAACGCACCGGTCTGCAAATCCTCAAGCATGCGCTGAGAGAGCCCGCGCGTCAGCTCGCCGAGAATTCAGGCGAAGACGGTGGTGTCGTTATCCATGAGATGCGGGCTCACAAGGGTAATTGGGGTTACGACGCCGCCGAGAGGAAGTACGTCGATCTGGTCGAAGCTGGCGTCATCGATCCCACCAAGGTGGTTCGGCTCGCTCTCGAAAATGCGGCCTCTGCGGCGACGCTCCTGTTGCTCAGTGAGGCGACCCTGACAGAAGTGCGAGAAGAAAAAGAACAGCGTGCACCTGCGCTTCCGGAGTGAGAGAAAATTCTCTTTGAGAACTGCTGACCCGGCTTCGCAACGCATACCCAGCGAGGCGAATTCCAGGCAATAGGACTCTCTCCAGCACTGCTGCCTCCATACCGGTCGGCATACCTCGCCAAATTCTGCGATATTTCCCCGATCAAAAACCGGATGAGAGGGTCAAGACTTCGAAATCCGGTTTGCTCTACCACTCTTTTTCTTCGATAGTACCATCACGAAGCCACTAAGGAGTAACAACATGATTGATCTGTATTTCTGGCCAACTCCAAACGGGAAAAAGATTACGATCCAGCTCGAGGAGAGCGGCATCCCTTACAACATCAAGGCGGTCAATATCGGACGCGGCGACCAGCTGACTCCCGACTTCCTGAAAATCTCACCCAACGGCCGGATGCCGGCGATTGTGGACAACGAGCCTAAGGGCGGTGGCACGCCCATCACCATCTTCGAGTCTGGCGCCATCATGGAATACCTGGCCGAGAAGAGCGGGAAGTTCTGGCCGCAGGAACCGCACAAGAAATCCGAAGTCACGCAATGGCTCTACTGGCAGATGGCCAACCAGGGACCCAAGATGGGCGAACAGGGGCATTTTCGACGCGCCTCGCAAAATCCAAAAAATGGCGATCAAACTTATGCGCTGCTGCGCTTCGATAACGAAGTCCATCGAATCTACGGAGTGATGAATCTCGGCCTGCACAAGAAGCGCTACCTGGCTGCCGGCGAGTACACGATCGCCGACATGATTTGTTATCCATGGGCGACAACCTGGCAGATGCGTAATATCGACCTCAACGAATTTCCCAACGTCAAGCGCTGGCTCGATGAGATCGGCGAACGGCCAGCGGTAAAGAAGGCAATGGCGGCTGGCCCCGAGTATCGCGAAGACCCCGCTACGGTCACGCCCGAAGAGCAGGCGCGGCGTTCCAAGCTGCTGACTCATCAGCGTGCGCAACCGGTGCCCAGAGAGTGGGCCTAGTCGCGCGGCTGGCGGGTCATGTGCATCGCAATCGACCCCCTGTAGCCACGAAGAGATCTACTATCGTTTCAAGGCCTACTGACGACAAAGAAAGGACCGCGCGCGGAACTTAGTCGCTATTCGATGTCCTGTTTCGGTACCTGTTTCACTTCTGGTTGCGGTTCTTGCTTCTTGCCGAATAGCTTCTGAACCTTTCTCCATCGCCTTGTCGCGCATCTTATGCATGAACGAGGTCTTTTTCTTCTTGGGTCGAGGGTGAGCGGCCTTGTGATGATCCGTTTGAGCCTGCGTGTTCCCGGTTTCGGCCGATTTGCCCATCTCACTGCCGGAAGGAGCGTTCGCGGCTGCGCTGCTACTCGACGGCGCTACTGCTGAATTCGACTGCGCATGCGCCGCCCGCGCCGGCGTCATCATCAAGAGCGCCGCGACCAGCCCGACGGACGTTATACGGATTAACGCGCAAACCCCTGTCCTCATAGGTGGTAGTACGGCAGGACTCGCTAAACGGTTACGGCGTGATTGGAAACTTTGAGTCTGATATTCTGCGGCCATGCAGGCAGACGAATCGACGTTCAATGCAGTCGAATCGCTGTTACTCGATCTCCTCGAATGGGTGGCAAACAGCGAGCGGAGCTACGACGAAGTGATGGACGCATGGCGGACATCATGCCCCAGGTTCCCGGTCTGGGAGGATGCGAACGATCGCGGACTAATCGCAAAGCAGCACGTGAACGGACGCATCGTCGTCAGAGTCACGTCATCCGGCTTCGCGTTACTTAGTGAGCGTAGGTTATGATTGGCCGAGATGCCATATTTCGCGTGAGTATTCCGTTACTGCCCGATCGCTCGAAAATGCACCAATCCGCGCCAGATTGAGTATAGCCTTTCGAGTCCAGACTTCCGGATGTTGATACTCAGTTAGTACCGCCGACTGAATATCGACATACGACCCGAAATCCGCCATCAGGAAATAGTCATCGCGGTTGACCAGCACGTCGCGAACCCATCTGAACAGTCCCGGCTCGGCGGGACAAAATCGATCTGATGCGAGCTCGTCGAGCACCCGTTTGAGTCGCGCGTCAGCCTCATAATACTCGCGCGGCTGGTACGCGCCCTTCAACGTCAGGTTCTCGATCTGTTCGGCGGTCAAGCCGAAGATGAATATATTTTCCGCGCCTACCGCCTCCTGAATTTCGATATTGGCGCCGTCGAGTGTGCCCACCGTCAGCGCGCCATTCATCGCGAATTTCATGTTGCCGGTGCCCGACGCTTCGCGGCCGGCGGTGGAAATCTGTTCGGAAACGTCGGCGGCGGGAATGATTTTTTCCGCGAGCGAGACCCGGTAGTCAGGCAGGAAAGCGACCTTGATCAATCCCCGCGTCTTCGGATCGTTGTTGATCACGTCGCCCAGGCTGTTGATCAGCTTGATGATCATCTTCGCCGCCCAGTAGCCCGGCGCCGCTTTGCCCGCGAGTAGGTAGGTGCGCGGCACCGGCGGCTCGACGCCGTCATCGACGAGCAGCAGGTACTGATGCACGATCCCCAACGCCATCAGGAGCTGGCGCTTGTATTCGTGGATACGCTTGGCCTGTATATCGAACATCGCGGCGGGATCGATGTCCACGGCGGCGAGCCGATTCACGATTCTCGCCAGGCGCTCCTTGTTGACCCGCTTGATTGTCATAAAGCGGCGCTGAAACTCGGCGTCGTCCGCGAATTTCTCAACCCCGCCCAACTGCGCGAGGTCCGTCGCCCACCCCACACCGATCGTCGCGTCGAGCAGGCTCGCAAGCCCCGGATTCGCCATCAACAGCCATCGCCGTTGCGTGACGCCGTTGGTCTTGTTGCTGAACTTTTCCGGCCACAGTTCATAGAAGTCGGGGACCAGGCGCGTCTTGACGAGTTCCGAGTGCAACTTCGACACGCCGTTCACAGAATGGCTGCCGACGATCGCCAGATGCGCCATCCGGATCTGGCCCTCGTATCCCTCCTGGACGATCGATACGCGCTTGAGGCGTTCGGGATCGTCGCGCCATACTGTGCCGGCGTCCGCCATAAAGCGCCGGTTGATCTCGTAGATGATCTGCAGATGGCGCGGCACGACACGCTCGAGCAGGCTCACCGGCCATTTTTCCAGCGCCTCTGGCAATAGTGTGTGATTAGTATATGCGACCGTGGCGCGCGTGATCTCCCACGCCAGCGCCCACTCGAGATCGTACTCGTCGATGAAAACACGCATCAACTCCGCAATAGTCAGTGCGGGATGAGTGTCGTTCAGTTGAATAGCCACTTGCGATGAGAAATCATTGAAGTCTTCGCCGCGTGCGACGAAGCCCTGTACTATGTCGTGTACCGCGCAGGCCACGAAGAAGTATTCCTGCAATAGCCTGAGTTCGCGGCCCGCAGCCACCGAGTCGGACGGGTACAGCACTTTCGAGATGGTCTCTGATAGCATCTTCTGCTCGACGGCTTTCATGTAATCGCCGGCGTTGAAGATCTGCATGTCGAATTCATCCGACGCGCCGGCCGAATACAGGCGGACATAGTTCACCGTGCGACCGCCGAATCCCGCGATCGGCAGATCGGATGGCACGCCGACGAGGACGCGCCAATCCACCCAGATCGGATTGTATTCACCTTTCTTGTCGATGCGGTGCTCGATTCGCCCGTACACCGGAATCCTGCATGACTGCTCCGGCCGCGGCACCAGCCACGGCGACGTTTCGCGCCGCCACGCGTCGGGCCGCTCGACTTGGTGGCCGCCGCGAATCTCCTGGCGGAAGAGTCCGTACTCATAGTTGATTCCATAGGCGTAGCCGGGCAAATCGAGCGTCGCCAGCGAATCGAGGAAACAGGCCGCCAGCCGGCCCAGGCCGCCATTGCCCAGCGCCGCGTCGGGCTCCTCATCGAACAGGATCTGCAGGTCGATTCCGTTCTCGGCCAGGAAATCACGACAGGTGTCGATGATGCCGAGGTTGAAAAGATTGTTCTCCAGCGAGCGGCCGATCAGAAATTCGAGCGACAGGTAGTAGAGCTTCTTGGAATTGTTGCGATCGAAACGCAGGCGCGTCGCCAGCATTTTTTCGACCAGCATGTCGCGAACCACCAGCGCTGTCGCGCGGTACCAGTCATGCTTCGACAAGTCGATCCGTAACTTGGCCAACGAGAAACGGATGTGATGATCGATCAGCTTCTTGAACAGGTTGCGATTTACTTCAGAAAGTGGAGGAACAGCCATTCTAGCGTCGATCCTAACGGAATCTCGGACCCCCCTGATCAATCAGGTTTGCAGACTTGTCGCCAATGTGACCGCCGCGCGACGCCGGCAACCATCTACATGATGCCGTTTCGCGGCACAATTCTCCAGAAGGTCAGCGAAAATTTAGCGAACCGACTATGGCGACTTGGGCTAGGCGGTTACGCGGTCGAGGAATGCGCGCACGGCGGCATTGAACGCGACGGGCTGATCGATATTGGCGGCGTGACCCGCTTGCTCCAAGATTACCTTTTGCGCGCCGGGAACCTTTGCCGACATGTAATCGGCCGACGGTCGAAACTGCTGGTCGTTTTCGCCGACCAGCACCAGTGTCGGCACCGTGATTGCCGGCAACGACTCGATCACGCGGCCGTCCTTCTGCGCCAGCATCCCGCGCGCTGCATGCGCCAAGCCTTGCGCGCTGCGATGCTGCGCGACGCTCACCTCAGCACTCGCGCCCGCCGCGGCAAGTCCCTCTCTCTCGTAAGCCGCCGCCATACTGTCCGCGAGGCGGTTCCATCCCTCGCGACCATCGTCCTTCTTGTAGCCGGGGCCGGTGTCGAACAGCATCAGCGCCTCTGTCCGCGACGGATGCGCCAGATGAAACGCCAGCGACATGAAGCCGCCCAGCGACAAGCCAGCGATGACGGCGCGACCGACGCCGCAAGCGTCGAGCACTGCGGCCATGTCCGCGATGGTAGCCTCATGCGAATAGAGCGCGGGATCATCGGGTGAGTCCGACCGGTCGTGACCGCGCATGTCCCACGCGATCACGTGGTAGCCGTCCGACAGCGCTTCAATCTGGCCCTGCCACATGCGCGCGCTGGCGCTGTAGCCATGCGACAGCAGCACGGCAGGGCCCGTGCCATGTTGTTCGTAATAGATGCTCACGCCATCGCGATCGAGATAAGACATAGTCAATTCATCTTAGTAGTGTGAGTCGAAGTTAATCGCAATGGATCGACGCTCTGCAAGGTTCCCTCGTGCCGATCGCGTTGCTCGATACGTAATGGGCGGCTAGGTGTGCACTCGTGGACACTTATGATCCGATTGGCAAAGCGGAAATTGCCGCAACATTGCGGCCGCTGGCGGAACCCTCGACCCTAACGCCGCGATTCTACATCGACCCGCGGATCTACGCGCTGGAGAAGGCGCTCTGGCAGTTTCATCGCTACGTTCTTGGGCGGCTGACGGCGCAGGAGAAGTGACATGTCGGCATCGCAAGTAATCGGATCGAGCGGAGTCGCGCTGCTGCTGATCGCGTTCTTCATGAATCTGTTCGGGATGCTGGATTCCGACTCGCGCGCGTACCAGGCGATGAACGCCGTTGGTGCAGCGGTTTCCTGCTACGCGTCCTATCTGATTGGATTTGCGCCGTTCGTCGTGCTTGAGGCTATCTGGTGCGCGGCGGCGGTCGCCGCGATGCTGCGCGGGCGCCAGTAGGTAGCAAAAGCGGGAGCAATCGTTGCAGATGCTCCCGCCTTTTTTTGAGCGAGAAGAAATCGCGCGACGACTCGTTAGCGGCCGCCGCGCTGCATGGCGGCCAGCGCTTCCGCCATCTCGCCAAGGCCTTTTTTCACCGACGGGCGCGTCTGGACGTGAGTCCACCATGCCGCGATTTTCGGATGTCCGTCGAGCGGTTTGAGGCCGAAGGCAGGCCCTAGGTTGGTCACGAAGAATAGCGTGGGGGCGAGCGCGCAATCGGCGAGCGTGAACTCGGAGCCGCACGCATAGCCGCCATCGGCGAGCATCTTGTCGAGCTGGTCGAGGCGATTTTTCAGGTCGGTCACCTTCTCACCAACGACTTTTTCGTCGCGAGTCTTCGGATTCATCTGGCCGAACAGCGCCCGCAGTGGCGGCTCGAGGTACAGGTCGTGGAAGCGCGTTAAGATTCGCACCTTGGCGCGGCCCTCGGCACTCTTGGGGAGCAGCGGCGGAGTCGGGTACTTGTCTTCGAGGTACTCGTTGATGACTTCGGACTCGGGGATCAGCAGTCCGTCGGCGTCGAACGCCGGAGTTTTGCCGAGCGGATTGATCTTCGCATACTCGGGAGAGTGGAGGTCGCCGCCGGGAATCGGCGCCATCTCGATGTTGAGTCCCTTCTCGTAGATGACGAGCCGCGACTTGGTGGCGAAGTTTGAGAGATTCATGTTGTAGAGCTTCATCGTTGTCGACTCCTCGCTTGCTGAGATTTCGAACTCGCTTATCGCAGACGAATGTGTTCCGCGCAAGCAGAACCTGCTAGCGGCCGCCTTCTTCCTGCTTGATCACGAAGATCAGCGACTCGGCGAAGTCGTCGGGATGCTCGAGTTGAGGGTAGGGGCCGGAGGTTTTGAAGAATACCGTGGCCGAACCCGGCATCGCGGCGTGCAGCGCCTCGCCTTCGGCGGACGAGAAGTACGGATTTTTCGCGCCCCACATTATGATCGTCAGCGTGTTGAAGACCTGGCCGATTTTCGAGCGGATGTGCGCCTCGTCGCGGGGGACGGAGTTAATCATATCGGTCTCGGCCGGAAGATCGTTGCTGAGTTGCTCCATCATGCGCTGGTAAATGAAATCGGGCATCGGGGGCAAATCGAAGAAGCTCGCCTCGACCTGGGCGCGGATTGCGTCGGGCGTCGTCGGCAGCATCCCCTTGCGCAGTTTTTCAGCGCCGCGCGCACCCACGAGGCCGCCTGAAATCAGCACCATCCTCTCCACTTTGTCGGGATGCTCGACGGCGTAATAGAGCGCAACGTCGGCGCCGAGATCGTTGCCAATCAGGTTGACGTGATCGAGCTTCAACTCGTCGATCATCTGCGCGACCGCCTCCGCCTGGTAGGCGATCGAATATTGCACCTGCTTGTGATCCGATGAGGCAAAGCCGGGCAGGTTGGGCGCGATAACTTTGTAGTGCGCGTCGGCGACGGGCGGCATAATGCCGCGCCACACCAGCGCTGCGTTGGGACCGAGCCCGTGAATCATCACGACCGGCTCCATCTCCGAATAGCCGCCGGTCATCAGGTAGGTGATGAGGCCGTCCTTGAGCGCGAGATCGTTCTCCGCGACGCCCGACCATCCCAGCCGTGTGATCTGAATCCACCGCAGCACATCGATCGGCCGCAGATACATCGCAGCGGCGAAAATTCCGAGAAAAACGGCGGCGAGCGGGCCGGCGATATTGATCCAGGTATGGCGGCGGACTTGCGGAGCGAGATTTTCAGCACGGATGTCGGCTTCAGTCGGCGTACGGGCGGCTTGCGATTTGATTGGCTCAACCACGGTGTTCGAGCAATCCGCGCTATCTCGCCGGCGACGGCGCCGACGCGGGCGATCCCGACGCGGCGGCGGTCTTGTCGGCCGCTGCCTTCTTTGCCGCCTTCGTCACGTGAGAGAGTCTGCGCCCATGTGTCGCCGCTTCGCGGTCGCGTTCCATTTGGTCGAGATGGTCGGCGACGCGGTTGATCTCCTTGGTCGCGTCCTGAACCGCCCTAGTGGCGCGATCTGCCGCCTCGGTCGCTTTGTCTGCGGCGATTTGCGCCTGGTTCGCAGACTGTTCGGCGTGCTCTGCGGCCTGCTGGGCTTTCGCTGCCGCGGCTTCGGCCTGCTCGGCCTGCTGCTCGTTGTGCGACGCGCATCCGCCGACAGCGATCGCGAGTATGAGGACTGGCAACGCGAAAAGCGGCTTGCGCATCGACGACGCTCCTCAGCGCTGAGCGAACGCCTGGACTGCGCGCATATCGGGCAGCGGCGTGCCGTCCGCCCGGATCGGCAGGATGCATACGTGAGAGGCGCCGGCCTTCAAATGCGCGTCGATGCGAGCGCGAATCTTGTCTTCGGTGCCCCACACCACGATCGCGTCAACCAGCCGATCGGAGCATCCATTTTCGAATTCCTTGTCAGCCCATCCGAGCGCTTTCAGGTTGTTGGTGTAATTGGGCAGCCGCGGCACGTAAGTCTTCATGTAGTCGCGCGCCGCTTTGCGAGCTTTGCCGGCGTCGGTTTCCAGGATGACTGCCTGGGCCGCGCAGAGCATCGCGTTCGGTCCGATTTGGGCGCGCGCCTTCGCGGTATGCTCAGGCGGAACGAAGTAGGTGTGCGTGCCGTTGGCCTCGGCCGCCGACAACGCAAGCATCTTCGGATGCAACGCGGCGAGTACCAAGGGCACAGGCTCCTTGGGAGCCGGCGCCAGGTAGAGCGCGCCTTTCATCTTCGGCAAGTACTCTTTCATGTAGCTGTATGGCTTGTCGTAGCTATGGCCGCGCAAGTTGCTGACGAGCGGCTTGTGACTGACGCCGATTCCCAGCAAAAACCGTCCGCCCGAAAGTTCGGCAACCGTCTTCGACGCTGCCGCCATCGTGACGGCGTCGCGCGCCCAGATATTCGCGATGCCGGTAGCGATCGACAGCCGATCAGTATGGCTGAGCAGATACGCGGCGTGCGCGAACGGCTCGCGCCCGACGGCCTCTGGGATCCACAGCGCCTTGTAGCCATTCTTCTCGACCTGCTTGGCGAACTCAGCGCTGTCGGGCGCCGACATCGCGTCGAGAAAAAACCAAATTCCAACTTTTCCAATGTCCATGACTCAGTGTCTAACGCGGTTGCCGAGTCCGAACAAGGGAAAGCGAGCCCGCCGCCTTTTCAATCCCGGCGTTACGGCGATAGATTAAGCCGCTAACCGACCATCGACCGCCGCATCGCGAAACGAGGTAACGCGAAATGAAACTAGGCCTGATGTTCGTCAACTCCGGACCCTTCAGCAATCCTGCTCTGCTCGCGCATCTGGCGACCACCGCCGAGCGATGCGGCGTCGAATCGATGTGGACGGTCGAGCACGTCGTCATCCCGCAAGACTATAAGTCGCCGTATCCGTACGCGACGAGCGGCAAGATTCCCGGCGGCGAGGACATTGCAATTCCTGATCCGCTGCTGCCGCTCGCGTTCGCGGCTGCCGTGACCAAGAAAATCAAGCTCGCGACGGGCGTATTGATTCTTCCGCAGCGGCATCCGCTGTACGTCGCCAAGGAAGTGGCGACGCTCGACGTGCTGTCGGGCGGCCGCGCGATACTGGGAATCGGCAGCGGATGGCTCGAGGAGGAGTTCACCTCGCTCGGCCTCGACTTCCACACGCGCGGCGCGCGCACCGACGAAGCGATCAAGTCCATGCGCGCATTGTGGAGCGATGACGCCGCGTCATTTCACGGCAAGCATTTCAACTTCGGCCCGGTCAAGTGCTATCCGAAGCCGGTGCAAAAGGGCGGCGTGCCAATTCACGTCGGCGGCCATTCGCCGGCCGCGGCGAAACGCGCGGGCCGCTACGGCGACGGCTTTTTCCCGGCGCTCGCGGAAATTCCCAAGCTCAAAGAGCTCTTCGCGATGATGCAGTCCGCGGCCCAAGAGGCCGGCCGCGACCCGAATAAGATCGAGCTGTCATGCATGGGACGCCCGCGCGTCGACGAACTGAAAGCGCTCGAGGCGATAGGAGTGTCGCGAGTCGTGATCGCTCCACCAGCGTTCGACGCGGAAGGCCTGACGCGCGGCCTGGAAAAACTGCAAGCGGAGGTGATCGCAAAAATGTGAGGGACGAGGAACTCATTTGAATGCGAAACCCACCGTGGGTTTCACGCTTCCTTGGCCAGGGGTGACCCCTGCACCCAATGTGAGGAGAGGATGCGGGACTTCGTCCCTGTTAGAACTGGTTAGAGGGGAGGTGCTGATGAAGGTCCGAATCTTACCTCGCCCGTTATTTCACGGGAGAGGGGCCGGACGCAACGCGGCCGGTAGGTGAGGGTTCTGCGATCGCACCACAGAAGCGCGCCTGCTCACGTTCTTGTGTCGTCCTTTTCACTCTTCGCCGATCTCGCGCCGCGGCGTGCCTCGAACCGGAGCCAGCAGCTTTACATAGATAAGCTCGGGGTCCCCCTCGTCGAGATTTTCGATGTAGCCGCTTTTGACGAAGCCCAGACGAGCGCACAGTTGCTGCATCGGGAGGTTCGACTGGTTGGTCGAGGTGAAGAGCTTGCCGGTCTGGCAATCGAGCTCAGCCGCACGCATCAGGGCGGTCGCAAGTCCGCGGCGGCGGAAGTCGGGATGCACTAGCAAAAGCCGCACAAAAAATTGATCGAAGAAACTCTCGTCGAAAATGATGAAGCCGCGGATTGCGGCGTCGACGCGCGCGACTGCGATGCGGCCGTGCGCGCAAGCCTCGCCGATAAATCTGCGCCGCGGCGCGCCTTCGTGGACCGTTTCGTCCAGCGCACAAATGTGCTCAAAATCGCCACTGGAAGCCCGCTCGATTATCGTCATAAGTCTCGCCAGAGGTGCGTGATCCGTGAAGGATGAAACTTCAGTCGATCCGTTGATAGTAATCCACGAGGCGCCGATCGGATGGCTGGTGCTCAACCGGCCGCAAGTTCGCAACGCGCTCAATCTTAGGACCTGGCAGCGGATTGCGGAAGGCGTCGCCGAACTGGCGAGCGACGACGCGATTCGCGTGATCGTCATGCGCGGCGGAACGCCGCAGGCGTTTATCGCGGGCGCGGATATCTCGGAGTTTCCCGCGATGCGCGCCGACGCGGCGCAGGCGCGTGCGTATCGCGACGCGCCTAACAGCGCGATCGCGGCGCTGGTCGAATGCCGCAAGCCAGTCATCGCGATGATCGCCGGCGTATGCATTGGTGGTGGCGTGCAGGTCGCGCTCGCATGCGACATCCGGATTGCGGCGCGCGGCACGCGCTTTGGGGTTCCGGCCGCGCGGCTCGGACTCGCGTATCCGCTCGAAGGCGTCAACATGCTCGCGCATACGGTCGGTCCCGCCAACGCGCGCGACATCCTGCTGTCGGCGCGGCTGTTCGACGCGGAAGAGGCGCTACGCATGGGGCTCGTCAACCGCGTCGTCGATCCCGAAAAGCTCGAAGAAAACGTGCGCGACTACGTGCTCAAGATGGCGACCAACGCGCCGCTAACAATGGCGGCTGCAAAGCTGGCGATTCGCGAGAGCCTGAAAGATCGCGAGGAGCGGGACGCGAAGGCGGTTTCCGCGATGGTCACGCGATGCTTCGACAGCGAGGACTATCGCGAGGGCGTGCGCGCGTTCCTGGAAAAGCGCGGCCCGAATTTCAAGGGCCGCTGAGCCCGGATATTTGCGGCTGTCCCAATGAATCGCGCGCATCTAAAAACAGTCATGCCTGCTTGTCACAATCATGCCTGTATGTTTACCTCAGAGCGATGTTGGTTCCAGTTTCAGATGACACAACAAGCCGAGGGATATAGATGTCGTCGCTGCAAGAAGAGCGGAGCGCGGAGACTCGGCGACGGTTGCTTGACGCAACCGTGGCGTGCCTTTTCGAGCGCGGATACGCGGGCACGACGACGACCGAGATAGCCAGCCGCGCCGGAGTCTCGCGCGGCGCGCAGTTGCATCATTTTCCGAAGAAGGACGAGCTGGTGGTGAGCGCGCTCGAGCACGTGTTCGAACTGCGCCTGCGCGAAATGAGCGTCGCGATCGCCGAGCCGCCGCCCGGCAGCCGGGAGCATCGCCTGGCCGTGTTGATCGACGCGATGTGGCCGATGTTCAAGGGGCCGACCTTCTATGCGTGGCTGGAGCTGGTGGTCGCGAGCCGCACCGATCCTGCTCTGAACGACGCGGTGCGCGCGGCGAGCGTACATTTCGGCGAGGGGTTCCGCATCGGTCTCGCCGCGCTGCTCGATTGGCCTGCGGATCGCGAAGACAGACTTCATGATTTGATCGGCATTTTATTCGGACAGCTTGAAGCATTGGCGCTCGAGCGCGTGCTGTTTCCCCCAGCGAGATCGATCCGCCGGAGTTCGCGCGCGGCCTGGAAACTGCCAAACGCGTCAGCGCCGCGTTGGTGTGTGATCTGGATTCATCGGAACGAGTCGATAAGCGAGAGGTGACCCCACGATGAGCGGAGCAATCGAGACGCAGACCTCGCAGGATATCTACTTCAATCCGTGGGACGAGAACTTCCGCGCCAATCCGTATCCGCACTATCGCCCGCTGCTCGCGGGGCCTCTGCGAATTGTCGATATGGGTTTCAAATTCGCGCTCGCCGCACGCTACGCCGATGTGCGCGCGATCCTGATGGACCACGCGACGTTCTCGAGCGTGCAGCCGGCCGAGATGGGATTCGACGAGCAGACCAAGCTGTTCGGCGATGCGCCGACGATGCTCGGCTCCGATCCCCCGACGCAAACACGGCTGCGCCGTCTGGTCTCGCGCGACTTCACTCCGCGCCGAATCCGCGAACTGGAACCGCGCATCCGCGAGATCGCGAAGAATTTGCTCGACGCCGCGGAGCGCAAGGGTGAGTTCGATGTGATGGCGGATCTCGCCAATCCGCTGCCGGTGATGGTGATCAGCGAATTGCTCGGCGTGCCGCCGGAGGAATACCGCCAATTCAAAAATTGGTCGGACAAGATAATCGAAGCGGACAACACGCTCCCCGGGATGCCGATGCCCGAAGAGATCAAGACCGCCTTTACCGAACTGAAGGCATACTTTATCGAGGAGATCGCGCGGCGCCGCAAAAGTCCCGGCTCCGACCTGGTGAGCGCGCTCGTCGCGGCGCACGATGAAGCCGAAGCGCTAAGCGCCGACGAGCTCCTGCAGTTCGTCGTCCTGCTGCTGCTCGCGGGCAACGAGACGACTACGAACCTGATTGGCAACGGGATGCTCGCGCTGGGGCGCAACCCGAGCTCGATGGCGGCGCTGCGCTCGAAGCCCGAGCTGATGCGCGGCGCGATCGAGGAGATGCTGCGTTACGACGGTCCGGTTCAATCGACGTTCCGCACGGCGACCAAGGACACGACCGTCGGCGGTACGCCGATCGCGTCGGGGATGGGCGTGTTCGTGATAATCGCGGCGGCGAATCGCGACCCGGCCCAATTCAAGAATCCTGAAAAGTTCGACATTACTCGCGAACCGAACGAGCATCTGGCTTTCGGCGAAGGGATCCACTTTTGTATCGGCGCGCCGCTGGCGCGGATGGAAGGTGCGATCGCGATTGGCGCGGCACTCGACCGATTCCCACATCTTCGGCTGAAAAATCCCGATGCCGCAGTGACCTACAAGGGCTCGTATTTTCTGCGCGGGCTCAGCGGTCTCGAAATGGCTCTCAGGTGACGTCGCGGGACTGCGTGCAGTCGCATTGATGCATGTCCACCGAGTGAAAACACGCGTAGCCGCTTAGGTCCGCGGTGTGGCATTGCCGTTGCATCCTGCTACACAGCGCGCATGCCTGCGGTGCGGCCCGATCAAAATGAAATCTACCGAAGAGGAAATCCCACAATGAACCAGGCCGCAGAGAACATTTATTTCAACCCCTGGGACCCGGCGTTTCGCGCCAATCCGTATCCTCATTACAAGCCCCTGCTCGCCGGTCCGCCGCGGATTCTCGATTTATTCGGGCCGACCGCGATGGTTACTCGCTACGCCGACGTCACCGCCGCACTGCGTGACCATGCGCATTTCTCGAGCGTGAGGCCGCGCGATCCGTCCGAGCCTAATGACGAGGGGCCGTTTGCCGGCGCACGGACGGTACTGTTTTCCGATCCGCCGGTACATACCCGGCTGCGCCGCCTGATCTCGCGCGATTTCACGCCGCGCCGAATCCGCGACCTCGAGCCGCGCATTCGCGAGATCGCCAAAAACCTCATTGACCATGCCGTCGGCAAGGGCGAACTGGAAGTAATGCACGGTATTGCGAACGCGCTGCCGGTGATGGTTATCGCGGAGATGCTCGGCGTGCCGCCTAACCAGTACCAGCAGTTCAAGCATTGGTCCGACACGGTGGTCACGGGCGACAACACACTGCCTGGAACTCCGCTGCCTGACGAATTTCACGCCGCAACGAAGGCGCTGCGCAACTATTTCGCCGACGAGATCGATCGGCGCCGCAAAAGTCCCGGCACTGACCTGATAAGCGCTCTGGTCGCTGCGCACGACGACACCGAAGCAATGAACGCCGACGAACTGCTGGCCTTCGTGCTGCTCCTGCTGCTGGCCGGCAACGAGACCACTACAAACCTGATCGGCAACGGGATGCTCGCGCTCGGGCGCAATCCCGCGCAGATGAATCTGCTCCGCCAGACTCCCGAGCTGATGCCGCGCGCGATCGAAGAGATCCTGCGCTACGACGGACCAGTGCAATCCACGATTCGCTTCACCAAGGAAGACATCAACCTCGGCGGTACGGATCTCCCGGCCAACCAGGGCTGCTTCATAATCCTCGCCGCTGCGAATCGCGACCCGGTGCAGTTCGAAGATCCCGATCGTTTCGATATCACGCGCGAGCCCCGCGACCACGTCGCGTTCGGCGAGGGCATTCACTTTTGCATCGGCGCTCCGCTGGCGCGGATGGAAGGTGCGATCGCGATCGGCGCGATGCTCGAGCGCTTCCCGCGCCTGAGCTTGGCCGATCCCGCCGCGCCGGTGACCTACAAAGGTTCTTACTTCCTTCGCGGCCTGGCGTCTCTTACGATGGCGACAGACTAGGCGGGGGAATCAATCGTGGCCCAGGAAGTATATTTCAACATCTGGGATCCCGAGTTTCGCGCGAATCCTTATGCGCATTACGCTCCGCTGCTGGCGGGGCCGCCGCCGATCATCGCCGCCGGTCCGATGACGTTCGCACTGGTGGCGCGCTATGCCGATGTCACGGCCGGCCTCCGCGACCATGAGCGTCTTTCGAGTGTCGGGCCGCCACCTCCGCCGAATGCGTATCAAGGGCGGTTTGCGGGCTCGCGCAACATGCTGGGTTCCGATCCACCGCAGCACTCGCGCCTGCGCCGGCTGGTGTCGCGCGATTTCACTCCGCGCCGAATCCGCGAGCTCGAACCGCGCATCCGCGAGATCGCTAAGGAGCTGCTCGACAAAGTCGAGGCGAAGGGCGAATTCGACGTGATGGCCGACCTCGCCAACGTGCTGCCGGTTACGGTGATCGCAGAGATGCTCGGCGTGCCGCCTGAGTTTAACGCGAAGTTCAAACATTGGTCGGACACGATCATCGGCGGTGACAACAATGTTCCCGGCGCTCCGCAGCCGCCCGAAACCATTCGCGCGATCGATGAGCTGGGCGACTACTTCACGGCCGAGATTGAAAAGCGCCGCGCCAATCCGGGTCCCGATTTGGATAGCGCGCTGGTCGCGGCACACGACGAGGGCGAGGTGATGTCGGCGGCCGACCTGTTGAGCTTTATCACGCTGTTGCTGGTCGCCGGCAACGAGACCACGACTAATCTGATCGGCAACGGTATGCTGGCGCTCGGGCGCAATCCCGATCAGCTCGACGCGCTCAAGCGCGATCCTGCGATGCTGCCGCGCGCGATCGAAGAGATGCTGCGTTACGACGGGCCGGTGCAATCGACGGTGCGATTCACGAAGCAGCCGGTGCAGCTTGGGGGAGCCGAGATTCCCGCGGGCGCATTCGCGCTGATGATAGTGGCGGCGGCAAATCGCGACCCCGAGCAATTCAAGGATCCGGAAAAATTCGACCTCACGCGCGATCCGAATGAGCACGTAGCGTTCGGCGAGGGCATTCACTTCTGCATTGGCGCGCCGCTGGCACGGATGGAGGCGCGGCTCGCGTTCGAGGCGATGCTCGAGCGGTTCCCGCGGCTGCGGCTGAAAGACCCCGCAGTGAAACCGTCCTACAAGGGATCGTACTTTTTGCGCGGCCTCGAATCATTGCCGGTTGCGATCGATTAATTCCGATGAGCGATCCCGCCGCCAAGCTCGATTTGAAGCCCGAACCCGAATCTTCGGCTGAGGATGCCGACCGTAAGAGCATCCACCTCGGATTCCTGGGCCGGACGCCGCCGTTCACGAAGAGGCAGCGCCGGGTTTTCTGGATCGCGTCGACGGCGGGATTCTTCGATCAGTACGATCGCGCGCTGCTGAGTCTCGCGCTCAAGCAAATCCAGACAGGGCTCAAGATTGCGGAATCCCACCTGGGCGCGATGCTCTCGCTGGTCCGGCTCGGCTACTTGCTGTCACTGATGATGACTCCCTTCGCCGACGTGTTCGGGCGCCGCCGCCTGCTGCTCTACACGGTCTTCGGCTACACGATTTTCACCGGCCTTATCGCGATTGCGCCCGGTGAGCGGACCTTCGTTGTGTTTGAAATAATTGCGCGCGCATTCGCCGGCGCCGAAGCCGCGATCGCAATGGTGATCGTGGCGGAAGAAGTTGACGCGGCCCATCGCGGATGGGCGATTGGCCTGCTGGGTGGAGTTTCGTCGATCGGTTACGGCCTGGCCGCGATCGTGTTCGCATTTATCAATGTAATTCCTTATGGGTGGCGCGGACTGTACGCGATCGCGTTGCTGCCGCTCGTGCTGATCATCCCGCTGCGCCGCTCGCTGCCTGAGAGCGCGCGCTTCGAGAAGGAGAAACTCGAAGGGCTGCAACCGGTGAAAATCTGGGAGCCGCTGGCTCAGCTATACAGCGCATACCCGCGGCGACTCATCATGATGCTATCGATCGCATTCCTGGGCTCGATGGGCGGCAACGCATCGGGCTTTCTGTTCCCGAAGTTTCTGCAAGAGACTCATCACTGGTCGCCGGGCAACGTTTCGTCGTTGTTTCTGTTCGGCGGTGCGCTCGGGATAATGGGCTCGATCGTCGCGGGCCGCATGAGCGATCGGCACGGGCGGCGCGTGATGGGCGCGGCGTTCCTGTTCCTGTCGCCGATCCTGACTATCTGGATGTACACGGCGCCGGGCTGGTCGATCGTTCCCGCGTGGATCCTGGAAACATTTTTCGACATCGCGGCGAGCACGATCCTCAATGCCTACAGCGCGGAGTTATTTCCCACCTCGTATCGTTCGACGGCGGGAAGCGCGCTC
>Ga0074046_10000785_pt1 | contig 29156 bp, 19 predicted proteins | sample BogForMeECP23OM3_FD_94441 | JGI IMG/M metagenome (GOLD analysis project Ga0074046, IMG submission 94441) | Bog forest soil microbial communities from Calvert Island, British Columbia, Canada - Bog Forest MetaG ECP23OM3 | ecosystem: Environmental > Terrestrial > Soil > Wetlands ... | reverse complement strand
GGCGTGATCGTTCCCGTGGACGTGCGCTCAAAACCGTGAGACACATTGCCTGTGGTTATGTAGATTCCCGCCACATCTCCATTGGCATTGATGCTGGTGGGAATCGTTCCTTCGAGCGCCGTCGTGCCCGCGCCCGTGACGTCGAAGTTGGCGAATGTGCCATAGCTCGCCTGTATCTGCGCAGGTTTCGCCGGCGCGCCCTGCCGACCGCAGTTCCGGCAGTCCTGGGCGCTGGTGATCGATTCCCATACCCGCGAAAGCGTGGCTGGCTTCAGTCGGACGGCCCCTAAGGTAAGAGCCGCAAGGCAGACCACTGCCAGGACCACAGGTCCGGCTTTTCCCCGCCCAGCCAAAAGATTGTATAGCGGCGCGAAACGCAATCTGAACGCTGAAACATCGATTGGCAATCTACGCTTGGTCATTGCTTCCTCCATCAGCTCTCTTCAAGAATCAACAGGAATTGCCGGTAATGCAATCAAAAAACACCCCGCGCTTACGAAACCGATGCAGGAGAGACAGACTTGGCCGTGCAGTTTCCAAGGGCGGGCGGGCGTGCGAGATAAAGTTAGTCCCCCGCTTCGGGAAAGGCGGTGACGCTGCTCACACGAAATCGTGATGAATTGGCCCGCATCCCCGCGAACATCCAGATGAATGAAAAAATGTAGCGGCAAAGCCCCCTCTCAAACCGGTGCCCCAACTTCGCGCCGCGGTTTTCGGTGCTGACTTGGGTTACGCGAAAACTCCCCTGTCAGACCCAACGAATCAAGAGACGGATTCATGAGCAACCGCCTCATCCAAGGTACACTCCTTCGGATCCTTGTCGGCCCGCAGCCCGAGAAACACGGGCGCGCGCAGCTTGGGGCCGCCTTCCGGAGTTTCATGGGTCCACTCGGAGAACTTGATCTCGGCAATGAGGTTGGGACGAACAAAATGAATTCTTCTAAGCCCGCCGATTTCGCCGAAGAAAGGATTCCTTTCGCTAGCGAGCGGCTGCAACTCGGCGAAAACATCCTTGAGTCCGCGCTGGTCAAAGCCCGACCCAACCTGCCCTACATGGATAAGCCGGCCGCGCTTGTCGTAGAGCCCCAGCACCAACGACCCGAAATAGTCGCGGCTGCCTTCGGGGTCGGTGTAGCCTCCGACAACGCATTCCTGCCGCTTTGTAATTTTGATTTTCAGCCAGTCGCGCGAACGGGTTTCCTCATAAAAGCTGGCGCGCTTTTTGGCGACGATTCCTTCAAGCCCCTTTTGGCCAGCCGCCGCAAAGAGAGCGATTCCTTTCTCCGGATAATGATCGGAGAAACGGACGATTTCGCTGCTCGTGAGACGCTCCTGCAACAACTGCTTGCGCTGTTCCAGTTGCGTGCGGCGCAAGTCGAAATCGTCAAGGTAAAGCAGATCGAAGGCGTAATAAATGACCGGTACGCCTTCGCGTCGCGCAAGGCGCGGTTTACCTGGACGAAAGCCGGTCCGCTGCTGCATCAAACTGAACGAAGGGCGTCCCTCGTCATCAAGCGCAACAATTTCTCCATCCAGGATGGCGCGCCGTGCTTTGACGAATTTTGGAAGAGCGGCAAGCTCCGGGAACTGTGCGGTCAGGTCGTTTTGATTCCGCGACACCAGCCGCACGCGGCCCTCGTCAATGAAGGCGATGGCGCGGTACCCGTCCCACTTGATTTCAAACAACCAATCACGTTTGTCGAAGGGCTTGTCGACGGAAGTCGCCAGCATGGGATGGATTGCAGAGGGCATGGGCTTGCGCGCTGCGCCTGGGATATCTTGAACCGCAGAGGACGCAGAGATCGCAGAGGATCCACGGGCCAATTCTGCCGGTTTTGAATTCGTCTTCGCCTTGGTTTTTGTTGCGGTCGCGTTTGCTGCGCGCGGGGATTCTTGTTCCTTATTTGTCTCTGCGTCCTCTGCGTGCTCCGCGGTTAACGCTCTTTTTTTACCCGCAGCTTTCTTGCGGTCCGCATGAGCGATAGCGTCAGCCAACCATGCGGCTTTCACTCGCCCGCGCGAAGCCGGACGACTGCTGGTCCACTGCGCAGAGTCTTCATCTCCCGCAATCTGCGTCATCGTGCGATTGCTGAGAACCGACGTATCGAATTGATCGATGTCGAATCCCGCAACCACGTGATCGTCTTTCTTCTTGATCAGAAGCCATTCGTTCCCTTTGCTGCCCGCGCGGCGAGCTTTTATGTGGACCAGGGCGAAATCGCCTACTAGGCGCTTGCCTTTCAAACGGAATTTGAGGTCGCCCTTGGCCAGCATCGCCGCAGCCTCGGCTTCGGTTCCGGGAACGTATTCTCCATCCACCGGAACCGGCGTAAGCGGCTCCCAGGTTCCAACGTCCCAAACCATGACGGAGCCAGCGCCGTAATTGCCTTCGGGAATCGTGCCTTCGAAATCGAAATAGGAAACGGGATGATCCTCGACCTGCATGGCCAGCCGCTTGTCGGCGGGATCGAGCGACGGCCCTTTCGGAACCGCCCACGACTTCAGCACGCCCTCCATTTCCAGGCGAAAGTCGTAATGCAGCCGAGTGGCGCGATGGCGCTGCACGACAAAGCGGTGCCTCGACTGTTTCTCGACCTTCGGCGGCGGTTCCGGTGTTTCCTCAAAGCGCCGTTTTCGTTTGTACTCGTCGAGCGACATGGCGTTATTGTAATGGCGAAGCCGTATACTTCGGTCTCTGAGGAAACTTAGATGAATCGCGCGGGCAGTGGGAAGCTTCTTGCGGTCGGACTTCTATTTTGTACTTCATTCGCAAGGCCTCAATCGAGCACGCTCTCAACGGAATCACGGAAGAAGATCGATGAGATGGCGCGGCAGACGCTCGCCGAGACCGGCGTGCCGAGTGCTTCGATCGCCATCGTGCAGGCAGGTGCAATCGCATATCTGCAGGCTTATGGCGATGGCCGCATCGAGCCGCGTCAACCGGCGCTGCCCGCCATGCGCTACAGCATAGGATCGATCAGCAAACAGTTCACTGCTGCTGCGATTTTGCTTCTTGCCGAACAGGGAAAGCTTTCGCTGGATGACCCCGTGTCGCGATTCGTGCCCAATCTGGCTCGCGGCAACGAAGTCACGATTCGCGAATTGCTCTCGCATACGTCCGGATATCAGGATTTTTGGCCGCAGGATTATGTGCCTCCGTTCATGCTGCAGCCGATCACCGCCAACAAGATTCTCGATCTCTGGGCGCGCAAGCCGCTCGATTTCGATCCTGGCACCGAGTGGCAATACAGCAACACCAATTTTGTGATTGCGGGCTTGATCGTGGAGAAGGCAAGCGGCGAGCCGCTGTTGCATTTCCTGAGCGAGCATATTTTTGCTCCGCTCGGGATGAAGAGCGTGATCAATATTGACCAGGAACGACTCACCGACACCGATGCCACCGGATACCTGCGCTATGCGATTGGGCCGCTGCGCCTCGCTCCCAAGGAAGGTAAGGGGTGGCTATTTGCCGCCGGCGAATTGGCGATGCCCGCTGAAGATCTGGCGAAATGGGATATCAGCCTGATGAATCAGACCGTGCTCAAGCCCGCGTCGTACGCGGCCATGGAGCGGGACACTCTGCTTAAGAACGGCCTGGGAACGCGCTACGGTCTCGGCGTTGGCGTACGGCAGGAACTCGGACGCAGAGCGATCGAGCATGGCGGCGAAGTCTCCGGCTTCACCGCAAACAACATGGTTTTCCCCGATGACAAGCTGGCCGTGGTGGTGTTGACGAATGAAGATTCGGTCGGTGCTTCGGGCGATCTGGCAAAGAAGATTGCAGAGCTTCTCTTGGCCGATGCGGGCGCGGCAAAACCCGAGCAGCTGGCGCGCGATATCTTCGCCGGACTGCAGCAAGGAAAGATCGATCGCTCCCTGTTCACAGACAACTGCAACAGCTATTTCACCGAGCAAGCGCTCAAGGATTTTGGAGACAGCCTGGGGCCGTTGGGCGCGCCGACAGAATTCAAGCAGATGTCCAAGACGGAGCGCGGAGGAATGACCTTCCGGTTGTTTGAAGTCCATTTCGCGAAGAAAACTCTGGAAGTGTGGGAACGGATTATGCCCGACGGGAAGATTGAGCAGTATCAGGTGGGAGCGAAGTAAGACGATCATGAAGCGTGAATTTCCCGAGTGCCCGTTTGTTGGAGTGGGAGCGGTGATCGTTGAAAATGACCGCGCGCTGCTGATTCGCCGCGGACAGCCGCCGCTATTGGGCGAGTGGTCGCTGCCGGGCGGCGTGCTGGAATGCGGCGAGGCGCTGCGCGATGCGACGATCCGCGAAGCTCGCGAGGAAACGGGACTGACGGTGGAAGTTGGCGAGATGCTGGGCGTGTATGAGCGCGTGATTCACGCCGACGATGGGCGCGTGCGCTACCACTATGTGCTGATCGATTTCCTGTGCCGTCCGGTCTCGGGAGAACTGCAGGCGGGAAGCGACGCCGCCGAGGTTGGCTGGTTTTGCCGCGAGGAATTGGCGGCGTTGAAACTTGCCTACGACGCGAACGATGTCGTGCGGAAGGGGTTGGACCGAGGTAGGACATGAGAGGTCAGAGGTCAGAGGTCAGATTGCAGAGGTTAATCCTGATTGCTGGCGGCTTAGGTTTCACCTCTGCAATCTGACCTCTGACCTTTGACCTGACTTTAGTCCGCCATCTTGGCGATGTGCACGACGAAGCCGGTTTTCGGCAGCAACGACGCTAGCTCAAACACCTTGAAGCCGTCGCCGGTGAGTTCGGTCTGCCGATACACGCCGGGCTCGATGTCGGCGGTTTCATGCCGGGCCTCGAGATTGTCGAGAAATCTCTGCGCCTCTTTGGCGGTCACTTCCCCGCCTTTGGCGCGGGTCACTATGGCTTCGGTCGCATAGGAGCGCACCAGTTTCGGCCAGTATTTTTGCAGCAACTGCGTGCTCGCGAAAATGTCGGCCCAAATGATCTCGCCGTTGACAGCAACAACCACTCCCACGGCGTTTTTGTCGCGCAACTGGTGAATGACGCTTTCATAATTGCGTTCGACCGGAGCGGCGACGGCGTCCACCTGCTTTTGAACTTCCTTGTTATCCATCACACGCGCGTAGGAAGTGGTTGAACTCACTTCCGGAGCCGCGCTGGGGAGTCCGTTCACAATGAGCGTGTTTGCCATTGCCTCCTTCGACTTTCCCACGTTGTCCCAGACCTGTTGCTGACTCTTGGCCGCCATCGCGCTTCCGCGCACACTGGGAGAAGCGACGATACCGCCGATCACTCCTCCCGGTCGTCCCGCGCTGAACTCATACTTGCCATTCGCCGCAGTCCAACGTCCAGGCTCTACACAAAACACACTAAGATCCACGGGATCGCTCTCGGGCGGCACGATGCGATCCTTGCCAATTACGCGGTCTTGCTTGCCGCCAGTTACTATCTCGCCCGCGAGTAGTAATAAAGGCCGTTTCGAGTTATTAACAAGGACGAGCCGGTTGACCTCGGCATCGCGCGCAGGGTGAATGACGTCAGGCCGTCCCGAACGGCGAATCAGGCCTCGCGCCTGTCCGGCCTCGGTTACAACAACATCTCCGGAGCGCAGGCCTTCATCGAGAGTAAGGAACTCTGCCGTGTCGTGGGACTTACTCGCTACAGGGAAGACGGTAAGATTGCCGCTGCGAATGGGGCTCAGCAGCGTGTAGGCCGAAGTTTGAGATACTTCCCCCGCCTCGATCACGCAGGGAACAACGACAAGCGTCCCGACTAGAAATACGATTCCTGCAAGTACCACGGCGAGCCGCATAAAGAGCCTCCAATGATTGAAGACACCACTAGCCCGGTGCGAGTTCCACTTGCCCATCCCGGCGCGTCGAGATGGAACGCGCCGGGAGCTACATTGTGCGAGTCTTCCAGGAGAGTGTTGGTTGCCTCGCTGAGCAGAAGAACGTACGAATTTCCCGGACTTGCGTCTAATAAATTGCTAGCATCTGAAAGATGGTGTCGCGCGCCCAATCCGAAGGAGCCAGCACCGCGGCGGAGTTGTACGCACGCAGCGGAGCCGCAGCCTATGGCGTGAGCGCGGAGCAGTTCGCTCAGATTCTCGAAGACATACAACACAAATATCTCCCGAATGCGGTTGCCGGAGAGAAGGCTGAACTTTGTGCGGGGTTGCGTCTGGAGGAACTGGCACTGGCGCGTGCGTGCGCGGCAGGCAACGTGCGTGCTTGGGAAGACTTCATCGGCCGATACCGCCAGAAATTGCACGGCATGGCGTTGCAGATTACCCGAGAAGCCGCGCAGGCCGCCGAGCTGGCTGATTCGCTCTTTGCCGAATTGTTCGGGATGAATACACGCGACGGCGTGCGGAATTCGAAACTACTCTTCTACACCGGACGTGGTTCGCTCGAAGGCTGGCTGCGCACGGTCATGGCGCAGGAGTTCATCAATCGCTATCGCAAGCAGAAGCGGACGGTCAGCCTCGAAGAACAAACACAAGACGGTGTGCAGTTTGCCGCGAGCGAGCCCGAACCTGTATGCAGCGGGGATCCGCGCCTGGAGGCGGCCACCGACGAAGCGCTGGCCGAACTTTCAGCGGAGGACCGGTTTACGCTGGCCTCCTATTATTTGGATGGGCGCACGCTGGCCGAAATTGCACGCGCGCTCGGGCTGCATGAATCGAGCGTAAGCCGCCGGCTGGACCGGCTTTCCAGCGGCTTGCGTAAGCGCATCCTGGCGGGCCTGCGCGAGCGCGGGATGAGCCATGCCCAAGCGGCAGAAGCCCTGGAAACCGATGTCCGGGATATGACCCTGGATTTGCGCTCACGTTTGACGCAAGATTCCGGGTCAACGGCGTTCCCTAGTAGACAAGTTCCCGCTCGGGACGGGCGGAGCAAATCGTGACTGAAGTGCCAAAAATCGTGCAGTACCGGCTGCGGTCCGGAGGGCCTGGGCCAGCGGAACAGTCGCACCCGGATGCGGATCTGCTCGCCGCCTTTGCCGAGCAGGCGCTTTCCCAGGCCGAGCGCGAAAGTGTCCTTGGGCATCTGGCGCTTTGTGCCGACTGCCGCAACGTCGTGGTTCTGGCGCTTCCGGCTGCAGAGCCTGTGGCGGCGCTGGCGGAAGCTGAAGCCGTGAAAGTTGATACCGAAACGGCCTCGCACCCCTACCCGGAAAAGCCCCACCGGAGTTGGTTCGCCTGGGCCGATATGCGCTCGTTCAATCTGCGCTGGGCCGCGCTGACGGCAGGCGTTGCAGTAGCCCTCTTCGCCGTATACGTGGGTTTGGGACATCGCGGGAACCCAGCCTTGCCGGGCGCGGCTCGAATAGCCAACTCTGACGCATCATCGGCCCCGGCGAAGCAAATTGCGTCAGAGTTACCGCCGCAAAACAGGCTTGAGGCAAATGCGGCGAAAGCAGAAACCCAGCCCACACCAGCAAAAGAGAAGCGCGAAATATTCCCCGGGCGCATGCGGACTGCGTTTGCCAAGAAGAATCAGGTGGGACAGCCCGGATCCTTGGTGGCGAACGGCCGCGTTGCGAACTATCCCGCGCCTGCCGAGCAAACGCCTGCGCCAGCGGCGGGCGGACTTGTATCCAGCGCGCCTTCGAGCACGAATGACACCGTCGGGGCTTCAGCCGCCATGACAGAAGTGACAACGGCGTCCTCCGATATCGGTGTAATGACACGCGGTCAGGCACCATCGGTTGAAAAGGCGAAGGCGCCGGTCGATGAAACGGTCGCAGACCAGGTAGGCAAGACAACAACCGCGAACGCTCCGATGGCGCTTCAGACGAATAGGACATTCGCCACGAGCGCCGCGCTTCCGCCAGCCACGTTGAAGCGAGGGACGATGTGGATGATTTCGACGGGCGTCCTCAAACGCTCGCTTGACGGCGGCCGGAGCTGGCAGACGGCCCTCGAGGGCGAACATCCCTGGCTGTGTTACGCGGCTCTTGGACAGGACGTGTGGGCAGGAGGACAGGCGGGCGCGCTTGAGCACTCGAATGACGGCGGCGCGAGTTGGAGCTCAATCGCAGTTACCGCCCACGGCCAGCCCCTTAACTCGGATGTGATCCAGATCGACGTGCAAGACCCCAGGGTCGCTCTGACCACCGCCAATCATGAGGTGTGGACCAGTTCCGATGGCGGCAAGGTCTGGGAGAAGAAGTGATGCAGCCGAATTTGGGCGCGTCATCCTAATCCCACCTGCCCCGCAGTTCCGCGAGAAAAATGAGCACAAAAAAAGACGCCCCGAGCAAGCTCAGGACGCCTTCGGCAGCCCTCCCCCAGAACTGCCTAACTACGTGCTCATCGTATGTCCGCTTGGACCTGGTGTAAATATCACTTCCGTAATGCCAGACTTGCATCCCAGTACCTTTGGCCGTGCACGCAACGGTAACCATGCAAGAGTTACTAACTGAGCCTGCCGCGCCTAACGGGTAGGTGGCACAGCTCGCCGGTCCGCAGCGAAGACCGAATCAACTAGGGCCGCGATTTCGTCCATCGACCCTTCGATATCGAGCGTAAAGCGCACAAGATCAATCTCGGCGAGCGCGGGATAAGCAATCAAGAGATGCTTCCACGCAGAATCCTGAGCGAGGCTAACGGCCAGGATCTCGTCGTATCCATAGCCGAGGTTACGCACACGGCAAAGCAGGTCGCTCAGGTGAACGAGGCATACCAGGGGACCCGCAGTTGGCAGAACGTCGAGCCGGTGGTGGCAGCCAGCCGCCTCCAGCAACTCGTCCGGCAAACCCCACCGCTTGCAAAGGATGCGACCGGAGTCCTCGTGCGTGAACCCAAGAATCGGCTCTTCCGAGACATGAACAGGACATTTTTCAGCGACGGCATGTTGAAAAGATTCCCGAAACTTCTCGGGATAAAGAACGGAGTTCACGAGAAAGCCGATGTCATGGATCAGACCGGCGAGATAAGCCTTCTCGGGCTCACGATAACCAATTCCACGGGCCATGGTCTGCGTAACCAGCGCGCAGCCCAGCGAATGCCGCCAGAAGGCAGTGGGATCAAGCACCCATTTGCCCTTGGGAATGGTCTGATGCATGCACAAGCCGAATAAGAGCGAGCGCACCTTCGCGATGCCGAGCGCCATAACGGCACCACGAACCGTTTCCACGCGGGAGTGCCCGAAAAGAGGGGAGTTCGCCATGCGGAGGCATTGCGCCGCGATCGCGCTGTCGCGGGAAACCATCTCGACCACGCTTTCCATGCGGATCTCGTCGGCGGGCGAGCGCAGCATCTGGAGCAGCGGCTGAAGGATGGCGGGAGCAGTCGAAACCGACTCGATCTTGCCGATCTGCGCCTCGAGCAGAGCGCATTGCTGTTCGTTCATGGTGTGCCTCCGGCGGCCGATCCCTGCGGCGGCTTCCAATAGGCTGTCGTCCCAGGAAAATGAATCAATCGCAACGTGTCGTCCACGTGGAACAGGGATTCTGCGTGTCCCAGGAAAAAGTAGCCTCCGGGAACGAGGTTGGTATAAAAGTGCTGCACGACCCGCCGTTTCGATGCCAGATCGAAATAGATGAGGACATTGCAGCAAAAAATGACGTCGATTCCTTTCAAGAAAACCATCTTGCTGTCGTCACTGAGATTGACGCGGTCAAAACGAATGTGAGACTTGAGTCGATCGCCGGCTTCCAGCTTGTTACTACCGGCGTCTTTGAAATATTTCTGCCGCAAGCCTTCGCTGACATTGCGCAGTGCGTATTCTCCGTAAATGCCCGCCCGCGCTGCCTCAAGCGAGTTGCTATTCAAGTCGGTGGCGAGAATGTCGAAGTTCCAGCCGGCAAGACGCTTTTCTTTTTCCTCAAGCAGAAACATAGCCAGCGTGTAGGGTTCTTCGCCCGTCGAGCAACCGGCCGACCAAAAACGAAGCCGCTTGATTCCGAGGGCGGCCTTGCCTTCCATGATCTGGGGAAGAATTACATTGCGCAAGGCATCGAACTGGGCGGGATGACGAAACATGTAAGTTTCGCCAATGGTGATTTCGTTGAGCAGCAGGCGCACTTCGGCATCGCGATTGGGGCGGGTCGTCAGATGCTCGAGATACTGCGCCGGACTCGCCGCATCGCACGTCTTCATGCGGCGTTGGCAGCTTGAGACCAGCAAATAGAGCTTTTGTTCGGAATGATAAATACCCGAAATCCGATAGATAAGATCCCGTATCTTCAGGTAAGCCGCGTCGCCCACATCCAATGCAGGAGCCGCTGCCGATTTTTCCTTTCCGAGCTGGATGGCCATTCCGTATCCTTTGCCGCTCTTCGCTGCTGCACCGCGTCCTAGTGTCCGCTCAACCGCGAGCACCAAGGGCGACGCTTCTCTGATACAACACCCGCCGCAGAATTTCCGGCACGATTGCGCTCAGCGGGCAGATGCGATCGGCCAAGCTCGCGGCAACTACACTTCCCGGCATGCCCCACACCACCGAAGAAGCTTCGTCCTGCGCGATTACTGTTCCGCCAGCGTTGCGGATCTCGGCCGATCCGCGCGTGCCATCGGCGCCCATCCCCGTCAGCACTACCGCCAGCACGTTGGATCCGTAGGCTTGAGCTACCGAGCGAAACAGAACATCCACCGCCGGACGGCAGGAATTTTCCGGGGCATCCTGGTTGAGCCCGAGCGCGTAGTCCTTGCCTTTCCGGGACACTGTCATGTGGTAGTCGCCGGGCGCCACCCAGATCTGGCCTGGTTCTAACTTCTGGCCGTCTTTGCCTTCCTCGACCCGAAGGGCCGTAAGAGTGGCGAGGCGAGCGGCGAGCAGGTTCGTAAACATCCGAGGCATGTGCTGCACGATCACGATGGGCACGGGAAAGTCACGCGGAAACTGCGGCATGAGATCGGCGAGCGCGTTGGGACCGCCCGTGGAAGTGCCAATGGCGAGCACATCGATCCGTACCGGTCGCTGGGCCGGGGCGGCAATGACAGAAGCCGGGGGTCGGCGGGGGATAGGGACCGGAATCGGCACGTGGGGCGACCTGGGAACTCCACACAATGCCTTGATTTTCGGTATCAAATCCTGCCGGATTTGTACGCTGGCGGGCTCGGGACTGCTGGCGCTGGCCTTGACGGCATAGTCGCTCGCGCCACGCGCCAGCGCCTCGACCGTCGCCGCGGCGCCCGGTCCCGTCAATGAGCTGAACATGATCACTGGCAGTCGTGGATATAGCTTGCGAATTTCAACCAGCGTTTCGATCCCGCTCATGCCCGGCATCTCCACGTCGAGCGTGATCAGATCCGGATTGAGTTCGGGGATGCGAGCGAGCGCCATGCTACCGCTTCCCGCTATGCCGGCGACGGCAATTCCCGGGTCCGCCCCGAGCACGTCGGAGAGCTGGCGGCGGATGACGGCGGAATCGTCAACGATTAATACGCGAATTGGCTGCACGGTAAAAGTCCTCTTGCGTCATTCCTCAAGCCCTGGCGGCAATCCATGCGCAACTTCCCAACCGCCTGATGGCTCACGAGTGCCCCGCCGCGGCCGCGCGGGCTGCCGGCCGGGCTGTTGTCGTCTGGCGGCCGTCTTCCACCTTGAACCGGCCGACCAGTTCGCGCAGTTGGCCGGCCATGTGCGCCAGTTGCTCGGTGGCGATCTGTGCCTGGCTCACGTTGTTGCTCGTGTTCCGCGCCGCCGCCGCCACTCCATTGATGTTGCTTGCGATCGTGCTCGCTCCCCGGGCAGCTTCGGAAACATTGCGCGCCATCTCTCCGGTGGTCGCGCTCTGCTCTTCAACAGCCGTCGCGATCGTCGTGGAGATGTGGCTGATCTTGTCGATCACGTCGCGAATCCCGCCAATGGCACTGACCGCGCCCGTTGTGTTCTCCTGGATGACACTAATCTTGCCTTTGATCTCCTCGGTCGCCTTGGCGGTCTGCTTGGCCAGTTCCTTGACTTCGTTGGCGACCACGGCGAAGCCCTTTCCGGCTTCTCCCGCCCGTGCCGCTTCGATCGTCGCGTTCAAGGCCAGCAGGTTGGTTTGCTGCGCGATCGAGGTGATGACTTCGACCACCTTGCCGATTTCCGCGCTCGACTCGCCCAGTTTGCCGACCGTCTGATTGGTCGATTGCGCAGCCGCCACGGCCTCGGAGGCAACCCGCTCCGCTTCGGTCGCATTCTTGGCGATCTCGCCAATGGTCGAGTTCATTTGCTCCGCCCCCGAAGACAGAGTCTGGAGATTGGTATTGACCAGGCTGCCGGCTTCGGCGACGGTCAGCGCCTGGGCCATCGTTTCCTCGGAATTGGCCGCAATCTGCCGGCTGGAATCCGACAGTTGCTCGCTCGCGCTGACCACCTGGCGCGTGTTGGCTAATACCTGCCGCATGACATCCTGCAGTTTGTCCATCAATAAGTTGAACCAGGAACTGACTTCGCCCAGCTCGTCCCGGTTGGAGATCTCCAGCCGCCGGGTCAGGTCGCCTTCTCCTTCCGCAATGTCCTTCAGCCGCTGGGTAAGCTGGTGCAGCGGGGCCGAGACTCGCTTTTCCACGATGAAGGCGAGAAAGATGGTGCACGGGGCCGTCACCAGAAAGAGAATCAGGCCAAGCATTCGCTGCCAGCGCGACCCCGCCGTGACCACGTCCAGTTCAGCCTGAAAGTCCTTCGACAGATTCGTTCTCAGTTCGTGCAGCGACGTTTCCATGTTCTTGTTGTCCTGCGCCAGCTCCGCCGCCGATTTTTGCGTTTCTGTCGAAACACTCCCCCGGCCTGCGATCATCGCGCTGTACACCAACTTCGCGCGCGCCGACAGCTCTGCGAGACGGTGGCTGAGGTCCGAAACTTGCTTCTGCCGCTCCGGGTTGAAACTGGTGCGCTTTTCCACCGAGTCCAGCGCCGCCGCCAACACGCGAGCCGATTCATCCGACTGCGAGAGTGCGCTTTCGTCCTGCAGCAGCACCGCGTCGGAGTAGTGCTTGGTCAGCCTTTGAAATTCCGCTTCCGCCTCCTGGCTGCTCAACGCGGCGGGGAACAGAGACCCGGACGCCGTCTCCATGTGCGTCTGCGTCCGCGATCCGGTCCATTGCACCATCACCAGCAGGGCCACATAACCCACGCCCAGAATGCCGATGGCCAGACGGATCGTGTTTCGAATGCTCATGTTCACCATAACGTCGTACCTCCCAAATGCCGCTCGCTTGGCTGCGCAGGATTGGATCGCCCCTCGACGGCCAATCCTGCCCCGGCGCGAGCCCTATTTCACTTGCAGTGTCTTGGCGCCTTCGGTACTCGTCTCGGAGGTGACATAGCCGATTGCGCCCTTGGTCTTGGCCACATAGGCCGCGACCTCCGCGTCCCCTCCCACCGTCTTCGGCATCGACCCTTTGCCCGTAAACACCAGGCTGCGATAGTAGGTTTGCAGGGCCGCGTCCGACTTGCCGAGATACTCCTTCACGAACGTTTCGTGCGCCGCTCCGCCTTTGGCCAGCACCGGCTCCACGTGCGAACCGTCGCTGAGCGAACTGGTCTCTTCGAGGAAGACGTTCTTCAGTTCGTCTGCGGAAACCGAGTCGGCTTTGACGCTGGAGTTGGCGATGATTTTGACGCCGCCCGCCGAGGCACTGGCCGAGACGAGAATGACCATCGCGGCCACGATGAAAATGAGGTGGAACCGAAATGATTTCATGATGGTCTCCTAGACATGTCTTTCGCCCCCCTCAGAAGTTGAACCCCGTCTTGACGACCAGGGCACTGGTGTCCGGCTTCAGTTCTTGCGGGTTGTCCACCGTGTAGAACCCGCTCGGGTAGTAGCCCGGCAGCCCATAGCCGTCCATGAAGTGGCCCTCCACCTTCACGTTCATAAAGCGATTCAGATCAACGCGCCCGGTGACGACTTTGTCGTAGATATGGCCGGACTCGGCAGGAACGCCGAGACCTACCTGAGCGGGAACATCTATCGAATAGCGGGAGTAGTACGAACCGAGTTGAAGTCGTTTTGCGACGCGGTACGCCCCCGCGACATACCAGCCACGCACGTCGGTTTGGACGCTAAACGCGCCACTGTAGATCTCCTGGTTGCGCCAGTAGCGGCGGTACTCGGAATCGATCTGTAGTTTGTCGTGGGCGTACTGCCCATAGTATTGATTCGTCCAGTCGGCCTTGGACCACTCGTGATAGGGCGTTAACGGACCAAATGCCGTGGTCGTGCCATAGCCGTCGATGTTTTCATCCATGCGCGATATGCCCGCCAGCAGGCCTTTGAGCGGCGTGCTCCAGCGCAGATCGCCGCCGTACTGCAGTCCGCCGTAACTGCTGAAATTGATCAATGCCGGAGCGCCTTTCAGCAAGTAGGGGTAGCCGCCGTAGTGGCTGTCCTGGCGCTGGCCGGCATAGCCGGTATAGGACAGCGTGCCCAACTTCTTACTCAGGGAGACACTGCCGTAAACATCCCCACCTTCGTGAGCGATGGTGGAGTCACGCAAGTCGATGGCATAGATGCTCTGCGGAAGCAACGCAAAGGTATGAAGGAAGTCCAGGTCCTGCGTGTCGTTGTAGAGTCCTAAGGCGGTCTTCACCTTGCCGCCACGAATGCCGAACCATTTGTTAAAGCGATAGTCGGCCACCGCCCAGTCCAGGGACGGGTGCCATCGTCCGAGTTGGCCAAGGTTGCGGTCGTAGATCTGGGCGCCGATGCGGAACTTGTCGGTGAGCGGCATTGAGGCGTTCGCCCCGAAGTCCGTAAAGGAGTAACTGCCCACGCTGGTTTGCATGGTCAGCCAATTGTTATCGTTGGAATAGGCGATGCCCTGCGACACAAAGCCGTGCACCTGCACCGTACGGTCGAAGACTTTGAAATCCTGCGCTGGCAAATAGGCCGGGGCAGCACCCACGCATCCCAAAAGAAAATAGAAGATTGCTCTACGCATGGTTTTCTCCCTCACTTGACTTCCAGAACCTTCGTTCCTTCCGCACTTGCTCCCGCGCTGACATAACCGATTGCACCCTTGGTCTTGGCCACATAGGCCGCAATCTCCGCATCCCCTCCCACCGTCTTCGGCATCGACCCCTTGCCCGTAAACACCAGACTGCGATAGTAGGTTTGCAGGGCCGCATCCGACTTGCCGAGATAGTCCTTCACAAACGCTTCGTGCGCCGCCCCGCCTTTGGCCAGCACCGGTTCCACGTGCGAACCGTCGCGGAGCGAACTGGTTTCTTCCAGAAAAACGCTCTTCAGTTCGTCGGCCGAAACCGAGTCCGCTTTGACGCTGGAGTTGGCGATGACCTTCACCCCTCCCGCCAGGGCATAGCTGGAGGCGAGCGCAAGGATGGCAACCGCCATGAGGATGGATTTCAGATTTTTCATCGTCTTGATCTTCATAAAATGGCTCTCCATTCTTTTCCTTGACCGTCATACGCCTCAAAATACGAAACCCAACCGAGCAATCCCCAATCGGGTGACTTTCTGTAAGCCGTTCGGGTTGGTGGCCGGGAAAAACGAATTCAGATCGCCGTCGATGTAATGGCCCTCCAGCTTCACGTAGAAAAACCGGTTGATGTCATAGCGGGCGTTTACGACGGTGTCATCGCTGTAGTAATTGGGATTGCTTGGATCGTACGCAGCCCAGCTGAAGGTAGCGATATAGCTCGTGCCCGTGCTCCGCGAGAAATAGGACCCCGCGGTGAGCTTGCCGGTCACGTGATACGCGCCCATGACGTACCAGGCATGCCGCCAGGATCCTGTCGGCAATACCGGGACACCATCGGTCGCCACCCAGTGAGGTTCGATTTTCCCCTCGGCGGCGAGTTCCAGCTTGCCGCGCTGGTAGTCAACCGAATAGATCTGCCGGCTGATGGCTGAATCGATCCTGAGTACCAGGGGTACTCCATAGGGGTTGGCGTTGGCGGGCCAGAGCGCGTGCGGGGTGAATGGGCGCGAGTTGTCGAACGAGACGCCGGCCGTGAACCCCTTGATGGGTGTTCTCCACTTGATGTCTCCGCCATAGGTGTAACCGGAGTCGGCTGAAATCACGATGCCGTAGAGCTGGCGGGTCAACAGAAAAGTGCCGTCGTTCGAAGCGACGCTGCGCTGGCCACCGAACAGTTGGTACGCTACCTCCCCGCCCACCGGCAGCTTGACGTTGCCGTAGATTTCCCCGCCAATGACCGGAATGTTGTAACTGCGATATTCCGCTTCATAAAATCCCTGTGGGAGCAGCGCCCAGTTGTGGACGACATCGGTGTCCGAAGTGTCGTTGAACAGACCCATGGGGGCCTTGATTTTCCCGCCGCGGAAGCCCAGCCACTGCTTCACGCGGTAGTCCCCGTAGGCCCAATCGAGCATCACGTTCCCGCGCCCGAGCTGGCCCATCATGTAATCGTGGACTTGAACCCCGGCGTGGAAGTTCTCGGTGATGGCGGTGCGAAGGTTGATCGAGCCCTCCGTCCACTTCGCCGTCCCGTCGTTGGTATCCATGGTCAGGAAGTTATTCCCAGAACCGTAGACGACACTCTGCGCCAGGTTCCCGTGCACCTGGACGCGCTGGAGGAATGCGTGCGCTAGACCCGTTTTCTCCCCGCCGCTCCCACCGGAAGCGGAACTGTCCGCGCTGTCGGAAGCGGCAGTCGCGCCGCTACTGCCCCTTTCGTCCTCTACCGCCGCCAAGTTGAGGGTGACGGAGTCCAGATTGGCGTGCGGGCTCGGGCTCGGATCCGGAATGCTGAGCTGGGCCCGCAGCCCCGGCGTCAATCCGAGGACTATCGCCAGCACCGCTAACTTGAAATTTCCTTGCATGAGTCCTCCTCAAACTTCACGCGCACCTGCGATCCCTCGAGCCCGCCGGCGATGGCCGTGAGTGCGATCAACAAGCGACAGGATCGGTGCTGCGGTTCCTTCAAGCTCCTTATCGGCCTTGTCGTGGATCGCCTGAGTTACCGGAAGGGCCGAACCCACCAAGCTGGGCGATTTGTACCAATTCCGGTTCCCACCGGGAGCAATCCATCCCGCCTCGTCTCATCCGGGCCAACGCCACTCAACGACCGGCGGCCGCCCGTTTGGCCATGCCCGCCTGCGGCTCGCGCCGTTCACGGCTTCGACCGGCGTCGCCCACCTTGAAGTGAGACATCGAATCGCGCAGCTCGGTCGCCAGCCGGGCCACGTGTTCCGCGGCCGTTTGCGCTTCGCCTACGTTGGTCGCGGTGTTTTCGGACATTTCGGCTACACCTTTTATGTTGCTGTTGATGGCAGCCGAGCCCCGGGCCGCTTCCAACACATTTCGTGTCATCTCTACGGTGGTCGCATTCTGCTGTTCGACCGCGGTCGCGATCACCGTCGAAATATGGCTGACCTTGTCGATCACCTCGCGAATCCCGCCAATGGCACTCACCGCGCCCGCCGTATTCTTCTGGATCACCGCGATCTTGCCTTTGATTTCCACCGTCGCTTTCGCTGTCTGCTTCGCCAACTCCTTCACTTCGTTGGCCACGACTGCGAAGCCCTTGCCCGCTTCCCCGGCGCGCGCCGCTTCGATGGTCGCGTTCAAGGCCAGCAGGTTGGTCTGCTCCGCAATCGAGGTAATCACCTCGACCACTTTGTCGATCTCGGCGCTGGACTCGCCCAGCTTGTTCACCGTCTGGTTGGTGGATTCGGCGATCGCCACCGCTTCAGCCGCAACGTGCGCCGCTTCGGTCGCACTGCGAGCGATCTCTCCGATGGTGGAGCTCATTTCCTGTGCTCCGTTGCTTAAGGTCTGGATATTGGCATTGACCTGATCGCCAGCTTCGGCGACCGAGTGCGCCTGGCCCCTGGACTCCTCGGAATTGGCCGTGATTTGCTGGCTGGTCGCCGAAAGCTCCTCGGCGGCCGACATCAGGCTCGCGGCCATTTGCGTGGTAGAGGAGGCATTGTCCCGCAGGCTGGCCTTCATCCGGTTCAGGGCGCGCCCCAGATCAGCCAGTTCGTCCAGTCCCTGGCTGTCCAAGTCAGGCTGTGTCAGATCGCCTTCCGCGATGGCGTTGGCGAAATGAAGAGCGTTCAGGGTCGCCGAGGAAACAGCCCGTCCCGTCGTCAGCCCCATAACACACACCACCGCTGCGATCGCGAGGCCGAGGCCGAAAAGCACCAGCAGGCGAGTGCGGACGGTTTCCGCCGCTTCCTGGGTCAGCTCTGGCTGCCTGGCCTGAACCATTTCGACGGCTTGTTTGGTGGCGGCAGCGCTAGCGTCGGCGTAAACCATCGCGCGGTCGCGCGCGTCTCTGGCGGCTTCCTTTTTCCCCTTCAACAGTGGCGGCAGAACCTCGTGCTCCATGGCGGCAATGAATTTCTCGCCTGCCTCGTAGGATTGAACCGAAATCAGATCCTTCAGCTTGCCGTCGGGCAAGCGGTTCCTCCACCGCTGGTGCGCGTCCTCAAACTCTTTCTTCCGCTGCTGGAACACCGCGATCTGCGCCGGCAGGCTCTCGGCTTTCGCCGCCACCTGCACCGAGGCGCGGACACGCTCGACGTCGAGGGTCGGCGGAAGGATGTCGCCGGCGAGGTCGCTGTAGAGGACCATCTCCTGGTGAACGGGACCTCCAACCTTAATTTTGTCGATCGCCAGATACGCCAGCCCGCCGAAAACCGCCAGTCCCATCGCGGACATGACGACGATCAGGTGAAGTTTGGTTGCGACCCTCAGGTTTTTCATGGCGAGCATGGCGAATTGTTGGAACTCTTTCTTCGTCTGCAATAACGTCTGCCACCGGCTTCAAAACCGATGTCCGGGCAGAGCCATCACTTCAGGCCCGGGAAAGCGGCGACTCCTTCGCTGCTTCGGCCACAGCGATGGCCCGCGCGATGTCGAGCTCAAGAAGCAATTGCCCGGGCAGTTTGTACACGCTGCGCACCATGACCCGGGTGGGCCCGTGTAAGGTTTCCGGCGGGGCTTCCAAAGCGTCCTCGTCGACCTCAATCACGTCTCCGATGTCATCGACCAGCAGGCTGACGGGCCCGTCCCCGGTGCGCACGACAACGTTCATCGGCAACTGGCGGGCGCCGCGGGCCGGCATCCCCAGGCAGCGCCGCAAATCGATGGCGGTCACGATCTGGCCGCGCAGGTTGATCAGGCCACTGACCATTTCCGAGCCCAGCGGCACCCGGGTCATTTCCTGGTAGCGGATTACCTCCTGCACCTGCTGGACCGGCACGCCGAAAAACTCCTCGTGCAACATGAATGTGCAGAACTGCTGTGAAGCCGCCATGTTCGTCTCCTTAACTGACAGAGGCCCCGGGGCAGAGCGCCGGCTGCGCCGCAGCGATCAGGCTTGCCACATCCACCACGTCGGTGATGCGACGCTGGATAACTGCCGAGCCCAGCACGCCGTGGCGCGCGGTCTGGCGATCCAGCCTGTAGGACTCGTCCACGATGTCGAGAATGCGATCCACTACCAGGCCCACATTGCGCCCCTGGGAAGCATGGACCACGACCACCTGCAGGAAACCTTCCTGGGCGGGTGCGGGCTCGTGCCGCGTATCGAGGGCCGCAGGCACGCGGACGAGCGGCATGATTTGGCCACGGTACTGCACGGTTTCCTGATCGCCCGCAATCTCCAGCGAGTTGGGAGAAAATTCCTCCAGGCGTGCTACTGCCGCCAGATCAATTGCCATCCGGCCGCCCGCCCCGTACTGGAACAAGAGCAGGGCTTGGCGTCCGCTGGCACAGCTCTCCTCGCACGCCTGCCTCGACTCGGCTTCGGCGGCAGGGTGATCCCGGCCCTCGTGAGCCACGCGCGCATGCTGCGCCAGGCCCAGCACGTCGAGGATCAAGGCCACTTTGCCGTCGCCCATAATGGTCGCGCCGGCGAAAACACTGGTGTCCTTCAAGTGCTTGCCCAGCGGCTTGACGACAATTTCCTCGGTGTCGGAAATCTCGTCCACCAGCAATCCGAAGCGTTGGCCGTCGGCCTGGAGCACGACAATGTTGACGCGCTCGCACTTGCCGCCAGCAGACGCGCCGCCGCCCTCGCCGATTTTGAGCACCTCGTGCAGACGCACCAGCGGCAGCAGGCTGCCCCGCAACCGGTAGACGGGAGCGCCGCGAATCAGTTCAACCTGCTTGCGCGCTTCCTCACGCTCCAGGCCCACCAGTTCGAGCAGGCTGACCTGTGGGATGGCAAAACGCTGCCCAGCCGCGGTCACGATCAGGGCCGGAACGATGGCCAGCGTAAGCGGAATCTTTACCTTGACAGTGGTGCCCTTGCCCGCGATCGACTGCACGTCCACGGTGCCGCCGATGCGCTCAATATTGGTCTTCACCACGTCCATGCCCACACCACGTCCGGAGACGTTCGTCACCTTTTCTGCCGTCGAGAGGCCGGGCAGGAAGATCAGGTTGGCGGCTTCGCGGTCGCTCAGGCGTGCTGCCTGATCGGTGCCGATCAGTCCTTTTTGCAGCGCCTTTTCGACAACTTTCTTAAGATCCAGTCCAGCGCCGTCGTCCGAGATCTCGATATTGACCTGTCCGCCTTCGTGATAGGCGCGGAGCTTCAACAGGCCTTCGGGCCCTTTGCCGGCAGCCTGGCGCTGCTCGGCCCGCTCGATGCCGTGATCGACCGCGTTGCGCACCAGGTGCGTCATCGGGTCCTTGATGGCCTCGATCAGAGTTTTATCGAGTTCGGTTTCCTGCCCCTCCATTTCGATCCGCACGCGCTTGCCGCAAGAGAGAGCCACGTCGCGGACCGTACGCGGAAGCCGGCTCCAGACGCTGCCAATGGGCTGCATGCGCGTCTTCATCACGCCTTCCTGCAGTTCGGTTGAGATCAGGTTCAGCCGTTGTCCGGTGGTGACCAGATTGGTCTCCTCGGTGGTTCGGGTGAACTGCAGTATCTGGTTGCGCGCGAGGACAAGCTCGCCGACCAGGTTCATCAGCTTGTCGAGCAGGCCCACATCGACCCGAATGCTCTCCCTCATCGCCTCGTGGGGGTGCGCGTCTTCTGGCTTGGCTTCGGAGGCGCTGGCGGCGTGTTCGGCGGGAGACTGCTCCGCAGACGCCCGCTCGCGGACGCGTTCTTCGGCGCCGGTTTTGTCTGCGGTTACAACCTCCGCTTGCGCTTCCGCTCCCTTTTCGGGTTTCGCCTCACATTCCTGTCTTGCTCCACTGGCAGCTTGCGCGTCGGCTTCCGTCTTTTTCTTTTTTCTCTTCTTTTTCTCCTCGGGTGGGCCAGACACTGCTTCGGGGAGCGGCGGTGCACCTTGCTGGGACTGTGCTGGCTTGGTGTCAGCGCGACCGACGGCCGCGCCGTCGCCCTCCGGAGCGCTCGCAAGAGAAGCTTGCTGGAGGCGAGTCAGATCGGCCACCAGTTCGCTATGGTCGGCATCACCGTCCTGACCGGTCCCCTGAATGGCAGCGAGCATCTGCCGCACGGCATCCACCAGGGCGAGCAAGGCCGTTGTGCGTTCCGGATTCAGGCTGAGATGGCCGTCGCGCAGGTGCGCCAGCAAGCTCTCGCCAACGTGCGTGACTGCCTCAAGCTTGCTGAAGCTTAGAAACCCCGACGTTCCCTTGATTGTGTGGATCGTGCGAAAAATGCTCGCCAGAATCTCCCGGTTCGAGGGTTGCTTCTCCAGTTCGACCAATTCCCGGTCGAGCCGGTCGAGGTTCTCGTGGCTTTCAACTAGAAACTCTCTTACGATTTCGTCGCAATCATCCATGGTGCATCACAAGATCAATCGGCCCGGCGTTCCTTCCACATGAGCACGTCGGTCTCGGGCGATCCGACCCTTCCTGATGTCGACTAAGTGGTAGTTCCCTTAGAGCGAACTCACGCAAGCCTTGGCCTACTCCTGCGGGCCGAGCATCTTCCGGACCAAGGAACGAGACGGAAGAGCCATGCCGGTACTTTTCGGATGTACGAAGGGACGTGCCGAAAGAGATCGGAACAGAATTGCAGATACACCGCGGACTGATTCCAGCGGCTCGTCGCCCCTGCGATCAGCGCCGCGAGTACGAGGGAAGAAAAAGGGCTCCGATCAGGCAGCCATGAGAATTGGCCGCCCGTGATCGAAGCCCGAAGCCCAGCTCGTTTGTCTAAAGGCCAGGGCCTTCCGGATAGGTGGGCAGGTCTGGCGGCCGCGCCGGCAGCTTCTTGGGATTGGCCTTGATCTGCTGCATCAGCATCTCGATAGCCTTCTCCAGTTGCGGATCTTGTCCCTTAAGCACCAGGTCGGGCGGATTATCGACCACCACGTCCGGCTGCACTCCGCGGTTCTCAATCACCCACTTGCTGTCGAGACCATAAACCGAAAACTCGGGCCGCGTGATGTAGCCGCCATCCATCAGCGGGAAAAACCCGCGGATGCCGCGCACGCCGCCCCACGTTCTCTCGCCGATGAGCGGCCCCAGCTTGTACTGCTTGAAGTAATAGCTGAAGATGTCGCCATCGGAAGCCGCGCCCCAATTGGTAACGCAGGCCAGATAGCCGTAAAAGACAACGTCTGGAATCGTGCCCGACTCCCAATTGCGTGCCGAATCCATGCCCGCCAGCACACGCCGCAAGCGCTCGAAAATCAATTGGTCCACGAAACCGCCGCCGTTGTAGCGGACATCGAAGATGATTCCCTCCTTGCGAACTTGCGGAAAGAACTGCTTGACGAACTGGTTGAGCCCTTCGTCGCCCATATCGGGCAGGTACACGTAGCCGATGCGTCCGCCGCTGGCCGCGTCGACTTTCTTGCGGTTAGTCTCGATCATGTTCAGCTCGCGCAGACTGAACTCGTCGGCAATCGGCTTGACTACTACCTTGCGCGCACCGTCCGCGCTTGGCTTGGAGTTGACGGTGAGCGTTACAACCTCGTTGGCGGTATTGACGAGCAGTTCGTCAGGAGTTTGCGGCGCATGCAACGCGCGGCCGTTGACCGCAACCACGTATTCTCCTTCCTTCACATTGACACCGGGTTCCGTCAACGGTGAGCGGGTATGCGCATCCCAGTTCTCGCCGGCATAGATTTTCTTGAAGCGGTACATTCCGCTTGCCGAATCGACTTCGTAATCCGCCCCCAGCAACCCCACATCGACCGCATGCAGGCTCGGGTACTCGCCGCCACCGACATAAGTGTGCGAGTTCGATAACTCTCCAATCATGCCGGCCATGATGTAAGTGAGCGAATATCGATCGCCGACATAGGGAAGTAACTGCGCGTATTGATCGTGAACCTTCTGCCAATCCACCCCGTTCATCGAGGCCTCGAAGAAATAATCGCGCTCCTGGCGCCAGACCTCGTCGAACATTTCTTTCCATTCCTCGGGAGGGTTGACTTCGGCTCGCATACCGCTGAGATTGAGCGTCCCGTCTCCCGGCTTGTGCGGCGCGTCGGGTGGTTTGGCGTCGATGATTCCGTACTTAGGCGGCCCATCATGACCGGCAGTACGGTATAAGAGCTTGGAACCATCGATGGACAGCGCAAAGTGATTTGCGTCTTCGATCAGCACCTTGTCCTTGCGGTCTTTCAGATCGTAGGCGTGGATTGCAGGTTCTTCTCCGGGAATCGGCCCCGACAGGCCGCCAATCGGTGCCGTCCCGAAGTAGATGGCATCCTTCGACGCATCGAAGCTTTGAATTACGGCCGGCGGAATGGCCAACGCTACGATGCGGTTCTGAATACCATCGAGATCGACCTTGAATACCCGTGGTGGCTCTTTGGCTTCGGTCCCGGCCGTTTTTTCTTCACTCTTTTCTTCCTTCTTTGGCGGCGGCTGCTTGGCGTTCTTGCCTGCCTTTGGTTCGGTCGCAGACGCTGCGGTGTCGGGCTCCTCCGTCTTTACTTTCGTTTCGTCGCTTAATGCCGGGAACGGCGACGGTTCATCCGCGGTCAGCGTTACTACGTATACGCGGGTCGTTTTGGGGTTCGCGAATTCGAAATCAATGTTCCCCGGAACCTCGTTAAAGTCGCGCTCGGAAAGAAAATAGAGATAGCGCTTGCCAGGATCAAAAACCGGGGAATAACTGTTGTTTAGAGTAGAAGTAACAGTCGTGACCTTGCCATCGGCCAGACGGTATAAGTAGACGACAGAGAAACCGGAGTATTCCTGCTTGTCATACGCCAACCATTGGCTATCCGGAGACCAATTGTAGTTATGAATCTCAAAATACTTGGCGTGGTCGACTTCGACCGGTTTCTTGGCCTTGGTGTCGACATACCAGAGTTTCAAATCCTTATCGGCCCATGCGATTTTCGTGCTGTCCGGGGACCATGCCGGCTGATACATAAACCCTTTGTGGCCGCTCGTGATTTGCTCCTCCGGACCAAGCCCATCCTGCGGAACAACGTAGATCTCGTCTTCTCCGGTACGATCGGAAACATAGGAAATCCATTTTCCGTTTGGCGACCACGACACTTTCTGTTCGCGGACTCCCGGAGAGTTCGTGAGGTTGCGAACGCTGCCTTCCTTCGCCGGAACCGTAAACACCTCTCCGCGCGCGGCAAACACGGCACGTTTCCCGTCCGGCGCAATATCGAAACTTGTGATCTGATGGCTCGCATCCGTCCAATGCTTCATCGCCTGGTTGCGCTCGGCGTTCACATAGATCGTCAGCTTCTTCGGTTGACGCGTTTCGAGATCGAAAGTGTAGAGATAGCCGCCGTTTTCAAAGATAATTGCATTCGGCCCCAGGCTCGGCCACATGACGTCAGACTGGTCGAATTTCGTCAGCTGTTGGACTTGTTTGCTGGCCAGATCGTAGCCGTAAATGTTGAGCCGATGCTCCGGCCCCCGATCGGAAGTGAAGAAAATCGTATTGCCATGCCACATTGGAAAGGTATCGGTGTATTCCGTGTGCGGCACCACCCCGTCCACCACATTATTCTTAATGTCGTAGACCGTGATGTCCTGCGCCATGCCGCCGGTGTATCGCTTCCACTGGCGGAAATTGCGGAAAATCTGGTTATAAGCGATCTTTGTGCCGTCGGGCCCGTAAGAAAGCAAACCACCCTCGTCCATCGGCATGGGTTGCGGAAGGTCGCCACTTACACTTACCAGGGTAGGACGCTTACTCCAGCCATTCGAAGCGTAACGGCGAGAAAGAAAAACGACGCACTTACTATCCGGCGTCCAGCCGGTCACTTCATTCAGAATGCCCATGCGGTCGCTGAGCGGCTGCGCCTGTCCCTGATAAAAAGTAAGTTGTCTGGGTTGCCCGCCATCGGACGGCATGACATAGACGTTGAAATTGCCATCATACTGGCCGGTAAACGCCAGCCACTTTCCGTCGGGTGAGAATTTTGGAAAAATCTCGCGCCCCGAATCCGACGTAATCCGGCGGGCTGTTCCCCCCGCGCTCGACGCCAGCCACAGATCGCCGCCATAAACAAATGCAATTTTGTCGTTATGGATATCGGGAAACAGCATCAATCTGCCTTCTTGAGTTTCCTGCGCCGCGAGCAGAGAGGCGCACGCAAGAATCACCAATGCAAAACAAATCCGCGTGGAAATCATGGGAACTCCTGATCGAGAGACTTTTCTTGAAGGGACTAGCAAGGAAAAAACCATTCTACGCAACGTGGGATTGTATCAGCTTGAATCCTCTGCGCCGCAAATAAACGGCAAGATCAGCGAAAGATAATTCGCCGAGACGTGGTGGCCAGAATTGTTCTGTGCTAATGACCGGGCGCATTGGCCGCCGAGCGCACCGCTTCCTGGCACGAGCCCGCCGCGGTTAACACTTTGTCAAACGCTGTTTCTGTGCGAAGTTTGCCCAGAAGCGGATCCGACAGCAGGTTCGAGTATGCGCAGTAGTTTTGTTCTACCGCGCTCTGAAGCATGTGCAGAGCCGCTTGTTTCTTCCCGCAGAAGGCAAGGATCGCTCCCTGGTAATACCAGGTTTCCGGATCGGCATCGGTCGGCAAGTTGGTTTCGTCGTCATGCGCGATGCGATCAAGTTCGGCGGCAGGGCGCAATCCCAGGCACGCTTCGAGCAAGTCGCGATGATAACGCGGAGTGTTCGGCATGTGTTTCACAGCATCGCGTGCTTCATCAATTTTCCCTTCGCGGAGCAGGATGGAAGGCATGGCATATGCAGCCCACTCCGACCCCGCATCCAGCCGCACAAAGTCCGCGGCCCGGTCGGTTTTGCCCAGTTCCGCGAACACCCAGGCGCACGAACGGAAAGAATAATTTCCGGGATCCAGCGCATTGGCGGTATTGCATTCACTGGCCGCCTGCTCCAGCATGCCGGCGTAGCGATAGACATAACTCATGGCGAAATGTGCCTGCGCGCTGTCGGGACGCCGTTTCACCAGATCCTGCGCCGCTTTGTAGGCCGGCCCCAATTCGCCGCGCTCGACGTGGTTCGTGATCAACTGGCTGGCCGCGACGATGCGGTTGGGATCGAGCGCGATGGCGCGTTCGTAGGCCTTGTTCGAGCGCTGGAACATGGCCTCCCCGCCGTCAGAATAGTCGGCATCGTAATAACAGCGCAAACCGAGTTGCTCCCACGCCGGCGCATAGTTGGGGTCGACTTCCACCACATGCTCCAGCACCGCAATCGCATCTTTATTGGGGCCGGCATCGTGCGGCAGCGCCAGACTATGCAGATAAAGGTCGTACGCCTCTGCACTCTTCGGCCGCGTGCCTGTATCCAGGAACCCTCCTTCAGCGCCCAGCGCAGGCAGCAGGCCCTGCCGGATCTGGGCCGAGATCTGCGCCTGCACCGTGATCAGATCCTCGGCGGGAGCAATCACGTTGGATTGCCACAACAGCCGGTCGCCATCCACCTGGATTGCCTCGACCGTAATCCGCAGCTGATCCCCCTGTTTCAGAAAATGTCCGGCAATTACGTTGGCCACGTGCACTTCGCGTCCCGCCTTCTGCGGATCAACATCGTTGCCGACGAACCTCCGCGTAATCGTCGATGGCCGCACGTCAAGGCTGCGCGTGTAAGTGAGCGTGTTCGCGATTTCGTCCGCCAGCGCAAAGCGCAGAAATTCCACGCTGATATCGCCATTCATGTTCTGCAAAGGCAGTACGGCGATCGTGTTCTTCGCCGCCCCTCCGGCCATTGCGCCCCGGTATTTGAACCACCACGCACCCACCGCGACCAGCACCGTTAACAGGAAGAGGCTCACGCCCAGCAAGATGTATGTCGACCATCCCCTTGTGGCCTGGAATGTACTGGTGGCGATGCGATACGGCAAAACCGCGCGCGAACGCCCGCCGCGCGACACGGCGGACTCAGTTTCCTTCCGCAACGACTGCAGGTCGCCCTTCATGGCCAGCGCGTTCGGATAGCGATGCCCGCGCTCTTTTTCCATGGCGCGGCCAATAATGCCTTCCAGATCCGGGGGCAACTTGGGGTTCAGTTGCAGTGGAGCCACCGGCTTCTCGTTCAGCACGGCGGCCAGCGTGGTAATGACGTTGCCCGTCGCGAATGGCTTCTTCCCGGTCGCCATTTCGTAGAGCACCACTCCCAGCGAAAACAGATCGCTGCGCGCGTCCAGTTCCTCGCTGCGCGCCTGTTCGGGAGACATGTAAATGGCCGTTCCCGGAATCACCCCCATGGCCGTCAGCGAATCCTCAAACGCGGCCTCGCTCGAGTTGGGATCGTGCACAATCTTCGCCAGGCCAAAATCGAGAATCTTCGTCTGCCCGCTCTGCGAGACAAAGATATTAGCCGGCTTGATATCACGGTGAATAATCCCTTTGGCGTGCGAAGCAGCCAGCGCGTCGGCCACTTGCGTGCCGATATCGAGGATTTCGTCGACCTCGATCTTGCGGTTCCGCATCAGGTCTTTCAGGCTGGTCCCTTCGAGCTTCTCCATGACAATAAAGGGATGCCCGTCGTTGTCCTCAATGTCGTGAATGGTGCAGATGCCGGGATGGTTCAGCTGCGAGGCGGCTCGCGCTTCGCGCATAAAGCGGTCCAGGGACTTGCGGTCCTTGGCCATGTCTTCAGGGATGAACTTGAGGGCAACACGGCGCGCCAGACGCGTGTCTTCGGCCTCATACACCACGCCCATGCCACCACCGCCCAGTTTGCCAACAATGCGATAGTGGGAGAACGTCTGGCCGATCATTCCGAAGGCCTCAGAGCCGTCGGCGCTAATGTTAGGCCGCCAGCGCTGACGGGGTCAACTCTTAGACGCTTCCACTCGAAGATCGATTGCCCGCTCAGGATGCAAAACGCTTCATTTCCCCTGATAGCCGCTGACGCTACCTACTCCAGAGCAGAAATCCCAGCCGCGCGTCGCCAGATAACCTGCGTAGTGATAACAGGTACCGTACTGAATGTCGTCGAAGCCCACGCCCTGCCCCTGGCTGGCATAGATTGCGCTCAGTTCGGCCGCGCTCGATCCGTAGAAGCTTCCGGCCGAGTTGATGATGCCAGCGAGCGAAGGCGCAGAGATGCTGGTGCCACCGACTATACGCCAGCCGCCTGATTTCCCCTGGAACGGAAAGCTGTCATAAATCCAGACGCCGGTGTGCGGATCGGCGTCAAAGGCCACATCGGGCGTCCCGCGATTTTTGCCGACAACGCCAGCCACTGAATTTTGAAAGCTGGGAATCGCAAAATAAGTGCTCGGGCCGCTGCCCGTGCTCGCCCAGGCGACTTCTTCCTGGAAGGCGCCCGTCGAGGGATTGCGGCTAACGGTAGTTCCGCCCGCCGATATGACATTGGGAGAAACGCTCGGCCAGATTGGACCCGGGTTATCTCCGGACGACGCGACATAGACGACACCCGGGGTTTGGAAATACGACTCGTTCGCGGCTTCCTTTGCGAACTCGGTGCTGCCCCAGCTCATCGAGACCTCGCCGCCTCCAGCCTGCGCCACCAGATTGCTTGCGACTGACACCGCGGCCAGCAGATCGGAATTCTTGCTCGAAGCCGCTTCCACCAGAAACAATGCGGCGTTGGGAGCCATGGCGTGAGCCCATTCGATGTCGAGCGACTCTTCCAGTTCCCATGCCCCTCCAGAAAAGACTGGGGGCTTCGTGCCGCTCGCGTACACCAGTTGGAAATTGGCAGCGGCGATCCCAAACCGTGCACTGAAGGCGGCCAGATCGGCGGCAGCGTCAGGGTCGTCATAGGCGTCGACGACGGCGATGGCGCGGCCTCCGCCGGTGGGCACCGCCACCGCAACTGTCGGCGAGCAACCGGCGACTGGCGCAGTCAGGCCGTAAAGGCAGGCCAGAGAAGCTGGCGTTTCGAAAAAGCCTTTCCCTGGGCCTCCCGCAGGAACCACGCTGCCTCCATTGCGCATGGAGACAGGCACGCCGCC
>Ga0074046_10000784_pt1 | contig 29179 bp, 29 predicted proteins | sample BogForMeECP23OM3_FD_94441 | JGI IMG/M metagenome (GOLD analysis project Ga0074046, IMG submission 94441) | Bog forest soil microbial communities from Calvert Island, British Columbia, Canada - Bog Forest MetaG ECP23OM3 | ecosystem: Environmental > Terrestrial > Soil > Wetlands ... | reverse complement strand
GCACGCTCAAATTCATTCTTGGTCTTGCGGGCAAGAGTAGCAGCAGCCAGCGGATTCGAACTTGCCGCCTTTTCGCCATATTCGCGTGCCAGCCACAAATGGTAGTAAGCATCGTTGGGGCGCAGACCGACGGCGCGTTCTCCGTATCGCACTGCGTCATCCCAGCGCTCTGTTGCGTAATAGACGCGCGACAGCAAATGCATCGACTGTGGGTCATTCCGCGTCGCCAGGATGGTGATGGCGTCGTTCATGCGGCCGAGCGAAAGTAATTCGGATACCGCAGGATCAGCGGCGATAGTGCCAGCGGTCAAAGGCAGCAGAAGTACAACCAGGAACTTTGTGCACAAAGCCTTCATGGATTAACCGATTTCACTGCCATCCCGTCTCCCAGGGGATGCATGTTGGTAGCCCCTAAAGCCAGCACCGCATCGTCCGGAAGGCTGCTGGTAATCGCGATACGCGTGAAATTCGAAACCGAAGTCTGCACCTCGCGCCGTTTCAATTCTCCATTCACCACCTGATAAACGTACTGCCCGTTGGAGTCCTGGTGTACCGATTCGCGAGGAACCGTCAGCGCATTTTCTACGCGCGCAGTGATGACTGCCACGTTTACGTTGGTGTTGGGCAGCAGCTTAAGATCGCCGTTGTCCACTACGCAGGTCACTTCTCCCACCACTCGCGTCCCGCGCTGCACTACCGTGGTTGGCAGAATATCGAGTTTGCCCTTCCACACCCGTCCCGGGAGCGCGTCCCAGGTGACCTCGACTTCCTGCCCCTTCCGCAACTTCCCAATCTCCGGCTCGTCAACAAAGGCACGGACTCGCACCTGGTGCAAGTCCGCGACCTGCACCAGAAGATCGCCTGCATTCACGAAGGCTCCCTGTTGCACGGGAAGCGAATAAACCACTCCCGCCCGGGGTGCAGTCACATTTGAATTTTTCAGCAGGTCCTGGGCAGCTGCCAGCGAAGCTCGGGCCTCGGTTTGCTGGGCCTCTACATGGCCCACTTCCTGTTGCGAGTAGCGGCCATTTAGTTTTTGCTCTAGGAAATGCACATTAGCATCGGCCACGCGTACCTGGTTCTGGGCGGCATCCACCTCTGCCTGTGAGGCGGCGCCTGTCTGAAGCAACCGCTGCATGGCCTCAAGGTTGCGTCGGGCGGCATCGCGGTCGGCCTGCGCTTTGACCAGTGCGTTGTGGGTCGCCAGTACCTCTTCTTTGGTTCCACCATGCTCCACGGCATTAACGTCTGCTTGCGCGCCCTTTAACTGGGCCTCTGCCCGGGCGGCCTGGAGACGAGCATTGGCATCTTCCAATTGCAGGAGTAGTTGGCCGGGTTTCACCCACTGGCCTTGCTGCACATAAACTCTCTTGACTGTGGTTGCAACCGGCGCATGTGCTTCAAAATTGTCCAGAGCCTCGATCTTTCCGTTGGTGGCGATGCTCGCGGTAAGATTTTGCCGCTCCACCCGGCCCGTTCGTATGGGCACCTGCGAACGGCGTAAAGACACAAATGCGGCCAGCACTACTACGGCAAGGATCAGCGCAACCAGGATGATCCCGGTCCGCCTGCCGTTCACCGGTTTCTGCCCGTTACCATTTCCAACTGCCATTTTTGCCCAAGTGTTTAAGTATAACGTACGCCACAACTTCCGCTGCGATTGTCCAGTTCCCCGTACCCTATGAATTTACCCACAGCAAGAGTGGGACGTACGCCGCTAGGCAAGCGTTACTCATGTGATGCTGCGCCACTTCGGAAAGACGCGAGCAACGCTGTTTCCACCACCGCTAACTAGCGCCGCAGTCTGCCCCTCGAATAGGCCCTGCCTCGCTACAATAGCTCCATGGCAAAAAGTAAGCGGTACACGCCGCAGCACGCCGAGTCCGGCCTCGACGTCAAGTTGCCGGAGATCGAAACCTGGCCGAACCAGTTTTCCAACTACGAAATCGTGGTTGATGTTCCGGAGTTCACGTCGGTGTGCCCCAAAACCGGCCTGCCCGACTTCGGCACGCTTTGGATCCGCTACATGCCCGCCAAGGATTGCTTAGAGCTGAAGTCGCTGAAAGAGTATCTGACCTGCTATCGCAATATCGGGATCTTTCAGGAGAACATCGTCAACCGCGTGCTCGAAGACGTAGTTCGTGCCGCCAAGCCGAGATGGGCCGAAGTGAAGGGCGAGTTCCGTCCGCGTGGCGGCATCGGAACTTTGGTGATTGCGCGTTATCCGAGGTTGGAAGACGCCGGCCCTTAAGTAATTTGGCGCGCCTTATCCAACCAACAGCTCGCAGCGCCAGTGCTAAATGCCAACGGCCGCTCTTAGTGCGTACCCTCCCGCGGGATACCAAAGTACTTCCGCACGCCGATCGCATTGAACTGACCCCAGGGACCGTTTGGCCCTAGATACGCCGGCCCCAGCGGCTGATCGCGTGCCGGGAACCGCACGATTTCGGGGTGTCCGGTGTACCGCACTTCAAACCGCTTGGGAAGATCGAAGCCCACACCCCAGGCCATCTCCATCCCAATGCCACTCCACGACCAGGTGTAGTTATACTGCGGCACAGTCTTGCCAAAGAGGAACGTAGGATCCCAGAAAACCATCACCCGCCGCAACCACGTCTGGCCAAAGGGACGCAGCTCGATCGTTCCCGAAATTATGTAGCGCGCAAACGCGCTGCACTGCGAGTTCTTGCCCCCGTACTGGCCGGCATTCGCAGCGCACAGGTTGGGATCAACCTCGTTGTGCGGCGGGGCTATGTCGAATTGCGTCCAGCCCCAGTACCAGTCCTTGGGAAAGAACATTCGCTCCTGTGGCGCTTCCGGCTTTGGAGTGGTCGGGGGGTGCGGCTCAGTCGTCAGCGTCGGCTCGGTCGCGAGTTTGGAATCGGTTGCGGGCTGAGTAGGGGGTGCCGATCCGGAATCTTGGGCCACCAGACCAACGGATGATGCGAATAAGAGCAGGACGAGCAACAGGCGTTTCATGTTCTCTCCGGAAACAAGAATGGCTTGTACCGCTATTTGTTCTCCCCGAGAGATTATCTTGTCAACGCCAGCATGGGAAGTCTTTTTGCACTCGGCGTCCAGAAGGCGCTTGGCATGGCCGTTTTGGCGGGCGGTTGACATTGCAGAGAACGCAAAATACGAACGACGGTCTCTCATGTTATCCTCCGCCCACCCATGTCTGCCAAGGCGAATGTACGGGCCGCGCTGCTTCTGCTGACCGCGCTGAATTTTCTCAACTACATCGATCGCAATGTACTGTTCGCAGTGCAGCCGCTAATCCAGAAAGAATTCGCCCTCAGCGACGAACAGGTCGGCTTTCTGACCTCCGCCTTTTTCGTTTGCTACATGATTGCCGCGCCCCTGATCGTTCCGCTGGCAGATCGCTTCCCGCGTAAGCGGATCATGGCCGCTGGGGCTTTCGTCTGGAGCCTGGCCACGCTATTGAGCGCAGTCACGCACAACTATAACGAACTACTGTTGCGACATGTTATTGTCGGTATTGGCGAGGCTACATTCGTCGCCATCTCGCCGGCTTTCCTTGCCGATCTCTTTCCGGAAGGGATCCGCGGCCGGGTAATGGGCCTCTTTTACTTGGCAACGCCGGTAGGCAGCGCGCTCGGCTACATCATTGGTGGATACCTCGGTCATCACTATGGCTGGCGCGCCCCGTTCATGATCTCGGCGTTGCCCGGGTTACTGCTGGCGTTCGGCGTACTGGCGTTGCGCGAGCCCATACGCGGCGCCGCTGATCATCTCGCGGACAGCGTTGAGCGCGGCACAATCCTCGGTCTCTTCCGCAACAAAGCTTACTGGACGATTAGCCTGGGCGCGGCCATGATGACCTTCGCCATCGGCGGAATGCAAGTGTGGATGCCGACCTTTCTCGCGCGCATCCGGCAGGTGCCTCTGGACCGGGCCAACATCGTCTTCGGCGGAATGACCGTGGTCGCCGGAACAGTGGCCACTCTGTTTGGCGGTTGGCTGGGTGATCGCCTGTTGCGGCGCACTCCTGCCGCCTATCAGCTGATTTCGGCTATGGGTATGGCGCTTTCGATCCCTGCGATCTTCGTGGTTCTCTACTACCCTGGGCAGATGATGTATCCGGCAATTTTCCTGGCCGAATTTTTCCTTCTGGTGAACACCGCGCCGTTAAATGCGGCGCTGGTAAACTCGGTCAGCGCGCGTATCCGTGCTACCGCGTTGGCAGTAAACATCTTCACCATCCACCTGCTCGGCGACGCGTTTTCGCCCACGCTAATTGGCTACATTTCCGACAGAAGCAATCTGCAAATGGGAATGGCGGCGATGATCGTGGCAGTGGCGCTCTCGGCGGTGGTGCTGTTCTACGGAATGCGGTTTGCTCCGAAGTTTGGGAAGGAGCAACTGGTAAATGGGATTGCGCCATCGCCAATTAACAGTTAACCAGTTGAGTCAATCCGGAATCTAAAGGGCAAATCTGTGCATACAATTCAATTAGGAGAGAAGAATGTCTCTTACTCCAGAAGTTCGTTCGCTGTTATCACGTCCAAATTTTGCTCACCTGTCCACGCTTACGCCCGAAGGCTCGCCACACAACACACCCGTCTGGATTGGACTGGAGGATGATCGCATCCTGATCGGTACCGGGGAAGGCAGCGTCAAAGTCCGCAATACTCGACGTGATCCCCGCGTTGCGCTTTCGATGGTCGATTTTAACGACCCTTACGAAGAGGTCCAGATCCGGGGCCGGGTCACTGACTTCCGTGATGATTCGGATTTCAAGGTCATGGACGCGATCTCCCACAAGTACATCGGCAAGGAATTTCCATTTCGCAATCCGGTAGGACGAGTTGTGCTCGTGATCGAAGTCGACAAAGCTCGTTACACGAAGCTGCCCTTCCAACATACACCGCCTAAGTAGGCGGGGGATCGCCTGTGCATGCTGAACAAGAATTCATGACACAAATCATCACCGCGTGTCTCGCATTGTTGCTGCTCGCTGCCTGCTCCCCAGGTACGAAGCCGGTGAGTAGTCCTGAATCTCAATCGACATCGAAAGCCCCATCGAAACCAGCGGAATACCAGACCGGCCGCGTGTCATTCCAGAAGATGTATCTTTCGGCTCGGGGATGGGCTGCGGACGCGCAGCCGTTCCGGCTGCAATCGCAGTTCTCTGCCGAGGCGCCCACCAGCGAAGGCAAGGCCGGCATGTGGAGAGGTTCGTTTGCTTCGCCCTCAGAGCGCATGATGAAATTGTTTTTGTGGTCCGGGTTAGTTGGACCCGATGCGCCGGAGCTAGGCATTACCTTCTCCGCTGAGGATAGTTGGAATCCAAACAACAACTCAGCCCACGTCTTCGACCTTGGATTCCTCAAAATTGACAGCGATAAAGCATACGAGGCCGCGCAGAAGCACGGCGGCGATAAGTTGGTTGAAAAAAATCCCAAACAGCCAGTGTTCTTCGTTCTCGACTGGGATACGCAAAAGAGTGAGTTGGTGTGGCACGTCATCTACGGCAACAGCCAGGATGAGGCCAAGCTGCGCATAGCCGTCAGTGCGACCAGCGGCGAGTTTCTGCGGGTGGAGAAGTAGCTATTTGGCGCTGGGCTTCCATCCCGTCCAGACCGGCACGCCCTTATCATCACGAAGAGTAGTAGTGTTCTGGCCAACAGTGATTTCGCGGACCAAGATTTCTTCCTCGGTCGCATTCGGCGCTTTGCACCCGATAACTTCGACCTGGTCTCCGACTTTGAACGAGGTGTCCATCTCCTTCAGAAAGCCACTCGGGGCAACATGTACCAAAATGGTCTTGGTCTCAGTCTTAACGACCAATTGGGTTCCTTCAAACGGGCCGGGGACCTCGCGGACTTCCTGCACCGCGCCTTTGACCTTCACTTCATTCTTGACGTCATACTTGGGTCCCGTCTTGCTTGTCTGTGCCCAAGCCGCGGACATCAACAGCCCTGCGATGACTAAAGAAATCCTTGACGATAATCTGCAACTCATAGCGCGGCTCCTGCGAGGCCATATTGCGCCTTAATCCGCTGCGCCGCAAGCCTAAACATACTTCGCGAGCAAGAGCCGCCCGGTAGGCACACGGGTCGCAAAAAGGTTTCTTCTTAGCAAGGAAGCAACCGGTAGTGGAACTTCATCGGCAATTCCATCGAGTCAGGCTTCTCTGGTAATGATTTGTCGCCTTGGTCTATTTGAAACTCCCCAAAGTTATACATGTACTTTCGTAACTTGACCTTGACCAGAGAGAGGCTACACTAGCTTTGAGGCCTGGTGCCTTGCGACTTACAAAGCACGCGGGGGAATCGCGAAGGAAGCCGTGGATCCGCTTGATCCTTGAAAACTGAATCAGCGGATAGGTTTAGCCAGCTAGCTCGAGTACTTAGTTCCCGGCTCCGCAGCAATTTGGACGGTCGTAACTTATGTTATATCTATAACTTAGGAGTAACTCATTGGAAATCAATAGATTGCGCGTTATCTCCTAGCTAAGTCATTGATTCAAAAGAAGCGTGCAGGGGTATCAGAGACAGCGAGCGAGTGATTGCCTGGTTGAAGGCTGGTGGTCAAGGACAGTAGGCGCAACAGCGATACCTGAACGTTGGCCAGCCAAATACTCATTGCTAAATAGCGCTTTCGTGTCATAATCAGGCTACCCACAAAGTTCGCGGGAAAAGGAACACCCCTTGCGCGCGTCACCGCTGGCTGCCAGGTTCCTTTCTCGGCTCCGGGCCAATGAACTGCAGTATGAAGACCCGCGTGTCGAAAGTGTGCTGGCATTTTCACGCATATTCTTGGCCGCTACGTCATTCATTGCGTGGCGAGTGCGCCCTGGCAGTGGTGCCTCGTACTACCATCTCGGACTTCTTCTGCTCGGCGGCTACACTGTTCACAGCCTTGTGCTCTTGGCTGTTCTCCAGAGATCACATCCCCCAGGCCGGGTTTTCGTACTCTGGACACAGGGGAGCGATATCGCGTGGCCAGCGATGTTGTGCCTGTTCACTGATCCGCCTAATAGTGTTTTCTTCATTTTCTTTCTTTTCGCCATGATCGCTGCTGCCTTCCGATCGGGATTCGTGGAAACGATGGCGACGGCCGAGATTGGCGCAGCATTGCTACTGCTGCAGGCGGCGACGGTTGCCTATGGGCCACCAAGGTTGCATCGTCTTCTATTCACCTCCGTTGAGCCAACGCGCATTATCATGCGTTGTGGCTTCCTGTTGATGGCGGGCTTCCTGCTGGGCTTCCTCGCCGAAGCAGAGAAAGAGCTGCGGGCCGAGATCGCACTTACGAACCGGCTGTTGTCTACGGCACGGATCGGCGGACGCCTGGCCGTCGTCTTACAAGAGGTTATGTCAGAAATCGGCCGTATCTTTGGCAGCCGCCAAGTATACGAAGTGGTAGCACAAAACAGCACTGGGCGAGTGTTCAGGTGGGATCTGTCCTTTTCCCAGCCGCCGCATGCGCGTGTGCGAGAGATGTCCCCCGGGCAAGCTGCTTGCGCGCTTATGCGGGGTTACCCGCACACTTTTTACTTGCAGCGTAAGCATCGGGGCGAGAAAGCGGGATGCGGGGTTACCGCTCTGGATGAGGAAGGAAGAAGACTGGATCTGCCCGAACTTGAGCATCTTGCCATGCCCGTTCCGGAGGCTGAATCAATGCTAGTGGTTGGCAATGAGATGGGTGACGACTGGAGTGGTCGTTTCGTCGTGGTCAACGCCCGCGTCGGTCGTCGCTGCGAACGCGAACTGCGCTTTGCACAAAACATTCTGCGGCAAGTGTCGCCGGCACTCTACTCGATTTATGTTTTCCGGCGGTTTCGTTCGCGGGCTGGGGCGGTGGAGCGGGCACGAGTAGCGCGCGAATTGCACGATACAGCCATCCAGTCCCTTATCAGTATCGAAATGCAGGTCGATGTACTCCGGCGGCGCGCCACGGGCGACCCATCCTTGGCGACCCAGTTGGAACACATTCAAGACCTGCTGCGACAGGAGGTACTGAATCTCCGTGAGTTGATGCAGACCATGCGGCCGATCGACATAGGCCCTCATCAATTTCTTGACTTTATCGCCCAACTCGTAGAACGTTTTTCCAGGGATACCGGTGTGGAGGCCCGTTTTGTGTCGGAGTTGCAGGAAGTCAGCATGCCACCCGCCACTTGCCGTGAGTTGGCTCGAGTTGTGCAAGAAGGCTTGGTCAACATCCGAAGACACAGCGGAGCGCAGACGGCCGTGATACGCTTTGGCGCGCGGAATGGGTGCTGGAATCTGGTAATCGACGACGATGGGCGGGGCTTTCCATTTAGCGGACGGTTTAATTTGGCTGAACTGGACGAATTTCGCCGGGGGCCGACGATCATTAAAGAACGCGTGCGTGCAGTGGGTGGGGACTTGCTGATTGAATCAAATCCGGGGCGCGGCGCCAAGCTGGAGATTACGGTTCCGCAGAAAGGCTACGAATCTTATGGATAGTAACGATAACAAGGAACCATCGGTACGCATTGTCATAGCCGATGACCACACCATTTTCCGGGACGGCTTGCGGCGCCTGTTGGAGGCGGAGCCGGAGCTGGAGGTCGTAGGCGAAGCTGCTGACGGCGCTGAAGCCGTCACCCAGACGCGGGAATTGAGCCCCGACATCCTCCTGCTCGACTTGGCAATGCCACGAGTGCCAGGGATGGATGTGTTGCGCGAACTATCGTCCAAGGACGATGAATTAAAGACCAAGATCATCGTCCTGACGGCAGCTGTGGAGCGAATTCAGATCGTGCAAGCTCTACAGATGGGCGCTCGCGGCGTAGTGATGAAAGAAGCCGCGACCCAGTTGCTGATGAAGGCGATCCGCACCGTAATGGGAGGGCAGTATTGGATCGGGCGCGAAGGTGTCGGCGACATCGTTGACTTCATGCGCACCAGCGCGTCGGGCGACAAGCCGCCGCGCAACTATGGCTTGACCAAGCGCGAAATGGAAATTCTCGCCACTATCGTTGCCGGCCTCAGCAACAAAGAGATTGCCCGCAAGTTCACCCTGAGCGAAGACACTGTGAAGCACCACCTCACAAACATTTTCGACAAAGTCGGCGTGGTCAGCCGACTCGAGCTTGCTCTGTTTGCCATCAACAATCACCTCACCGATGCGCCACCAACCTCATAAGCGCGGCATCAGGCCCGGAGCTTTCCGGGCTTGAGCGCGCGTTAGGTGAATTGGGTGACTCACAACCACAGATGTTACCGGCTGTTACGTGGCTATCTGCTACGCTTTCATCAGCCGTAGGAAAGAATCCTCGCAGAACGCTTTGGACTTGATCAATGAATGCGGGCTATTCGTTCTCGGACTCTTGTTCGGAAGCTTCCTGAACGTCTGCATCAGCCGCATTCCACGCAATGAGTCCGTCATCACTCCTCGCTCGCACTGCCCTGCCTGTGGCGCTCATATTCCGTGGCACGACAACGTTCCCATTCTCAGCTGGATGCTTCTTTGCGGCCGTTGCCGCGCCTGCCTCGAAAAAATTTCGCTACGCTATCCAGCCGTCGAGCTACTGACCGCGATTCTGTTTTTGTCCTCGTATTTATGTTTTGGCCCCACATGGCTGACCGTCAAGTCTTGCTTATTCAGCTTCCTGCTGGTGGGATTGCTCTTCATGGATGCTGAGACAGGTCTGCTGCCACGGGAATTCACCTACGCTGGCATCGTCCTCGGACTTGCCTTCGCGTGGATCGTTCCAACCGATGGCTCTCTTACCCAGTTCATTGCTCATGCCTACGGCATATACCCCTCGACCATCCAAGTTTCGCTCCTCGATTCGGTGGCTGGTGCTTTCGCCGGTGCAGGCTTCTTCTTTATCGCGGCAGGAATCTATTTCCTCATGCGCAAGCGACAAGGCATGGGGAGGGGCGATTTCGCACTCATCGCTATGTCAGGCACATTTCTGGGGTTGAAGCTGACGTTGTTAGTGATATTCGCGGCACCGCTCATCGCGACGATATACGCGGTCACGCTGATAACGCGTTACGCTGGCGACGCGCGGAACGCCGGAGTTTCCATCAGCGAGATGTTGCAGTCGTGGGAAATTCCGTTCGGCGTCTTCATCAGCTTATGTTCACTAGCCGCCGCGTTCTTAGGTGAATCTTTTTGGCGATGGTATCTGAGCTTGTTCTAACACGAGTGCCGGATCAGGCGATGGTCGATCCATTTCGCCTGACCCGCTCCGCGATTTGCTTGAAGTGATGTCTGGAGTGAGTTCGATGAAAGCACCGCCATTCTCTTGCGGTGAGTGGCCCGAGGACGGGATGATCCAATAACCTGACTCTGCTTCCGAATCTCTTCTCTGCATCGGTCAGTGTGGCGTCCATTGCAACCAATGCATCGTTGAAGGGACGTAGCGAGTCCACGCCTTCGCCGTTTGTCGGAATTGTGTGCTTCGGAGCCGCACGTCCCGAGGGCAGAAACCCGAGCCCAGCAACATAGAAAGTGCTGACGCGATCGCGCAAAGTAGGCTTACCGCCAAGGGGTTTCCCCATCTCCATGGCCTTCAACGTTCCCTGGGTAGTGGCAGCGTAGGTGAGCATCAGATGTTCGAGGATCTCCGCACAGTTCCACTTGCCCGGAGGCGCATGGTGCCAGTCGGCCTGCGACATTTGGCCTGCTAAACGCTCCGCCTCGCGGCGAATCTGTTCCAACTCCGGAGACACAACCACTCCACAGAAGCACAAGATAAGCTGAGGGCCAGCTTCACTGTCTGAAAGTAATATGAACCATAATTACTGCGTTTGTTCAAGCGGCGCTTTAGTGGTGCGGCGCTTTTGCGACAGGTTACAGACGTGAGAAGTAGATGAACTCTCCGGGTGCTAACCGGCGGTCACTTCTGTGTGCACTAACGAACATCCAATGAGCTGGCTATGTGAGTCTAAGCCTTGCGAGGCCGGAGTGTTTGCAGAGGGAGAGCGAATATGACAACCGGATAGTAAACAGCTCGCGTTCTGCTAGCGACCTAACGGCCGAAGTCAAGTGGTTCGACAGGACGGAAGTGCGTTAGGAACAAAAAACGGGCGGCAACCTCCCCCAAAAGTTGCCTCCCGATGCCAACTGCCGGCTTCGGCAGTTGAGCGAGTCGTGGATCCAAAGCGTTTCCACGATAAAAAGTTTCGCCGTGCTCAAGGTCGTCTGTTACGTTATCGAGGAAGCACGGGGGCGAACTTCATCGACATAGATAACATCGGCCGCGCTCGCTCGATAGCTATTGGCCGGAAGACGCAATTCGGGCTGGCTCCGGAAGCTGTACTCAACTGCACTGCAGTGCAGGCTGCGAAGGGGTTTCATACGCCGGAAAGGAAATTGTTCTAAGCGCCAACTCTGGAGTACCAAATGCCACGTGCTAACTGCGAACTGTTGTTCCGGTGCGCTAAGCTTGTTTCCTATGGGAGTGCGCATGTTCTTTCTCGCGATCGCTCTTGGCCTCGTCGCAGCGGGTTTTTGGGCCTATCACCACGACGAGGAGCTGCGCACGAATTCCGTCCAGGTCAATCTGGGTGACCCCAATGAAGTTGTGCGCGACCTGCTCGGCAGTCCCACCAGGGACGGGCTGTGCGGCTCGCTGACTCCTGTCCCTGCCGGTTGCACCGACGAGTATGTCTACCGCTATTGGTACTCCGTGTTCCAACCGCAATATGAAGTGGTCTGGTTTGACAAATCGGGCAAGGTCCTGGGCGAGCAGCACGTGAAGGCTCCGTAAACTAGTGGATTTCGCCGGGCTTGCCACGAAACGTCGCAAGGGCGAAAGTAGTGTCGCTCGCTGGGATGACAACTGCAGGTAGGGGTAATGATCGGGATCCCCTCGACTCGCACAGGAAACGCCCAAAGCAACAGCGATAAGATAATGTGGCACAGCTCTTAGCGGTGCCACGTCATGAGGATATTTCAGTTTGTAAGAATCTACTTCGCCGCTACCGGTTTCGGGCCCGCCTCTTTCACTTCGTATGGAGCGTCGAACTGCTCGAAGTTCTTGGTGAAACGCGCGGAGAGATCAGCTGCCATCTTGTCGTAGGCAGCCCTGTCTTTCCACGAGTTGCGCGGATTCAGCAGCTCCGGCGGAACGCCGGGGCACGACTTGGGGATAATCAACCCGAAGGACGGCTCGACTTCAAAATCCACATTCATCAGCTTGCCTTCGACCAGCGCATTGACCATAGCGCGCGTGTAGGGCAGGCTCATTCGCTTGCCGACGCCGTAAGGGCCGCCCTGCCATCCGGTATTGACCAGCCAGCACTGCGCTTTGTGCTCGCGCAGGCGGCTCCCCAGCATCTCAGCATACACCTTCGGAGGCAGCGGCATGAACGGCGCGCCAAAGCACGTGGAGAAGGTCGCCTGCGGCTCGGTAACGCCAGCTTCGGTGCCCGCGACCTTCGCGGTGTAGCCCGACATGAAGTGAAACATCGCCTGCTCAGGTGTGAGCTTCGAGACCGGAGGCAGAACGCCAAACGCATCCGCCGTGAGGAAAACAACATTCCTGGGATGGCCGCCGAAGCCAGGGATAACAGCGTTGTCGATGAACTCGACAGGGTATGCAGCGCGCGTGTTCTCAGTCTTGCTCTCGTCGTCGTAGTCAGGAACGCCCGTGACCGGGTCGAGCGCCACGTTCTCCAGCACCGAGCCGAAGCGGAGCGCGTTCCATATCTGCGGTTCGTTCTCCTCCGAAAGGCGAATGCACTTGGCGTAGCAGCCGCCTTCGAAGTTGAAGACGCCAGTGGCGCTCCAACCGTGCTCATCATCGCCGATGAGGCGGCGGGTGGGATCGGCTGACAGCGTTGTCTTGCCGGTACCGGAGAGCCCGAAGAATAGGGCGGTCACGCCGTCGGCCCCGATGTTTGCGGAGCAGTGCATGGGGAAAACGTTGCGCTGCGGCAGAACGAAATTCATCACGCCGAAGATGGACTTCTTCATCTCGCCGGCATATTCCGTGCCTGTGATGAGCACCAATTTCTTGGTGAAATTGACCAGTACGAAAACTTCAGAGCTAGTGCCATCGCGCTTGGGGTCGGCCTTGAAGCCGGGCGCGCTGACAATGGTGAACTCGGCCTTATGCGTCTTCAGTTCTCCGGGGGTGGGGCGAATGAACAGTTGCCGGACAAAGAGATTATGCCAGGCGTATTCGTTGATTACCTGGATCGGAAGCTGGTATTTCGGGTCGGCGCCGCAGAACAGGTCCTGGACGAAGAGTTCCTTGTCCTTCAGATAGTCAAGCACGCGCTCGTAAAGCGCATCGAACTTTTCCGGCGGGAAAGGCTGGTTGACGGAGCCCCATTCCATTTTATCCGCAGTGATGGCGTCCTTTACAGTGAATTTATCTTTGGGAGAACGGCCGGTGCGCTTGCCGGTCTCAGCTACCAGTGAGCCAGTTGCCGCGAGTTGCGATTCGCCGCGACGCAGCGCCGCTTGCACTAGCTGAGCGGGATAAAGATTGCGGTGTACCTGCTGCTGCGAAAGCAATTGCGATACTTCGGGAGTTTGCAAGACGGAGGACATAAAAGAGCTCCTTGAATCAACAAAAATAGCCCACAATATTCTCAATGACTGCGGTAAACCAAAAGAATCTGCTCTGCGAAGTGGTTCCAACTTCGCGGAGTAGTACGGCAGGTCGAGCGGCTAAATGTCAGCCAGCTACTGTTTGGTGGGCTTCGCTCTTCACGGCCTCAAGATGATCGAGGGTTTCCTTCACCGTCAAGGTATACATCTCGCGGCCGTTGTCTTCCCCCGATTCGATGGCCCACTTCAAGTAATGGCCAGCAATCTGCACCGCCATAGGATCGCTAATGATTTGGCCTGTCCGTTGGTTGTACTCTACCCACGCGGGATGAGGAAGCGCAATCCAGACGGGACGGTTCTCAACCAGGAACTTGATGTCGACCGCGTCGGCATGGCGGGTGGCAATGGCCACAATCAGCGCCTGATACCGGCAATGCAGCGGCCTACCCGTCCAACGGTCGATAGCGTGGAAATCGTCGTACATGGCTAACTTAAAACTATAGCCGAGGCGGTCAGACAGGGCAATGACTTAGAGTCAGCCGAATTTCGCAGCGTAGGCCGGCTGCGACCTTTGTGGGGTAGTTTAGGCGCGCTCGCGCGCCTCCCCCAAAACGACCTTGACATCCATCTTGCGCTTGCTGCGATAGATGGTTACCGTCACGGTGTCGCCGGAGCGATGCTTGTTCATGACATTGGCAAGGTCCTGCTGGTCGCCGACGGAGTCACCGTCGATGGCAACAATGAGGTCGCCACCGATCATAATGGGTGTTGCTCCCAGATATGCTCGCTGGCTGCCACCCTTCAACCCGGCACGCTCCGCAGCGCCACCGGGCACCGTCCGCACGATGAGGACGCCGTAATCGGCAGGCAAGCCAATCTCCTGAGCAAGCTCCGGCCCGATCGGCAACGACACGATGCCAAGCGAAGGACGCCGCACCGTGCCCAGCGTGATCAGGTCATTGAGCACCGCTTTCGCGGTGTTAATGGGAATCGCAAAGCCGATACCCGCGCTCTGGTTCGAGCCGCCGGTGGCGATCATGCTGTTGATGCCAATCACTTCGCCGTGCGAGTTCAGCAGTGGCCCGCCGGAATTGCCAGGGTTGATGGCAGCGTCAGTCTGAATCGCTTCCTCGATGTAAGCCCCTTCCGGACTGCGGATGGGACGCAGGGAGCTGATGATGCCGCGTGTCATGGTCCCAGCAAGGCCGAACGGATTGCCGATAGCAAACACCTTTTGGCCGACTTGGAGGCTCTTGGAATCACCAAGCACGGCAGCGACAACGTCAGGAGCCTTGATCTGCACCACGGCAAGATCGTGTCCGCGATCGCGTCCAATGACAGTTGCCTTATAGGTCTTCTTGTTGTGCAGCGTCACTTCAACTTGAGCAGAGTCGCCCACTACGTGATAGTTGGTGAGGATGTGCCCTTCTTTGTCGATAATGAAACCCGAGCCCTGGCCCTCCTCCGGCACCGGCCCGTAAAAGAAGTCGTAGGCGACCGTCCGAGAAGTAATGTTGACTACCGACGGTATAACCTTGTGGTACACCTCAACGTTGTTCTGCTCCTCGGGGTCCAGCTTCTCCGGGCCTGCGGCTTCGCTCAGCTCGACATGAGTGGGACGCGCGACCCAGCTCGGCGGGTCGACGCGATGGTTGTGCGTGGTAATCCAGTAAAAAGCTCCAGCGAGAAGAATGCCGAGAACGAAGGGTCGTAGGAATTTCATAAGATTTTGCAGGAGGTATTCCGCTTAGAGTTACTGGTAACACTTAGACGGCTACCTAAGAAAAGTGTACCGAAACAGAGGCCCGTCGCGCGAACGGGACAGGCAGCTCAGCGCCGGAAGGCCAGCAACTCCAGCCAGATTTTCTCCACGTGCGGCTCTGTGTCCTCAATCGAACCGGAGTTGTCGATGACGTAGTCGGCTTGGCGCGCCTTCTCCTCGTCGGTGAATTGCGCCGCGCTCCGTCGTTCTACTTCAAATCGCGCAACCTCAAGTGACACGTTTGCGCGTTGCGCAAAATGCTCGACCTTGCGCTGGAAATCGCAGGTGACGACGATGACTTTGTCGAAGTCCTTGTGAGCGCCCGCTTCGATCAGCAGCGCCGCCTCGACCACCGCAATGCCATGGGGATCGAGGCGCTCGACTTCGTTCATCCAGCCATTCTGGCGCTTTACGACCTCGGGATGAACGATGGCGTTCAATTCGCCGATACGGTCCGGGAAAACAACATTGGCAAGCCGGGTGCGATCGATGGTTCCATCGTCGTTCAGGATTTCGCGGCCGAAATGGCGAACGACTTCGTCGTAGGTGACGGTCCCACGCGCATAAACCTGGTGCGCCAGCCCGTCCGCCGACAAGTAATGCGCGCCGCGCTTGACCAGCATGGCCGCGATGGTGGACTTGCCGCAGGCAACGCCTCCAGTCAGTCCTACACGAAGCATGGCATCTCGCTAAACGTCGACAAGTTGGAACGCGCGAGCATCATAAACAGGCATCAAGCCCAACGCAGTATATACGGTTGGCCTGGATACTTTGCTGTGCGTGACATGTGCTGCACTCCTTACGCGGGCTTCACGACCTTTTTATGGAAAACTTATGACTCCGGGAGTTGAATTGGAGTGGAGCTTCGTTTGCTGCCTAGACCCAGATCTCCCCGGGAAGCCCGGTCATGAGTACCTCCGCTCTCGTGCAGTATGCTGCCTTCCTTCTCGCGGTGACGCTGCTGGTTAAGCCGGTGGGACGCTACATGGCCCGTGTCTTCAGGGGTGAAAGCACTCCCCTCGATCCCCTGTTATGTCCGTTGGAGCGATTGATTTATCGACTGACGGGAGTGAAGCCGAAGTCGGAGATGAGCTGGCAGGAGTATGCTCAAGCTTTCGTCATCTTCGGCATGACCGGCACGCTGGTTCTTTACACCATCTTGCGCCTGCAACGGTTTTCCCCCTGGTTTTATTCCGCCTACATGACCACCCCGATGACGCCGGATCTGGCGATGAATACCGCGGTCAGTTTCTCTACCACCAGCACCTGGCAAGCCTATGGAGGAGAAACTACGTTGAGCTACTTCAGCCAGGTTGTGGGACTCATTGTTCAGAATTTTCTCGCGGGCGCGGCCGGCCTGGCGGTCGGCGTCGCTTTCATCCGTGGATTGGCGCGCGATCGCGCCGCGACCCTCGGTAATTTTTGGGTTGATCTCGTCCGCTCCATCCTGTGGGTCTTGCTGCCTCTGTCTCTAGTTGGCGCGCTCGTACTTGTATGGCAGGGCGTTCCCATGAACTTCCATTCTTACACGCAGGCGAAGAGTCTCGACGGTGTGCGGCAGACCATAGCTCAAGGCCCGGTTGCAGCGCTGGAAGTAATCAAGAACCTGGGCAGCAATGGCGGCGGCTTCTTCAATGCGAATGGGGCCCATCCTTATGAGAATCCCACTCCGCTGGCGAATTTCATCGAGATGCTTGCCATCGCCGTGCTCCCGGCTGCCTTGACCCAGACCTACGGATTGATGGTTGGACGGCCGCGCCATGGCTGGATTCTTTACCAGGTCATGGTCTTTCTGTTCGTGGCCGGACTGCTGGTCTGCGGCTGGTCGGAACAGCGTGGCAATCCACGACTCTCGCAGGCAGTAGCCTCCCAAGCCAGCGCCGCGCAATCCGGTGGCAACATGGAGGGGAAGGAAGTCAGGTTCGGGATCACCTCGTCGGTCCTGGCCGCAGTAACGACCTCGAACGGCGCAACCGGCTCATACAACTCGATGCACGACAGTTACACCCCGATTGGCGGGACGGTGCCGCTGGTCAACATGCTGCTCGGGGAAGTTGTCTTTGGAGGTTTAGGGACGGGCATCTACAGCATCGTCATGATCGCGTTGGTTGCACTCTTTCTCGCCGGCCTAATGATTGGACGGACACCCGCATACCTGGGCAAACATATCCACCCGGCTGAAAGCAAAATGCTCATGCTCTACATTCTGGCCGGTTCCATCTCCGTCCTGCTATTCACCGCCTTGGCGGTGCTGACCAAGGCAGGGCTCACCGGTCTGGTGACGAATACGGGCACGCACGGTTTCACCGAGATCCTGTTTGCTTACGCGTCGGCCAATGCAAACAACGGGCAGAACTTCGCGGGCCTGAATGCAAACAGCACCTTTTACAATCTGACAACGGCAATCACCATGATGGTGGGCCGTTTCGGCTTGGCAGTTCCGGCGCTTGGGCTGGCGGGACTATTCGCGGCCCAGCAGCCAACTCCGGACAGCGCTGGCACGCTCCCGACGAACTCTTTGTCGTTCGCTGTGCTGCTGACGTCCACAGCGTTGATTGTCTCCGCCCTCAGCTACTTTCCCGCGCTGGCGCTAGGACCGCTTCTCGAGCACCTGAGGATGGTGCATTAGGGCACGACGTTTAAATGTGGAACGCGTCGATGCCGGAGGGCCAACATGTACAATTTGTATGCCGTGGAAGAAGCCGGGGGCCATGCCGTCCAAGAAACGCAAGCCGAAGCCGTTCCGCGCCGCGTCGGCAGTAAAGGCAGCTGCCCGCGCAACGATAGGTACACCCCCACCCACCCGGACCGAACCAGGCGATAAGAAGCGGACGTCTAAGACCGAGAAGCACAAGCCGACGCTGAGCAGGCTGCTGGGAGACGCGAACGAGTGAGCAGAGCCGGGCCTTTCGCGACTGCAGCGGATCGGGCTGGGATCAATCAGACTCGTTGCTGTAAACCGGCTCGTGCCTTTCAAACGGACTGTCGAGGCCGCCGGTAGCCCCGAAAGCTGCTTCATCGGCGATGTGCTGCAGCGATTGCTCAAATTCACGACTGCGCCAGCGTACCACCAGGCGCTCCTTGCGCTCGACCCCGTGGCCGTAGCAGAGAGGGCAAATCACTTCATTCTTATCGGTGTCCATGATCAAGGAATACGCCACTTGATGCCGCCCGCGCAGTGAGCCCGGTCACGCGAAACTGTGAGACAGCACCACTTTGGGAATGGAGGCTGAGACGTTTTCTTCTAGCGAGAATGCCGACATCGGAGCTTAGATGTCGCTCGCCGCGACGGGCGAGCTCCTCGCTCAGGATCACAACTCAGGAAAGCCTCGGTTGACAATTCGTGCAGGAGGCTCGTCGCCCGCCTCCCCGCCGCTGCTCCGAGCTGGTTAGCACCGCAGCGGCGAGGTAGGCGTCTTCGGGGAGGTTGGGCGCTAGTACGAGTAGCCGTCCGGCTGGCAGACGGCGCCCACTTCAACTTCCGTGTCGATGTATCCGCGCCCTGCCGAGATGGCCAGCCGGTCCAGATCGAGCAGCTTGGGGTTCTTGACCGTGTCTTCAAGTACGCTAATGGCCGACTCCGCAGGCATGCACTCCGTCTCTCCCAGCAGCGCTCCGAGCATGACCACGTTGGCCACCTTCGCCGAACCGAGCCGGTCGGCAATCTCCGAAGCAGGCACGCACACTACGCGCGCCTGGCTTGTGGTGAAGCCCTCGGGGAGCTTCGTGTGGTTGTAGAGAATGAGGCCGCCGGAAGCCACGCTAGGAGCGAACTTGTGCAGCGAGAGCTCGTTCATCGCGATCAGCACTTCCGGCTGCGAGATGAGCGGCGTGCCAATGCGGTCGTGGGAGAGCGTGACGTGGCAGTGCGCGCTGCCGCTGCGCATCTCGGGACCGTAGGACGGCAACCAGCAGACTTCCATATGTTCGCGCAGGCCCATCTCGGCCAGCAGTTGGCCCATGAGCAGGATACCCTGGCCGCCGAAGCCGGCAATCTTCACCCGTAAGTCGCGGGTGTGATGATGACGGTGCGTCGCCATTTCCGGTACGCCTTCTTCTACGTCCAGCGCTTCGGCAATGGTCTTGTGCGGGACCTTTGCACTCGCAGGCAGGTCCGGCTTGCGGTCGCGGAAGACACCCAGGGGGAAAGCCTTCAGCAGCGTTTCGCCAACCCATTTGCGCGCGACGACGGGATCCATCTTCAGGATGGTCGGGCACGGCGACAGAATTTCCACCAGCGAGAAGCCGCCGCCGTTTTTCTGAATCTCCAGCGCCTTCTTCACTGCTTTCTTCGCCTTCATGATGTTCTTCATATCGTTCAGCGCGACGCGCTCGATGTACGTAGGCGTTTCGAGCGCGGCCAGCAGCTCGGCAACATGGAGCGGCAGGCCTTCGTTACTGGGGCGTCGTCCCCACGGAGATGTTGTGGTCACTTGCCCCACCAGCGTCGTGGGGGCCATCTGCCCGCCAGTCATCCCGTAAATGGAGTTGTTGATGAAGAACACGCAGATGTTCTCGCCACGATTGGCGGCATGGATGATCTCAGCAGTGCCGATGGCGGCGAGGTCACCATCGCCTTGGTACGACATGACGATGGCCTCGGGATGCGCACGCTTCAGCGCGGTCGCCGCAGCGGGAGCGCGCCCGTGAGCGACCTGCACATTTCCCACGTCGAAGTAGTAGTAGGCAAAGACCGAGCAGCCGACGGGGCTCACCAGAATGGCGCGGTCCTGCAGGCCAAGTTCGGTGAGCGCTTCGGCGATCAGCTTGTGCGCGACGCCGTGTCCGCAACCCGGGCAATAGTGGGTCTGTTGTTGCAGTTCGTCTTTGCGCTCGAACCGGTCGTAGAAGGCTGGCGACTTTTCATGGATTACTTCGTACCCGTTCACGATTTCCTCCTCGTTCCCTACACCAGGGCTGACATGCGCGCAAAAACCTGCGCCGTGATTTCCTCTGCCATCGGCACGTTACCGCCGGCGCGGCCGTAGAACTCAACCGGTAGCACGCCATTGAGCGTCAGCTTTACGTCTTCCAGCATCATGCCTGTGTTCAGCTCTACCACCATGACCGACTTCACGTGCTTCGCCGTCTCGCGCAACTCGCGCGCCGGGAATGGCCACAACGTGATGGGACGGAACAAGCCAGCCCTCAGTCCTTGCGCGCGCAGTTGATCCACGGTGGAGCGCAGCACGCGCGAGACGATGCCGAAACCGACAAGCAACACGTCAGCGTCTTCCGTCAGGTATTCCTCGCAGCGGGTTTCAAGTTCCTGCGCGAGCTGATACTTGGCTTCGAGCTTTTGGACATGAGCTTCCAGAACGTCCGGCTCCAGAAAGATCGAAGAGATCAGGTTCTTCTTCGATTCCCCAGTGCCGAGCACCGCCCAATCTTTCGCTGGCGCTTCGATGTTCCGCATCTTGATATCCAGCGGCTCCATCATCTGGCCCACGTAACCGTCAGTCATGATGACCGCGGGGTTGCGGTAGCGGTCGGAGAGTTCAAAGGCGAGCACGGTGAGATCGAACATTTCCTGCACCGACGACGGCGCGAGCACGATGTTGCGATAGCAGCCGTGGCCGCCACCCTTCACAATGCAGAAGTAGTCACTCTGTTCGGGCGCGATGTTGCCCAGGCCGGGGCCGCCGCGCACTACGTCAACGATGACGCATGGCAACTCAGCTCCCGCAATATAGGACATGCCCTCCTGCATCAAGCTCAGCCCAGGGCCGGAGGACGCACTCATCACCCGCACGCCGGCCGATGCCGCGCCATAGACCATGTTGATGGCCGAAACTTCGCTTTCCGCCTGCAGAAAAGTACCTCCGACCTCGGGGAAGAGGAGGGAGGCATATTCGGCAATCTCGCTGGCGGGAGTAATGGGATATCCATAGTAGGCTCGGCAACCCGCCAGTACCGCGCCTTTCACGACGGCGACATTTCCCTTACAGAGTTGCCTCATGGGCCACCTCCTGAGTCTGTACTACCGGCACTCTGACGGCCTTCTCCGGAAAAGTGAGGCGATAGACGACGATGGCTCCGGGCTCAGGGCAACAATAGAAGCAGGCCCCACAGGCGGTGCATTTCTCGCCAGTGTATTGCGCCGGATGCACGCCGTATTTGCTCAGCTCGGGCGCCAGGAACAGGCACTCGGGCGGGCACGACTCGACGCACAAGCCACAGCCCTTACATTCTTCTGGATCGATGGTTACATTACCGCGCGGTTGCGATGTCATTCTTTCGCTCCTTACCCTCGCACTTCTGCTTCAATGGCGTTGCGCTGGAACCAGCGCTGACGCTCGCAATAGTCGAACAACTCGTTGTGAAACTTGGGATGGGCAATCTGGATCAGCGCTTCGGCCCGCTGGCGCACCGTCTTGCCATGCAGGTAGGCGACCCCGTATTCGGTGACGACATAGTGCACATCGGCACGTGTCGTCAGTACGCCTGCGCCATTCGCCAGGCGAGGCACAATGCGCGAGACGGTGTCGTTTTTCGCCGTCGACGGCAACGCGATAATGGGTTTGCCGCCCTTGGAGCGCGCTGCCCCGCGGATGAAGTCCAGCTGCCCGCCGAAACCGCTGTAGAAGTTTGGCCCAATCGACTCGGCGCACACCTGCCCGGTCAGGTCAACCTCGATCGCCGAATTGATGGCCACCATGCGATGGTTCTGTGCAATGCGGAATGGGTCGTTGGTATAGGCCGAGGGATGAAACTCGAAAACCGGGTTTTCATCGATGAAGTCGAACAGCTTCTTGGTGCCGAGCACGAAGCCGAGAATGATCTTGCGCGGCTTCAGGTTCTTGCGCTGCCCGTTGATGGCACCCGCCTCAATCAGTGGAATGGCGCTGTCGGAGATCAACTCGGTGTGCACGCCTAGGTCTTTGCGGTCCATCAGGCTGAGCAGGATCGCGTCGGGGATAGCGCCAATCCCGCATTGCAGGACGGAGCCGTCCTCGATCAGGGAGGCCGTTCGCTCACCAATCTTGTTAAACAATTCACTGCTGGACTGCTTCCGCAATTCGCAGAGCGGGCGCGACAATTCCACGATGGTGTCGATTTCGCTCACGTGAATGAAGCTGTCACCATAGGTGCGCGGCATTTGCGTGTTCACCTGCGCCACCACATGATGCGCATATTTCGCAGCGGTAAGCGTGGTTTCCACTCCCACGCCGAAGCTGCAATAGCCATGCGGATCGGGGGGTGACACCTGTATGAAGGCGACATCAATCGGAATCTCGCCGCTTTCGAACAGCGCCTCTACTTCACTCAGGAAAATGGGCGTGTAGTCAGCGCGGCCATCGTTCACGGCCTCGCGTACGTTGCCGCCGACGAACAGTGCGTTATGGCGAAAATGTTCCGCCATCTCGGGCGCGCAATACGGCGAAGTGCCGTGAGTGAGCAGGTGCATAACTTCTACGTCCTTCACGAAGGGTGCCCGCACCATCAGCGCTTCCACCAGAGCTTCCGGCTCAGCACAGCCGGGGTGGATGTACACCCGCATTCCGGACTCTACGCAAGCAACTGCTTCGCGTGCGGTTTTCAGTTTGCTGCGGTATTCGTCGATCCAGGACATAGGCTGACTTACCCCTACGTTGTTACCGTTTCAGCCTTTACCGTGAGGCCGGCGGTCGCGCGCTCGTGACCCAGCGCTGCGTAATAAATGGCAAGATGGAAGAACTTGTCGAGCATCTCCAGCAGTTCCATTTCGCCAAAGATCTCGGCGGGATGTTCCAGTTCAGCATGCTTCTGCATGTACTCCCACAGGTTTTCGCGCACCAGGCAGATCATCCAAACCACCTGGCTGACGGGAACGCCCTGCGCAGCGCGCAGCGCGCCGATCTCCAGATAGCGGCGTTCGATGTCGGCCTCGGTCTTGCCCAGGAGCCACTCGCCTAGGTGCCGGTAGACCTCGTACACCTTTTCGATCAGCTCGCTCTCCGGCACGCCGGCATAGGCGGAGCACTTGGTACAGGTGCGATAGCGGTTATGCAGGCTGCGGGCCAGCCCGTCGGAATGGTCTTCAATCAGCTTGACCAGGCGGTATGCGTGGAGCACAGCTCACCTCTTTCTCGCGGCGGACGGCTGCAAAAGGCAGGGTGCATCTCGACCGTGCGGAGTCCTCACACTTACAAGCTAGTGTCGCGCTTCACGGGCGGAAGAGCCGTGACTGCAATCACCGGGAATTGTGACAAGAGTCACTCGCACAAGATTAAGGAGTGGTTGTCGGAAAGGCCCCCCAATCCATTGAAAGAACGATTGGTTGCGGAGCCAGTCGGTCGCGGTGGCCAGAGAACCGCTCCCCGTGACATTTGTCATTCCCCGAGCCTGACAATCCACACTACTGCGCCCCCCCCGTATAACGGATGATCATGACCGTGCTTGCGAGAATTCCTGAGCACAGGAGTGAACGATGTCAACCGCTTTAGCCGAAATGCCAGGCAGCGCTGCCGCCCCGCGGCAGGCCAGCATTGCCACTACGCGCAGCCTCACCAAGAGCTACGGAACGGTTGTGGCGCTGCGCGACTTCAACCTTGATGTACATGCCGGCGAGCTACTGGCACTGCTCGGCCCCAATGGCGCAGGCAAGACAACGCTGGTACGAACGCTGCTCGGTGTGGCGCGGCCCGACTCAGGTAGAGTCTTGGTGTTTGGCGACGACCCGCATGAGGGGCGCGTGCAGCCTCGGCTCGGCGCCATGCTGCAGGTGGGACGCGTGCCCGAAACTCTACGCGTGCGCGAGCACATTGACCTGTTCTCGTCTTACTATCCCAAGCCGCTGCCGCCGCAGGAGACCTTCGAAATCGCCGGCCTCGAGGAAATCAAGAACCGTTTGTTCGGCGAGCTTTCCGGCGGGCAGAAGCAGCGCGTGCTCTTCGGTATAGCGATCTGCGGCGATCCAGACCTGCTGTTTCTCGACGAGCCAACCGTCGGTCTCGATGTGGAAGCGCGGCGATTGATGTGGTCGCAAATTCGCACGTTGATCGCGCGCGGCAAGACGGTTCTGCTAACCACGCACTACTTGAACGAAGCCGACGCGCTGGCTGAACGCATTCTGGTGCTGGACAAGGGCTCCATCGTGGCCGAGGGCACTCCTGCCCAAATCAAGGCGCGCGCCATGGGCAAACAGATCCGTTGCACCAGTCGGCTCACGCCGGAGGAAGTGCAGTGCATTCCCGGCGTGCTGAGCGTGAAGGCTGACCGCAACGCGTTCGAGCTGCAGGTGAACGCCGCCGAGCCGGTAGTGCGCGAGCTGTTGCAGCGCGATTCCTGGCTGGGCGACCTGGAAGTGACCAATGCAGGCTTGGAAGAGGCGTTCCTGGCGCTGACCCAAAACAACAACGCCGATACCGCGAACGGGAGGAACTAACATGGCTAGCACCACTTTTCCGATAGTTGCGATTGCGCCGCGCCGCCCACTGTCAAGAATTATCGCTCTCTACGCCAAAGAAGCGAAGTACGAGCTGCTGAAGAACATTCGCATCCCGATTTATGCTATTTCGACGGTTGCGTTTCCGGTGATGTTTTACGTCCTGTTCGGCATCGTCCTAGGATCGGGCAATCCGGCAAACCGTAACGAGAATGCTACCTACATGTTGGCGACCATGGGCTGCTTCGGCATTATCGCGGTGGCACTGTTCGGCTTCGGGGTGAGTCTTGCTATTGAGCGCGGCCAGGGCTGGCTCCAGGTGAAACGCGCCTCGCCCATGCCGGTATCGGCCTATTTCTTCGGCAAGCTGTGCTCCGCTTTAACGTTCAGCACGGTCATCATGGTGTTGCTACTGGCCATCGCATTGACCTTCGGCGGCGTGCGCATGCCGATTGCGACTGCAGCGAAACTGGTCGGCATTCTCGTCGCTGGCGCCATTCCGTTCAGCGCGATGGGCATGGCGCTTGGCTACTTCGCCAATCCGAACTCGGCGCCCGGTCTCGTTAACTTGATCTACCTGCCCATGTCGTTCTGTTCAGGATTGTGGATTCCCTTGTTCCTGCTACCCCACGGCTTGAGGACGTTTGCCAAGCTGCTGCCGCCGTATCACCTCAGCCAGTTGGCGCTGAATGCGGTCGGGATGGTGAACAATCCGACTCCTGCCTGGGGACACGTCGAGGCGCTCCTGGCGTTCACGCTGCTGTGCCTTGGCTTCGCCGCGTGGGGATATCGGCGGGACGAAGGGAAGACGTACGGATAAAGCAGTAACCGGTAGTCAGTAGTGGGTAGTCAGGCGAAAAGCGAAAACGAGTTCATCGAAATGGCAAACAAAACTGCAGAGTGGATCCTGTGGGCGATCTCCATGGTTATCTTTCTAGCGCTGGCACTGACCGGCCACACTACGCTATTAGGGCTGACAATCACGGCGGTGGCGGTAGTTTGGTATAAGGTTGTGCCGTCAGCCCGTCCGAACGACAATAGACACAGAAGCTAAGGACCAAGGAAACCGTGAACACGCTTAAGGCAATCTGGTGGAAGCTTTACCCCAACGAGGACGAGCATCGTTGGATGCCGCTCATCTGGCTTCCCTTGATGATCTGGTTCTTCGTGAACCCATACTGGGAGCACTACGGTCCGCTGGGATGGATGATCAACACCTTCCTCGGGCTGCTGTTCATTTGGTTCTACCTGCAGGCGTTCTCGCGCCGTGACCCGTATAAGTTGGCAAGCATCCTGGCCATGACGGCCATGGCCGCAGTCTTTATCCCGTTCAACGCGGGAAATGTCGGGCTTCTGATTTATGCGGCCGCGGCCGGGGGCTTCTATCCCAACGTTCGCCGAGCTTCGGCGCTGATCGCCTTGGACGTCGCCGTCCTGGCCTTATTTGTATATCGGCTCCATCTGCCCATCACGCTTTGGGGCACAATGCTGCTGCTCATTATCCTGGTGGGCTTCTGTAATCTTTACTGGGCGCTGAAACACTGTGAGAGAGAAAAGCTGCGGGTCGCTAACGATGAGATCGAGCACCTGGCCAAAGTCGCGGAACGCGAGCGCATTGCCCGCGACCTGCACGATCTGCTGGGACACACGCTCTCGCTCATCACGCTGAAGGCGGAGCTGGCGCGCAAGCTGGTGGACCGCGATCCGCAGCGCGCCAAGCAGGAAATGCAGGACGTGGAGCAGACTTCTCGCGCAGCGCTGGCCGACGTGCGCGAAGCCATCAGCGGATATCGCGGACCGGGTCTCGCGGCTGAACTCATCCGCGCGCGGCAGACCCTGGAAACCGCAGGAATTACCGTGGATTGCAACGCCTCCGCTGTTCCGCTCAGTCCGGCGCAGGAGACAGTACTGGCTCTTGCACTTCGCGAAGCTGTGACTAACGTCGTCCGGCACGCCCAGGCCCAGCGTTGCAGTGTGCGGCTCAGTCGCGACCAGCAGCTGTGCACGCTGGAAATCGCCGACAACGGCCGCGGCGCCGACGGTCCTGAAGGCAACGGGCTGCGCGGCATGCGCGAGCGCTTGGAGGCCATCGGCGGCTCGCTGCAACGTCAAACCGCAGCCGGGACCCGCCTCGTCATTCATTTACCTCTCGCCTCAGCTGCCTCCGCTCTGCGAAACTGAGAGCGTGCCACCCCTCAAGCACCGCAAAATACGGGTTGTCCTCGCCGAAGACCAGGCCATGGTCCTAGGCGCGCTCGCCGCGTTGCTCGAAATGGAAGACGACATCGAGGTGGTCGCGCGCGCACGCTCCGGCGACGAAGCCTTGCGCACCGTGCAGCAGGTGCGGCCCGATGTCTTCATCACCGACATCGAGATGCCCACCCTCACGGGCCTGGAAGTCGCGGCTGAGTTGAAGCGTCGCGGTGCACCGGTGCGCGTCATCATTCTGACTACCTTCGCGCGCGCCGGATATCTGCGCCGTGCCCTCGATGCTGGAGCTTCGGGATACCTGCTTAAAGACATGCCCGCCGAACAACTCGCCGAGGCCGTGCGTCGGGTGCATAGCGGGTTGCGCGTGATCGATCCGCAGCTCGCCGCTGAGGCATGGACGGACGAGCCTGACCCGCTTACCGAGCGCGAGCGCCAAGTGCTGCGCCTCGCCGGAGAAGGCATGGCCAGCTTAGATATTGCGAGCGAGCTGAACCTGTCCGAAGGCACAGTGCGCAATTATCTCTCGGAGGCGATCAGCAAACTTGGCGCCGCCAACCGCACCGAAGCTGCCCGTATCGCCCGGGCGAAGGGATGGCTGTGAGCGCGGTCTGTGTCATAGCGCACCACCTTTTGTGACGGAAAACGGTGATTTTCAAGCGCGGAAGGTATAAGCTGCGATGGTTATGACAACGGTAATGGTACAAACTCCTCTGCTCCTGGATCAATTTACGGAATCGGCGACCAACGCTGTCGCCACTGTTGAGGTCATTGACCGCACCTCTGCAGCCCTGCGCGATGCCGTCCTTCGCGCCGTCGGTGACGCGTCGCGAATTCTCTACGCTCCTCCGCACGATCTGCCGGCCGAATTGTTCAGCGATTTCGCCAAAGACCCGCGCGTGGTGGTTGATGCCAGTCCTGAAGAGATGGTGCGCACCGCCGCTGGTGTAACCGAAGCCTTCGCCGCCGTCGCCAGCACAGGCTCGGTCTGTATCAATGTGAGCCACGAGCGCACCGGAATGGTTAGCCTCTTGGCGCCGCAGCAGATCGCGGTTGTTGCTGCCGAGACGATTGTGCCACAGCCTCGCGATCTGTTTCGCACCGACGTGCTCGATGGCAAAGGGCTGACGCGCGATTTCGTCTTCGTCACCGGTCCCAGCGCTACCGCCGACATGGGACCTCTGGTGCGCGGCGTCCATGGGCCGCACAAGCTGCACATTATCGTCTTGAGGTGAGTATGGCCACGCTTGTCAATCCAGCCGACATTGTTCCCCGCCAGGTAGCAAACAAGAGCGATAAGAAAGCGCTGCTCGAGGCCATTCGCATGACGCTGGGCGTGCAGAGCGCCGCCGTCCGCCTCAACACCCAGACCTTCAACCGTAACCGTTACGCTGCCACTGGGCGCCTCGCCGACTACGACCAACTGAAAGACAGGGCCCGCCAGATCAAGGAAAAGGCCATCGCCAATCTGCCGGCGTTGCTGGAGCAGCTTGAGGCCAGTGTCCGCGCCAACGGCGGTCATTTTTACCTGGCCAAGACTGCGGCTGACGCCAACGCGTACATTCGCGACGTGCTCGTGCAGCACGAAGTCAAGCTGGTGGTGAAGGGCAAGAGCATCACTTCAGAAGAGATGAAGCTGAACCACGCTCTGGAGGCTGTGGGCATCAAGGTGGCCGAGAGCGATCTGGCGGAGTTCATCCTGCAAGTGGCGGACGAGCAGCCCTCACACATTGTCGCGCCTGCGCTGCACTATTCGCGGGAACGTATCACCGCGCTATTCAAGCGCAAGTTCACCACTGACCTGCCGTTAGATACTGGCGAGGAACTGACGAAGTTTGCGCGCGAAATCCTGCGCGAGCAGTTCATCGCTGCCGACGCCGGCATCTCCGGCGCAAACCTCATCGCCGCGGACAGCGGCTCGATCATGCTGGTGGAGAGCGAAGGCAACATCCGCATGACCACCACGCTGCCGCCGGTCCACATTGCGATTGCCGGCATCGAGAAGGTCGTGCCCTCGCGCATGGACTTCGCGACTTTCATCGAGCTTTTGCCGCGCAGCGGGACCGGCCAGCCGTTGACGTCCTACGTCAGCATTCTGCATCCGCCGCTGAAGGCAACGCCGTTTGTGGCTCCGGGCAAGACGGCCAAGCCGCGCGAATTTCACATGGTGCTCCTCGATAACGGACGCAGCCGGATGCGCGAGGACCCGGTGCTGCACGAAGCGCTGTATTGCATTCGCTGCAGTGCATGCCTGAATTCGTGCGCCAACTTCGAGACGGTCGGCGGCCACGCCTTCGGTGGCGAGACCTACTCCGGCGGCATCGGCGGCTCGT
>Ga0074046_10000783_pt1 | contig 29186 bp, 22 predicted proteins | sample BogForMeECP23OM3_FD_94441 | JGI IMG/M metagenome (GOLD analysis project Ga0074046, IMG submission 94441) | Bog forest soil microbial communities from Calvert Island, British Columbia, Canada - Bog Forest MetaG ECP23OM3 | ecosystem: Environmental > Terrestrial > Soil > Wetlands ... | reverse complement strand
TCCAGATGCTCCGGTGCGGATCGTGCCCAGCAGCTGCCGCGATTTGCCTTTCGAGTCGCCGATGCTTCTCTTCCTCGCGGAGTTCGCGCCTCCTGCGGACGCCGTGTGCCCGCGCGGAATCTTGCGACGCTTGGTGGAGCGTGCGCGCACGCTGGGATTCGACCCGGTGGCTGCCCTCGAATATGAGTTTTTCTTGTTCGACGAGACGCCTCATTCCGTGCGAGCCAAGGGTTACCGCGATCTGAAACCCGTGACGCCCGGCTCTTTCGGTTACTCGATGCTGCGAAGCTCCGTGCTCGCCGAGTTCCACCACGAGCTCTTGGCGCTTTGCGAGGCCATGGACATGAGCCTCGAGGGCCTGCACACGGAGACGGGTCCTGGGGTGATCGAGGCCGCCATCGCTCACGACCACTGTCTCCTGGCCGCCGACAAGGCGGCCCTCTTCAAGACGATGAGCAAGGTGCTGGCGCAGCGGCGCGGCTGGATGGCGACTTTCATGGCCAAATGGTCTCGGGAGTGGCCCGGCCAGAGTGGACACATCCACTTGTCGCTGAAAGGTTTGGACGGCGCCCGTATCTTCTACGATCCTGACGCCCCTCATGGCATGAGCAAGGCGATGCGCTCCTTTGTGGCGGGCCAACAGCAGCTCCTGCCCGAGTTCCTCGCCCTCGTGGCACCCACCGTCAACTCCTATCGACGTCTCATCCCCGGCTACTGGGCACCCACGATCGCTTCCTGGGGAATCGAAAATCGCACCTGCGCGCTTCGCGTGATCCCGGGATCGCCAAAGTCCCAGCGTGTCGAGTACCGAATCGCTGCGGCTGACGGAAACCCATACTTAGCGCTTGCCGCCGCGCTGGGATCGGGCCTCTGGGGCATCGAGCACGGCCTCGAGCTTGGTCCGCCGGTTGTCGGGAACGCCTACGCCGAGGAAGCCTCCGGAGAGAGTGTCCTGCCCCGAACCCTTTGGGATGCGGCGGGACGCCTGCGCAGCTCCGCCGCGGCGCGCGAACTTTTCGGGAACGCATTTGTGGAGCACTTCGCTGCGACTCGCGAATGGGAGGAGCGCGAGTTCCGCAAGCACGTGTCGGACTGGGAGCTCGCGCGCTACTTCGAGATCATCTAGCTCCGTGCCCTACTCGACAATGTAGTCGAGGGGGTCTACGCGCTTTCCGCCCACCTCCACGATGTAGTGGACGTGCGGGCCCGTGCTGAGGCCAGAGCTTCCCATGGTGGCGAGCTCCTGGCCGCGGGCCACGTGCGCACCCGGCTGCACGAGGACGCGCTGCAGGTGGCCATAGGTGGTGCGAACGCCGAAGCCGTGATCCACGGTGAGGGCCAAGCCAAGGCCGCCCTTCCGCCCGGCGAAGATGACGCGTCCCGGGGCTGGCGCCTGGATCGGCGTCCCGAACTCTGCGGCGATGTCGATGCCCTCATGAAAGTCGCGCCGGCCCGTGAAGGGCGAGATGCGGTAGCCGAAGCCTGAGGTGACCCAGCCGACCGCGGGCCACGCGGAAGGCGTCGCCGCAAGCCTTTCCACCTTTCCGCGAAGCGCGCCCACGAGCTCTTCCAGGGAGTGGGACTCGGCTTGGAGGCGCTCGAGGAGGTTTGTGTTCCCGGCGACCTCTTCTGCCTGCGCGCGAGAAGATACGTTGGAAGGCGGCTCTGAGGGCGCCGCGCTGACATCCGGCGGTGTCCCGGTGGGTGCCTGCTCCGTTCCTCCCTCTCCGTCCGATGCGGTGGGGGTGGGGGTGCCCATGGGCGGCGTCGCGTCCTCGGGTCGCTCAGCGCCTCCGCCCACTCCAAGAGAAACGGGCGGCCGCTGCGCCGTGCGCTCAAGGCTCGCCTCGGGGAGGTTTGCGATCACACGGACGCGCCGCTCGAACTCCCGCACGCGGGCGAGCTCGTCCACCATGCGCTGGCGTTCCTCGGCTCGGCTCTGAAGCTCCGCCTTCTGCGCCTCGGCCTCCGCATGCACGCGCTCGGCCTCCGCGCGCACGCCCTTGAACTCGGCCATATGGCCCCAGAGGCTCAGGTAGTGGGCAAAGCCCAAAAGGAAGACCAAGGCTCCCGCGGCCCCAATCAATGCGAGCCGCTTGAGCCGCTGCTCAGAGACGCCGAGTCGGTGGACTCGCCCCGTCCCCTCGGGGACTATGATGAGCGTATATCGCTTCACGCGCGCCTCCTCCGCGGCCGCTGGCGCCGCGTCACCCTCGTGCTTCGTCGACCCCCCAGCACCCCCGCCGCGTGATTCGGGTCACCCGAGAGCCTCGATCTCCTTAGGTTTCGGAAGGTCCGTGGGGTTTCGAGAGGGGTTTTCTGACTGGAAGCACGAGGCGGGGTCGGCGATCCTCGGGCCCTCCATGCCCGGCCTGCTGCGCACCGTTTCGCCGATCGACGGCACGATCGTGGCCGAGCGGCCCCTTGCGGGCGCGGCGGAGCTCCACAGGGCGCTCGCCGCAGCCCGGGATGCGCAGGCGGCCTGGCGTCGCAGCCCGGTCCGCGAGCGCGCAGCCGTGGTCGAGCGCTTCTGCCAGGCGATGCTCTCGCGGCGCGCGGAGATCGCCGAAGAGCTCACGCGACAGATGGGCCGGCCCCTGCGCTACACACCGCTCGAGGTCGACAGGCTTTGCGAGCGCGGGCGCTACATGGCGCAGATCGCAGAGGAAGCGCTGGCTCCCCTGGCGCTCTCCTCCGGGGACACCCTGCGCCGCTCCATTTGCCGGGAGCCCGTGGGCAGCGTCCTCACCATCGCTCCCTGGAACTATCCCTATCTCACGGCGGTGAACTCCGTCGTTCCCGCGATTCTCGCCGGGAACGCAGTGCTGCTAAAGCACTCCGCTCAGACACCGCTCTGCGCTGAGCGCTTCGCCCAAGCATTCGCGGCGGCGGGCCTCCCGAACGGTGTCTTTCAGGTCCTTCACCTCTCCCACGAAGACACAGACCGGGCGATTCGGGACCCGGGAATCGACTTTGTGGCGTTCACGGGATCGGTCGAGGGGGGACATCAAGTTCAGCGTGCGGCGGCTGAGCGCTTCATCGGCGTGAACCTCGAGCTCGGAGGGAAGGACCCCGCCTATGTCCGCGCGGATGCGAACCTGGGGCACGCCATCGAGAACCTGGTGGACGGGGCCTTCTTCAACTCGGGGCAGTCCTGCTGCGGAATCGAGCGGATCTATGTCCACGAACGCGTGTATGAGCATTTTGTCGAAGGAGCGGTCGCCTTGGTGAAAGCGTACGTCCTTGGGAACCCCCTGGATGCGGCGACGACGCTCGGCCCGATGGTGCGCACCTCGGCCGCCGACTTTGTGCGTGACCAGATCGCAGAGGCGATCCGCCATGGCGCGCGAGCCTTGGTCGATCCGAAGCTCTTCCCGTCGAGTGTGGCCGGCACGCCCTATCTCGCGCCGCAGGTGCTTGTCGACGTGGATCACAGCATGCGCGTCATGACCGAGGAGAGCTTCGGCCCGGTGGTGGGGATCATGCGCGTCCGCGGGGACGACCAGGCCGTAGCGCTCATGAACGACAGCGCCTACGGGCTCACGGCGGCGATCTGGACGGAGGACGCCGATGCCGCGATCGCGCTGGGCGAGCGCCTCGAGACCGGAACCGTTTTCATGAATCGCTGCGACTACCTTGACCCCGCCCTCGCCTGGACCGGGGTCAAGAACTCCGGGCGTGGGTGCACCCTCTCGCGCCTTGGCTTCGAGCAGCTCACGCGCCCCAAGTCCTACCACCTTCGCGTGCGCACCTGAGCGCGCGCTTCGGGAGCCCCGGTCCCATGGACATCGACCCCGCCACTCTGCGTGCGAACTGGAGCTATCCCACACAGATTCGGTTCGGCGTGGGACGCATCGGTGAGCTGCCAGACTGTTGCAAGGAGCTCGGCTTGCATCGACCGCTGCTCGTGACCGACCCGGCTTTGGCCAAGCTCCCGGCCTTCCTGGCTGCAAAGGCAGCCCTCGACGCTTCAGGACTTGCGAGCGGGATCTTCTCTGAGATCCGCGCGAATCCCGTCGAGAAAAACGTCGAAGCGGGCGTCCGCGCCTTTCGGGACGGCAGGCACGACGGGGTCATCGCCTTTGGCGGAGGGTCCGCCCTCGACGCGGGAAAGGCCATCGCGTTCATGACGGGCCAGACCCGCCCAATCTGGGACTTTGAAGATATCGGCGACTGGTGGAAGCGGGCAGCGACCCACGCCATCGCCCCTGTGATTGCGATCCCGACGACCGCCGGCACCGGGTCGGAGGTGGGCCGCGCCTCGGTGATCACCGACCCGGCGACCCAGGTGAAGAAGATCATCTTCCACCCGAGGATGTTGCCCGCCATCGTGATCTGCGATCCCTCGCTCACGGTCGGGCTCCCGGCGCACATTACGGCGGCAACGGGGATGGATGCTCTCGCGCACAACCTCGAGTCCTACTGCGCGCCGGGCTACCACCCGCTGGCGGACGGAATCGCCGTGGAAGGGATGCGGCTCCTCCACGACTGGCTCCCCGTCGCGGTGCGTGACGGATCAAACCTCGTGGCACGCGCGTACCTCTTGGCCGCTGCGAGCATGGGGGCGGTTGCGTTCCAAAAGGGCCTGGGCGCGATCCACGCCCTCTCACACCCGATTGGCGCCGTCCTGGACAGCCACCACGGCCTCACAAACGGGGTGGTCATGCCCTATGTGCTGGCGTTCAACCGCAGCGCAATCGAGGAAAAGATGGAGCGCGTAGGCCGCTATCTCGACCTTGAGGGTCGCGGCGTGGATGGCGTGCTCGACTGGGTCCTGGCACTCCGCGAGGAGATCGGGATCCCGCACAGCGTGGCTGCACTCGGGATGACCCGCGCACATACGGCCCGGTTCTCCACGATGGCCGCGGCGGATCCGTGCGCAGCAGGCAACCCAATCAAGATTGGAGAACCCGAACTACGCGCGATGTACGAAGCTGCCCTCGAGGGTCGGGTCGACGGGCGGAGCGGCAAGCCGCTCCGCCACCCCTAGAAGCGGACGCCGATGCCCGTCCTGAAGTACCCGCCGCCCAGGGACTTGTACTCGCCGCACGCGGGCGGCTCGAGGTGCTCCATTTGCGCCGGGACATCGTCGCATTGGAAGCGGTGGTAGTCCGTCACGGGCTCGCGCCAGCCGCCGCCGCCAAAGATGTAGATCGGGAGCGATCTCACGGGCTGGAAACTCGCCGCGCCGCCAATCTGTACGCTGCCGATGGTATTGTGGGAGATCACGTTGCTCACGTCGGTCGGAATGATCGCCCCATGGCCCGAAGCCGTGAAGAAGTTCACCTGCGCGACGTAGGCGTCCCAGGCATAGCCCACCGACGGCTTCAAGCTCAGCAGAGAGTTGCCCAGGGGTATGTCGACAGCGAAGCCAATAGCGACATTGGCTTGCCAGTCGTACTCCAATGACATGTCCGACTGCGGAGCCTGGCCGGGGATCCCGTAGTTGCTGCTGTGGATGATGTCTCGCCCCACCGGCGTCACGGCACCACCTTCGATAAACGGCCGGCCGATCCCAAAGAGAAGGGGACCCAGGAGTCGCAGTTCGCCGCCCAGGTTATTCGGCGACTTGATGGTCCCGGTGCTGAACTGACCGGGGCCGAGGATCGGCTGGAGCTGGCCAAGCGTGGAACTCATCTTCGCCTCGGTCTCGATGTACGACCACATCGCCTCGGCTTCGATCAAGAAGGGACGGTCGGGCTTGAGAGCCGCCTTCTCGGCTTCATCGGCGCGCGCGAGCGGGGGCCCGGTGAGCAGTGCAGCCCCGAGAACAAGTGAGAGGAGTCGGTGGTGTCGCATGTGAACCTCCTGGCGTCCTCGCTGCATAAACGGACTTTCTGATTCTCGTAAACGGATCGACCCTGCACGAAGCGGCGTCGGACAGCACCTGTGTCTGCACGTCTGTGTCGCACTTAGCGAATAGGGTGTGTCGAGTCCAGCCCTTGGGACGCGGCGAGAAGCTTCCGCTGCGACTTTCCGTCCCAGCGGGTCGGGGTAGAAGGCTTCTCGCCCGGGCGGGGGGATTTTGCCACCCCTCGGAGAGGGAAGAAAATGAGGCTCGCGCTGCCGTGCCTCTCGCAGTGAGCCGAGCGCGTCGCTGGAAAAGGGATTGCGACCGCACTTGCGCTCGCTGCGCATTCGCGGAAGCAACACCAGAGCGTTCCGGGTGCGGCTCGTGACCTCGAAAACCGTGGCTCAGGCGAGCGATCTCATACTCCGTAGCGCCGCTCGGGCGGGTGTCCGAGACTGGCAGCTTGGCGCTCGACCCTCATACGACGGCGCTCGTTCTCTTCGCGGCACTCCTCCACGCGACCTGGAATGCGCTCGTGAAGGCGGGCGGCGATAAGCTCGCGATGCTGACGCTCGTGATCGTCGGCGGGGCCTTGTGCATGGCCCTCGCCGTCGCCTTCGTGCCCTTCCCCGACCGCGCTGCCTGGCCCTTTCTCGCGCTCGCCACCGTGCTTCACGTCTCCTACAACGTCTCGTTGGTGCGCGCCTACGAGCAAGGGGATCTGTCCCGTGTGTATCCCATCGCGCGAGGTGCGGCGCCCGCATTCGTGGCCGCCGGAGCCTGGGCCGTTGCGGGGGAGGCCCTCGTCCCCGTCGAGACCGCCGGCATCCTCCTGCTCTCGCTCGGGATCATGAGCCTCGCCCTCGAACCCGCGCTCGCCGCGGACGCGAGGCGCAGTGCCGTCGGGTGGTCACTCCTCACGGCCGCCTGGATCGGGACCTACTCGGTCTGCGATGGGATGGGGGTCCGCCGCACCCCGAATCCGCTGTCTTTCATTGCATGGCTCATGCTGCTCGATGCATTCCCGATCCTGCTCGTCGCCCTCTGGTTGCGACGCGGGCGCGTGTGGGCGTCCTTCCGCCCCCATCTTGAGATGGGACTTCTCGGCGGTGCGATCGCCGCGCTGGCCTACGGAATCGTGCTCTGGGCCATGAGCCGTGGCCGAATCGCCCACGTGGCAGCGCTTCGCGAGACGAGTGTCGTGGTCGCCGCCGGCATCGGTACGATTGTTTTGGGGGAACCCTTCGGTCGGCGCCGCGTCGTCGCGGCGTGCATGGTCGCGGCAGGTGCGGTTCTCCTACAAAGCTCACGGTAGAGCGTTCCTCGGGCGAAGGTCCGCGCGCTAGGCCGCACAGACAAACTCGTTCAGCTCCTGGAACTCCATGGCCGCCAGTGCCACACGGATCTCCGCCCGCGGTCCCTCCCCCGCGACCGACACGACAATCGGGCGACCCCGCAGCGCAGGCAGCGCCGACGGGGCGATCACGGGGGCGCCGTGAATCCGTTGTCCCACGCGCCCGGGATGTAGCTCGACGATGTGGGAGGGACGCTTTCCGTGCCTGACCAGTGCGCGACGCAGGGCGCGGCCGGTCGCCCCGTAGCCCCACAGCACATACTCCTCGCGGCCCGCAAGGAAACCGCTTGCCAGAAAGGCCGCTTTGCACTCCGTGAATCGCCGCTGTGCGTAGGAGGGATGGGTGCGAGAGAGCCGGCCTGCGCTGTCCCGCCAGCCAAGCAGACGCCGCGGCACGACGCCGATCCGCAAGCCCTTCGCGAGCAGACGCAGAAGGAGATCGTAGTCCTCGGGCCAGCCCGCGTCGCGAAACCCGAGTTCGAGGAGCTCCTCACGCCGAATCACAAGCGTGGGATGCGCCAACGGGCATTCGATGAACGCGTCGCGCCGCACGCGCTCCGGCGAGTCGATCGAGCAGAGCCAGCGCTCGTATGCCCGCAGTCCTGGGCGGAGACCGCGGCGGGGAAAGAGTCGAACGTGGCAGCCCACGCAGCACAGAGAGGGATCGTCGTCGAGGAGGCGGAGCTGCGCCGAGAGCCTCTCCCGGTGCATCCAGTCGTCCGCGTCCATGCGTGCCACGAAGGGTGCCCGGCAGGCCGCGAGACCGCGGTTCAGGGCGAGAACGAGACCCGCCCGCGCAGCGGCGACGACACGGAACCGAGGATCGGCGGCGGCAAACTGAAGTGCCACCTCCCGCGTTCGGTCGAGGGAGCCATCGTCCACCACCACGCACTCAAAGCGCGTCTCGCGCTGGCGCGCGACGCTGCGCAACGCTGTGGCGAGCGTCGCTTCCGCGTCCCGTGCTGGAATCAGGACCGAGACCCGGGGCTCCATGGTGCGCGATGCTAGCGGGCGCCGGCGCGCAGTATCTTCAGCGCATGACCGACGAAGACGGCGGACCCCTGCCTCCGAAAAGCCGTTACATCACACCGCGGGGCTACCGTCGCCTGGAGCAGGAGCTCGAGCGGCTGTGGCGAACCGAGCGCCCGCGGGTGACGCGAGAGGTCACAGCCGCCGCCGCCCAGGGCGATCGCTCCGAGAACGCCGAATACATCTACGGCAAAAAGCGCTTGCGAGAGATCGACCGGCGCGTCCATTTCCTGCGCAAGCGCCTGGAGGAGCTGGAGGTGGTACGTCACACGCCCACCCAAGAAGGGCGTGTCTTCTTCGGCGCGTGGGTCGCACTCGAGGGTGAGGAGGGGGAGGCGCTCGAGTTCCGAATCGTAGGACCTGATGAGTTCGACCCTGAAGCACGCCGCATCAGCATCGAGTCGCCCATGGCCCGGGCTGTCTTGCGCCGAGAAGTCGGCGACGAAGTGGAGGTCGTGCGCCCCAAGGGTCGCACGAGGTTTACGCTGATTCGTGTGTGGTATGAGAGCGAGGAGTAGCCCACGGCCTTCGGGAGATCGACCTCCAGACGTGCGGGTGGAATGGAGGGGCGTGGGCGCGGGATGGAACGCACCCCCCGTCCATGCGCGGTGAGCGGAAGGCGCGGCTGTAGCGAACCCCCGCGAGGCCTACGCGACTACGGGGCCTGCTCGGCCGGCAGCGTCGGCTCGTCAGGCTCGACGGGCGACACCGGCGCGGCAGGTCCGGGGGACGCGCCAGGGTTCTCCGTGTTTGTCGGCGCGGGCTCTGCCTCGGAAGCCGCGGGCCTCGCCGCACGCGAGCGAAGGCGCGCGAGGTCCGCTTCGGCCAAGCTCGCGTAGCGCGCGGCCGCGTCGTCGTAGCTGCCGAGAGCCGCGGACTGGAGCGTACGGTTCCACCAGCGGCCGAGCTCCGACTCGTTCCAAGCCACGAAGGTCTCGAGCTCCGATTGCGCGAGCTCCCGGTAGGTGTAGAGCAAGCGTACCAACACGCGGTTTTGCAGGGCTGCACGTTCCTTGTGGGGATCGGCGTGCAGGGTCTCGAGGGAAGCCGCGTCCGCGATCTTTCCGACTGCGAGCCACGGTTGAACAAAAGCGGCATACGCCAGGACGGTCGACCCTGTGGCCTCGTCCAGGCGGCGAGCCAGCGCGATGCGCCACTCTGCCGGAGGGTTCGCGCGAAGATCGGCCGCAAAGCGCTGCATCCCCGGCGCGGATTCAGGCGATTGCGCAGCCTCCTCGAGGGCCATGACGTGAAGCGCGGTCCAGCCCCGCTCCCACTCCAGGACCGCCATCAGCTTCTCTGCCTCGCAGGTGTTTTCGAGGCGCTGACGCAGATCGGCTCGCATGGCGTCCTGGGCGTAGGCTTTGGCGAAGGTCGCGCGCAGCGACCCATAGTCGTCGACCGAGAGCCCGAGCGTGTCGCGCACACGCGGCACTGCAGACAGGTCGGAAACCGGCAGGAGCGACGCGGGCGCTCGGGTCTGCTTGAGGATGTCGTTCACCAGCCGCGGGCAGCGGCCATCCTGGTCCGCGCGGGCGGCAACGGAAAGAGAGAAGGCAACGAGGAATACCAGTTTGCCGGCGGATCGCATCGGGGGTCCTCCGCGTCCCCTATCGGTCGGCAGGCCGCCCGGCTGAACCGTTTTTTGAAGGTCTCGAAAGCGGCGGGCAGGCGGACCCGGCGCGCCTGGACCCGCTCCCCCCTCCAGGGCACAGCCCCAAAAGGGGGAGGTCGGGAATCCGCCTAGGTCGTACGACCGGGAAGGTGCGGAGCGCCTCCGCCGTCCTCCGGCCGCGGGCGCTTACGCCGTGGCGCGTCCGGCGTGTTTCGTAATGGCGTCCACGAGACGCGGCCAGGCTTGCCGCGGCAGGTCGTGCCCCATGCCTTCGATCACGAGTAGCTCCGCGCCCGGCACCGCTTCCGCGGTGTCGCGCCCAGCCGCAATCGGTACAAGGGGATCGGCGTCGCCATGGATGACCAGCGTCGGAGCGCGCACCGAGGCCAGGGCAGGCTTGCGGTTCCCCGAAGCCAAAATCGCGACCATCTGTCGGGCGACCCCGGCGGGGGATACGCCCCGATCGAACACCCGCGCGCCCCGCGCTCGTACCGCCTCTGCATCGAATGGGAAGCCAGGACTTCCGATCACCTTCGAGACCTCTACGTGGTGTTCGATGAAACCCGCGCGCTGCGTTGGGGCAGGAGTCATGAGGACTTGCATTGCCGCGGGCGTAGCCCGCGGCAGCTCTGGGTTGCCCGTGGTCGACATGATGGAGGTCAGCGTGCGGATTCGCTGCGGATGTCGAATCGCCAGAGTCTGGGCAATCATGCCGCCCATCGACGCACCCACGACGTGCGCGGCGTCGATCCCGAGGGCGCCGAGCAGCCCCTCCGTGTCGTCGGCCATGTCATGCAGTGTGTAGGGCGCGGAGGGGAGGCGGCCCTGGGCTACCGCTGTGAGTGCCGCGGCCATGTTTGGCATGCCCGCGTCCTCGAGCTTCGTGGAGAGCCCGATGTCGCGATTGTCGAACCGGATGACGCGGTAGCCCCGCCCCGCGAGAGCCTCGCAGAACTCTTCGTCCCACAGAATCATCTGTGCGCCGAGCCCCATGATCAGCAGAATTGCGGGCGCCCGCGCGACGCCAAAGGTTTCGTACTCAAGATCAACGCCGTTGGTCGCGATCCGGGGCATGCTGGCTCCTTATAGGGCTCTCTCTACGGTAGGGCGGCCGGGCATCTGGAGCGCCGATTTCCCTGCGCCCGGGAAGATGGCACCATTGCGCCTGGTCGCACAACCCTTCAAGGAGGACCTGCCATGTCCGCGGCCACCCCGCTCCATCGCAATGTCGAGAGCTTCGTCGCCCGGCGCCACAAGATGCTGATCGACGGCAAGTGGGTAGACGCCGCCTCCGGCAAAACCTTCCCGAGCTACGACCCGGCCACCGGAGAGGTCCTCGCCCAAGTCGCCGAGGGCGATCGCGAGGACGTCGACCGGGCGGTGCGCGCCGCGCGGCGCGCATTTGACAGCGGAGCTTGGTCCGAGAGCGTGACCGCATCGGCGCGGGGACGTCTGCTTTGGAAGCTTGCGGATCTCGTCGAGCAGCACTTGGAGGAGTTCGCGCAGCTCGAGAGTCTCGACAACGGCAAGCCCGTCACGGTTTCGCGCGCCGCCGACGTGCCCCTTGCCGTCGATCTCTTGCGCTACATGGCGGGTTGGGCCACGAAGATCGAGGGGTCCACCATCCCGATCTCCGTCCCCGGTGCCCGTTACCTCGCCTATACCTTGCGCGAGCCGGTCGGTGTCGTGGGCCAGATCATCCCCTGGAACTTCCCGCTCCTCATGGCCGCGTGGAAGCTCGGCCCCGCCCTCGCCGCGGGCTGCACCGTGGTGCTGAAGCCCGCAGAGCAAACTCCGCTCTCGGCGCTGCGCCTGGGTGAGCTGGTCTGTGAGGCTGGCTTCCCGGACGGAGTCGTGAACGTCGTGCCCGGCTACGGTGAAACCGCCGGCGCTGCGCTCGCCGCGCACCCCGCAGTCGACAAAGTGGCATTCACAGGATCCACGGAAGTCGGGAAGCTGATCGTGCAGGCAGCGGCGGGAAACTTGAAGAAGGTATCCCTCGAGCTCGGTGGGAAGTCCCCGAATGTCGTCCTGGGAGACGCGGACGTCGATGCGGCAATTGCGGGAGCGGCAAACGCCATCTTCTTCAATCACGGCCAGTGCTGCTGCGCAGGTTCACGCCTGTACGTGCAGAAGCCGATCTTTGATCGTGTCGTAGCGGGCGTGGCAGAGCAGGCGGCAAAGATCAAAGTGGGACCAGGCATGAATCCCTCGACGGAGATGGGACCGCTCGTCTCCGACGAGCAACTCGCGCGCGTCTGCGGATACCTAGAAGCTGGGGCCAAAGAGGGCGCCCGCGCGGTCGCAGGCGGCAAGCGCCTCGGCGATCGCGGCTACTTCGTGGCACCCACCGTCCTCGTCGACACCAAGCCGAAAATGCGCGTCGTCCAGGAAGAGATCTTCGGGCCTGTGGTCGCGGCGATCCCGTTCTCGAGCCCGGACGAGGTCCTGCCCGCTGCGAATGACACGGTCTACGGACTTGCTGCCGCGGTCTGGACGCGCGACATCGGCCGTGCCCACACCATCGCTTCGAAGCTCCGCGCGGGCACGGTGTGGATCAACTGCTACAACGTATTCGACGCGGCGATGCCCTTCGGCGGCTACAAGCAGTCAGGTTGGGGGCGCGAGATGGGCAAGGATGTGCTCGAGCTCTACACCGAGGTGAAGGCGGTCTGCGCAAAGCTCTAGCGGGGCTCTAGGCCTTCCGGTGCGCCCACGGCAGCGTGGCGCGCAGCTCATAGGCCAACCAGGAGCATACGCCGAGCGCGATCAGGGCCATCGAGATCTTCGCGACGCCGAGCACGAAGACATGGGAGAGGGCAGCGCCCACCATGAGGAGCGCAAGGCAAAGCGCGGCCAGGCCGGCGGTCCACGGCACCAGGATGCCGACGCCTCCGGCGACCTCGCATGCGCCTATGAAATACATGAAGCTTGGTCCACCAATCTTCTCGAAAACGGCCACTGTCTCGGGAAGCGCGCGCAGTTTCGAGCTTCCCGCGTAAAGAAAGAGGGCGGCCATGAGAACCCGGCCCACCCATAGAGCGCCGACTTTTGTGCCCACCTCTGCTCCTTGCTGTCCTAATTCGATGCCCATGCTACACGAGAATGACGCCCAGGAGGACCGATGAGGCTCGTCGGAAATATTCTCTGGCTGATCTTCGGAGGCTTTCTGTCCGGGATGGGATACATCCTCGGTGGCCTTCTGCTGTGTCTGACGATCGTGGGCATCCCCTTCGGGGTCCAAGCAGTCAAGCTCGGCGTTTGCACGTTCGCTCCCTTCGGTAAGGAGATCGTCGAACGCCCCGATGCGAACAGCCCCCTGCGCATCGTGTTCAACATCCTGTGGATCGTCCTGTTCGGATGGGAAATCGCAACTTCCCACCTGCTCCACGCAGGATTTCTCGCGCTTACCATCATCGGGATCCCCTTTGCGATTCAACACATCAAACTCGTGCCTCTCTCGCTCCTTCCGTTCGGGCGCTCTCTCGAATAGGCGCGCCCCGGACAAACCTCCTCAAGGCCGGCTTCCTCGCTCGGCTCGCCACGATCCGACTCCCGGTACGCGTCGGGAAGGAACGCGCCCTTCTGGGCTCGACGTGGCCACGGGAGGCGCACCGGATCAGGCGCCGAGAAGCTCGGATGCAATCTTCCTGGCGAGGTTGCCGTCGACCTCGCCCTTGTGGGCCTTCATCAGCGCGGCCATGACGCGGCCCACATCGCCCGGATTGGCGGCGTGGGTTGCCGCGATCGCCTCGGCGACCCAGGCCTGCGTCTTGGCGTGGTCCGCAAGACGAGGCAGGAACTCGTGGATCACGGCGAGTTCGGCGCGCTCCTCCGCCGCGCGGTCGGGGCGGCCCGCGGCTTCAAAGGCTTCGATGCTCTCGTTGCGCTGCTTTTCGAGGCGGCGCAGGAGGCTCGTGCAGATCTCATCCGCGAGCGATTTGGAGTTGTCCTTCTTCGTTTCATTCAGGAACGCTGCCCGGATGCCGCGGAGTGCAGCGAGGCGAGGTGCATCCTTCGCCTTCATCGCTTCCGTCATCTGCACGACCACATCGTCAAAGATCGCCATGCCTTCCCTCCCGTGCGCGACGTTACCCCTGGCCGCGGCGGCCGTCAGGTCCGGCGCTGCCGCTCCGCCCGACGCGGTCGCCGGGATCCTCTAGAGTGCAGACGCCATGGCTGAACGAAGTACGCGTCAGCAGCTCTTGCGCCGGATCCGTCGGCGGCTGCGCAGGATCGTGCTTCGGGTGCTGTTCGTGCTGGCGCCGCGCGGCGACGCCCCCCTCCCTGACATCAAGAGCGCACGCCGGATCCTCGTCGTGCTCGTGAATTTCCGCCTCGGCAACACCCTCCTGGCGACGCCTGCGGTGCGAGCCCTGACCGAGAGCGTAAGCGGTGAGACGATGGACTTTCTTGGGGGTCCTTCGGCGCCCGCCTTCCTTCGGGGTTTCGGGCTGCACGAGGTGATCGGCGTCGAGCGACGCGATCTCTTTTTGCCCCACCGCCTGCTGAGACTCGTGCGACGCCTGCGCCGCGCACGTTACGACGTGGCGATCCACCTGGGCGGAGCGTCCACCTCCCTCGGTGCCCTGCTCGCCCGCCTCTCAGGGGCACCCGAGCGCGTGGGAGCTGCCGGGAGCGGTCGCAACTTCTTCTTCACCACGGCTCTCAAAGCGGACCGACAACCCCACAAGGTGGACCAAATGCTTGCGTTCGTGCAGGCGCTTGGCATCGAAGCGGCCGGCGAACGCTGCCTCGTCTTTGCATCGGACGAGCGGGAGCGCGCTGCGGCCTTCCTTCGCGAACGCTGCGGTACGGCGCAGCCCATTGCAATTTTTGTCGGCGCGCGCGGTCACAAGGGCAAGAGCTGGAGCCTCGCCAGTCTCGCCGCCATTGCAGCGCGCGTGCGTGCGTGGGGACTTCCCGTCCTGGTGGTGCTTGGACCCGAGGAGGAGCCGAGCCTCGCTGCCATTCGGAACACACTTGGCGAGGCCGTCTACGTACACGGTCTCGGCCTGCGTGAGGTGGCAGCACTCGTCGCCGGCTGCGCTGCCGTCGTGACGCCGGACTCCGGGCCCATGCACCTCGCAATCGCCGCCGGTGCGCCCACGATTGCGCTTTTTCGCAAGCCGAACCACGTACGCTGGGGCCCCCGTCCACCCCGAGGCGAGGTCGTGTTCGATCCGCGCGGTGAAGACTCGGGGCAGGCGCTGGCGCTGCTCGCGCGGATCCTGGGGCGGCCTGGATGAGGGGACGCCCGGCGCTGCCGTAGCTCGCGGAGAAAGCCTCGGTCTCGAGGGCCGCGGGAGGGCGCCCTCTCCCATCGCCTGAGGCAGCGCTCCTTGCCCGCCATTCATTCGGCGTCGTGGCGCGTGCTTAGCGTTCGAGCTTCTTGAACCGAATGCGGTGCGGCTGATCTGCTTCCGCGCCCAAGCGCTTGTGCCGGTCGGCCTCGTATTCCTGGTAGTTGCCTTCGAACCACTCCGCGTGGCTATCGCCTTCGAAGGCCAGGATATGGGTGGCGATCCGGTCGAGGAACCAACGGTCGTGGGAGATCACGACCACACACCCCGCGAACTCGAGCAGCGCGTCCTCGAGCGCGCGTAGCGTGTCCACATCGAGGTCATTCGTCGGCTCGTCGAGCAGCAGCACATTGCCACCACTTCTCAGCAGCTTTGCCAGGTGAACCCGATTGCGTTCTCCCCCCGAGAGGTTCCCGAGAAGCTTCTGTTGGTCGGGACCCTTGAAGCCAAAGCTCGCGACGTAGGCGCGCGACATGATCTCGCGACCGCGTAGCTTGATCCGATCTTCACCTCCGCTGATGACGTCGTACACCGTGCCCTTCGGATCGAGCGCGTCCCGTGTTTGGTCGACATACGAGAGCTTCACGGTTTCGCCCAGTTGGAGCAACCCGCCGTCGGGCTTCTCTTCGCCCAAAATCATTCGGAACAACGTCGTCTTGCCGGCGCCGTTCGCGCCGATCACGCCGACGATGCCACCCGGAGGCAGGGAGAAGGAAAGATCGTCGATCAGCAATCGGTCGCCGTAGCCCTTCTTCAGGTGCTCGGCCACGATCACCACATCGCCGAGGCGAGGACCCGGCGGGATATTGATCTCCACCTGCTCGGGAAGCCGCTGCGCCTCTTCGGCGACGAGCTTCTCGAAGGCCTGAATCCGGGCTTTGCTCTTCGCTTGGCGTGCGCGGGGCGACATGCGCACCCATTCCAACTCGCGCTCGAGCGTACGCTGCCGGGCGGACGCCTGCTTCTCCTCGACCGCGAGCCTGGCTCTTTTCTGGTCAAGCCAGGAGCTGTAGTTGCCTTCCCAGGGGATGCCGCGGCCCCGATCGAGCTCGAGGATCCAGCCCGCAGCGTTGTCGAGGAAGTAGCGGTCATGGGTGATGGCGACGACCGTGCCCGGATACTGTTGCAGAAAGTGCTCGAGCCATGCGACGGACTCCGCATCGAGGTGGTTGGTGGGTTCGTCAAGCAAGAGCACGTCGGGCTTCTGGAGCAGAAGCCGGCAAAGCGCGACCCGGCGGCGCTCGCCACCCGAGAGCTTCGCCACCGCCGCGTCCGGCGGCGGGAGCCGCAGGGCATCCATCGCCACCTCGAGCGTGCGGTCGAGTTCCCACGCGTTGGCCGAATCGATCGCGTCCTGAAGCTTCGCCTGCTCTTCGAGCAGCTGGTTCATCTCGTCTTCCGAGAGCTCCTCGGCGAATCGGGCGGAGACCTCTTCGAAGCGATGCAAGAGCCCCCGTGTGTCCGCGACGCCCTCCTCGACGTTCCCGAGTACCGTCTTTGTGGCGTCGAGCTGCGGCTCCTGGGGAAGAAAGCCGATCCGGATACCCTCCGCCGCGCGCGCTTCACCGAGGTAGTCCCGATCGACGCCCGCCATGATGCGCAGCAGCGAGCTCTTGCCCGCACCGTTCGGACCGAGCACTCCGATCTTCGCGGCCGGCAGGAACGCGAGCGTGATGCTGTCGAGAATCACGCGGTCGGGGGGCACGACCTTTCGAAGGTCTTGCAACGTGAAAACGAACTGATGTGCCATGGGCCGCGAGTGTACCTGCTCGAACGCCGAAGGCTATGTTCCGCGCGTGGATCCCTGCTCCGCTCTGCGCCGCATCGCCGCGCGTTCGCGTTCCACTCGTGTGTTCGGCAGCTCCTTCTCCTTCGCGCGCCTCCCCGCCGACCGGGCGGATCCTTCCACCCGCGTGCCCGCAGTCCGACCGCCCCATGTCGTCCCGCTCCCGCTTGACAGCGCATCCCGCCCGAGCGCTGTGCGGTGAGCGGGAGGCTTCACGCGCGCTCCGCTCCGCGCGTGCTCGTCCTTGCCGCCGCGCTCCTCGCGCAGCCCATACCCTTCGGGCAGAAAGGTGCTGCAAAGGCGGCCCCGACGGACGCCCACCCGGAAGTGCTGATCGTGGTGAACGCGAACTGGTCGCCCTCCGTCGCGATCGGCGAGTACTATCGCAAGGCTCGCGCGGTCCCCGAATCCAACGTCCTCGCGCTCCGCTACGGCCCGCCGCACGCCAACTTTGCGAGCGCCGAGTTCGAGACGACCGACCGCGCTGCCTTCGAGGCTTCGATCTACGCCCCCGTGGCCGCTTTCCTCGAGAGCCGTGGCCTCAAGGAAAAGATCCGTATCATCGTGCTCGCCAAGGGACTTCCCCTTCGCGTGAGGGGCGCGGCAACCCCACCCCTTGCGACCTACCTGCGAGATTCCACGGAAGCGTCCGTGGACGCCGAGCTCGCGATTCTCTTCTCAGGCAAAGACGCGAGCCCGGGCGTCGTGGGCATGATCAATCCCTACTACGACTCGGAGCAGGATTTCGCGGTCTTCCGCGCGGCGCACCCGCAGGCTGCGCTGCGCTATCTGGTCGCACGCCTCGACGGCTACGCACAAGAGCTCGATCCAAAGACCGGGCTCCCCACCGACGTGAAGGCGCTGATCGACCGGGCACAGGCACGGGGCCCGGCGGGGATCTTCCTGATCGATGAGGACCCCGCAAAGACCGGCGCCCTCTCTTCTGGCAACCGCATCCTCCTGGACCCTACCGCGGCGGTCCTGCACAGCCTCGGTCGCGAAGTTCGCCACGACGTCACCAAGGAGTTCGTTTCGAACGCCAAGGACATCGCGGGCTACGTGTCGTGGGGAAGCAACGACCTCGCGAATCCTGGCCCGCCGTACTACGGCAAGATCAAGGGTGCCCTGTTTCCCGGTTCCTTCGTACCCCGAGCCATCTCCGTGGACCTCGTCAGCACGAACGCCCGAACCTTCGCACCCCCGAGACCCGACGCCTATGGGCAATCTCTGATCGCCGACCTCGTCCATATCGGCGTCTCGGGCGCTGCAGGGTATGTCGCCGAACCCGTGCTCTCCGGCTGCGTACGTCCCTACATCCTGTTCCGGCGTTACGTGGAAGGTATCCCAGCGGGAGAGGCCTACTACCGCAGCACTCCCTATCTCGGTTGGATGAACGTCTACGTGGGCGATCCCCTCATGACCGTGGTGGAGCCGTCGACCAGACACCCCACCGATCTCGACGGAGATGGCATACCCGATGCCGAAGACAACTGCATCGAGATCCCGAATCCAGATCAGCGCGATACGGATAGCGATGGCATTGGCAACCTGTGCGATCCCGACGTAGACAAGGACGGCATCGTCACGACGTCGTGGGGGCGAGTTCTTCCGCCGGAGGCCGCGGGCGACATCGAGCGGATCGCACTCGCGTGGCAACGCCATGTGTACAATGCCAACTACGATCTCGACGGAGATGGCAAGGTCGACGAGACAGATCTCGGGATCGCGCAGCTCTGGCTCTTCCTGCCACCGGGACCGAGTGGGCGCCGAAGGATCCAGGGCGCAGGGAGTGGCGCGACGCAGCGCGGCGTTGCAAGCGATGCGGCGCTCGACGGTCCCCAAAGCGGCAACCACACCCCTCTCCGCCCGAAGTGATGCGGTCACGAGAGTCTGTCCAAAGGGAGGACCCAGGGCTGCGGTGGTACAATCGATCGCGGAGGTGCCGGATGACGAAGCGTCCTCAGCCTGAATCTCACGAGCTCGTGCACCGCACCTGCCCGTTGTGCGAAGCCAAGTGCGGAATCTCCGTCGAGGTGGACCGTGGCGCAAAGCGTGTGGTCACGGTCCGGGGTGACGAGGCCGATTCCTTTAGCCAAGGCTATCTCTGCCCGAAGGCGTATGGGTTAAAGGGGCTGCACGAGGACCCTGATCGCCTTTGCCAGCCGCTGCGCCGGGATGGATCAAGCTGGCGCGAGATCGGATGGGAAGAAGCGTTTGCACTCGCGACGCAGCGGCTGCGTTCGATCCGCGATGCGAACGGTGCGGACGCGATCGCCACCTATCTCGGCAATCCCAACGCGCATGACGTGGGCTCTGCGCTTTATCTGCCCGCCTTCCAACGCGCCCTCGGAACACGTTGGCGCTTCTCCGCGACGAGCGTCGATCAGCTGCCCAAGGCGATGAGTTCTTGCCTCTTGTTCGGCTCCCCGGCCGCGTTCCCGATTCCTGACGTCGACAGGACCGATTTCCTGCTCGTCTTGGGTGCAAATCCACTGGTCTCAAACGGGAGCCTGATGACGGCGCCCGACATGCCGCGGCGTCTCGCGCAGCTGCGTGCGCGTGGAGGCACGCTCGTGGTGGTGGATCCGCGGCGCAGCGAAACCGCCCGCATCGCGGACCAGCACCTCTTCATCCGGCCGGGCGCGGACGCTTTCTTTCTCTTCGCGCTGGTGCACGTGCTCTTCGCCGAGAAGCTGGTGGCTCTCGGCCGTCTGGCCGACTTTACGCGGGGCGTCGACGACGTTCGCGCCTTGGCCGTGGATTTCTCGCCCGAGGCCGTGGCGCCGATCACAGGAATTGCAGCGGAGGACGTGCGCCTTCTCGCACGCGCCTTCGCTCGCGCGCCGCGCGCCGCTTGCTATGGGCGAATCGGTACCTGCACCCAAGAGTTCGGCACCCTGGCGAGCTGGCTCGTGGACGTCGTGAACACGCTCACCGGCAATCTCGACCGGGTGGGGGGCGTCCTGTGGCCACGCCCGGCCACCAGTCCCGCAGACGAGCGCCCCCGCCGACGGGGCCGCGTCCCGTACGCGCGTTGGCGCTCTCGTGTACGCGCGCTGCCTGAATTCGCGGGAGAGCTTCCGGTCGCGGCGCTGGCCGAGGACATCGATTCGGCAACCGACGCCGAGCGGGTACGTGCCCTGGTCACCGTTGCCGGCAATCCCGTGCTCTCTACACCCAACGGCGCGCGCCTTGCCAAGGCGCTTTCCTCCCTCGAGTTCATGGTCTCCATCGACTTCTACTTGAACGAGACGACGCGCTTTGCCGATCTCGTCCTACCGCCCACGGGTCCGCTCGAACACTCAAACTACGACCTCCTCTTCCACGGCCTCTCGGTCCGCAACCACACGAAATGGTCGCCCGCCATCTTTGAGCCGCCGACTGGTTCGAAGCATCAATGGGAGATCCTGCTGGAGCTCGCCGCGGGGATGAGCGGCACCACGGCCCAGGCGCTGGACGACCTCGTTCTCGGCCACCTGCTGGGTGCCACGGTGGGGACGCCGCAGACCGCATGTCCAGAGGTCTCCCTCGACGAAGCGCGCACCAAGCTCGGTGCGTCCCTCGGCCCCGACCGCATGATCGACCTCATGCTGCGCGCCGGACCTTGGGGAGACCGCTTCCGGGAAGATGCCCCCGGGCTCTCCCTCGCGAAGCTCAAGGCGCAAGTCCACGGCGTGGATCTCGGACCGATGGAGCCACGTCTTCCAAGGATGCTCGCGACCGAGAGTGGCCAGATCGAGCTCGCGCACCCGCTTCTCCGCGCAGACACTGAACGCCTGCGCGCAGCCCTTGCCGAGCGTCGGGAGGGACCCGAGATGCTCCTGATCGGCCGCCGCCACCTGCGGTCAAACAACACATGGATGCACAACCTGCCGAGCCTGGCGAAGGGTCCGGAGCGTTGCACGCTCCTCGTCCACCCCGACGACGCGAAACGGATCGGCCTCACCGACGGCGGGCGTGCCTGCGTGAAGTCACGGGTGGGAAGCGTCGAGGCGCCGGTCGTCGTGACCCAGGAAATGATGCCCGGCGTGGTCTCGCTGCCCCACGGCTTCGGACACGACGCCGAGGGCATCCGCCTCACGGTTGCGAACGCGCGGCCTGGAGTGAATTCGAACTTGCTCGCGGACGAACGACTTTTGGATGCGCTCTCGGGCAACGCGGTGCTAAACGGCATCCCGGTGGACGTGAGCGTCGCAGGCTGATGGACCCGAAGCTGCGCGCACGCATTGTCCTGCACGGCGTGATCGTGATCGCCCTCGGCCTCCTCGCGGGAATCCCTTATGCGTCGGCGATCGCGAGCGGCCAGGCCGAGCCCCTGCGTGCCTGGCGCATGGCGCACCTCGAGGGGGTCCTGAACGGGCTCGTCGCCATCGCGCTCGCAGCGGCCGGCGGCGTCCTCGTGCTGAACCCCCGACAGCAGCGCCTGCTCGCGGTCTCCGTGGTCGGCATGGCGTACGGCAACGTGGTGGCCTCCATTCTCGGCGCCGCGACCGGGAACCGGGGCCTCTCGCCCGGCGGCCCTCCCGTCAACACGGCTGTGTATCTCTTGTTCGTGGCGTCCATCCTGGGGATCGTCGTGGCACTGGTGCTCGCAGGGATCGGCGCCCGACGCGCGGCTCGCACCGCTGGCGGTCCCAAGGCCTAGGGCGATTTTGGATTGTGCGGCGAGCGCTCGATCAGGCGAGCCACGATGCGCATGACCCCGGTCTGCTCCACCCAGCCTTCGACCTTGACGCGCACGAGCCGCTCCGCACCGGGGAAGCTCCGGTCACCGCTCGCTTCCCACTCGATCGAGGCCCGGCCCGTCAGCTGGAGCGTGCGCCCACGTTCGAAGTCGGGGAAGAGAAGACCTGCCCGGCCATCGGCCAGGAAGTTCCCGAGAGTCTGGAACATTCCGTTGCCTACATAATCGGGAAAGATCACCGCGTGCTCTCCGTCGACGCGCACGAATCCCGGAAGACCCCCGCGGTGAGACGCGTCTGCCCCATAGCCGTCACGGGCACTGGCGACGAAGAGGGTGTCGGCCGCCTCGACCCAGACGCGCTGTTCGGGTTCAAGCCGGCTGCCCGAGCGTGGACGCGATCGTCCGTTACCTCCCTCATCGAGGGCGGTGAGCTCCCGCGACTGGATGTACTTCGGACAATTCCAAAACAGCTCCTCGCCTGCGACGCACAGCGCACCATCCCCAGGGAGCCACGCTTGGCCATTCACACGAAGGCGGCGGCGCGAGAGAAGATCGATCACGAGAACCCCGATTGGCATGCCCAGAGCGAGCGAAGGCGCCAGGGGGTCGTCGGGTGGAAGGAGCGCCGCGATTTCGAGCACGCTCTCCCCCCGGGCGCGGAGAAAGCCCGGGGTGCCCATCAGAAGCGACGCCCACGCCGCCCTGGCGGAATCGACACCGGCGATCACAGCGAGGCGCTGGCCCGAGAGGAACTCCGCCGCGCGGGCGGGGATGCGTGCCACGATCCCCACGCCAAGGCGCTCCGCCGAAGCGGCCGTGCCGACCCGCGCTTGCACAGCGAGCTCGCCGCTGTGGTACTCGTGAGGATCGCCCAGTGCCTAATCCTCCTCCCTCGGCGGGAGTTCGATGCCGAAGAACCACCGAAGTTGCTCCAGGGAGTCGGGGGCCCGTCGAAAGCTCCGCCTCATCTCCCTCGGTCCAGGATCTGCGCACGAATCGACACCCACGCGGTCGAAGCGAGCTTCCCGGCCTCCAAGATGAGCGCTTGCGCCCCACGCTCTCGGCACGGACGTCCAGCCAATCGAATGTGCGCGGGCGAACGGGATCCTACGCTGGCTGCGCCGCCCGGGCTTCCCCCTCCGGGACGGGCAGGCCGTCGCGATAGGCCACGAGTCGGGTGCGCACTGCCGGAATGCGCGGACCCGGCGTCAAGATCCCGACGAGGTTTAGCGGATCGACCGCGCTCACCCGTACGCACTCGCCAGAACGCTCGCGCCGACGCGTCGCGCGCAGGGCGTCCAGCGCGCCGGGGAGCGCGTACTGCTCCCCCACGAAGCCCGTCACGAACCGCCCACCCCGCGCGCTGCCACGCGCCTCCATCCGACGCAGTGCCCAGAGCACATTTCGCCACGGTAAGACGAGGCTCTCGCGCGAGAGTAGGTCGCGGAAGATCACTCCCCACCGCGTGAGAAGCTGCTCCGCCACCGCCTCGGCCAGCGTCTCGACCTCAGCGCCCGCGTCGGGGGCAGGCACAAGCGACCATCGACCCTCGGCCGCCCGCACCGCGCGTCCGCGCTGCAGGCGCGCGGTCCTCCCCGCGGCCGAGCCTCCGCGGAGCGTCGCGGCACCCCGAGGCGTCGGCCGGGCGTGGCCCGCAAGCAGCGCGCGGACGCTCACAAAGCCATCTGCGGTCACGAGTCCGCGGGAGACCAGGTCCCAGAGCCCTTCCTCCACCTCCACGGGCAGGCGCCGGGTGTGCGTGATGAGCTCTCGCTGGAAGAGTGCGCCGTGCCTGCGCAGCGCGTCGAGAAGATCGCGCGCGGGTCCCTCGCCGGGAACCACGGGCTCCGCCTCGCCACGAGAGGCTGCCAAGATCCACGGCATGTCCTCCCGGGCCGCGAAGGCGATGGGCGTGGCGCGCGAAGGAACGAGGCCGCCACGACCCGGACCGGGGAGGTGTGCGCCGTCTGTCTCCGGCACCGCCGCCTCGCGCAGGCTGAGGCGCGCCCATGCGAGCTCACCGGAGAGGCAGAGCGCATCGAGCCATTCCGGTCGGTAGGCCGCGATGCGGGCCGGTAGAACCGCCTCCTCCCAGGCCCCCGCCGCAAGCTCGAAGCCTTGCAGCTGATGGGCGACGGCGAGAAGACCACGCTTCCCCTCGAGCTGCGTAAGGGGCGCCACATGCTGCCAGCGCAACAAGAAACGCAGGAAATCCTGAGCCGTCACCGGCTCGATCTCGCGCCGCAAACGCTCCATCGTGTAGCGGTGGATGCGAGCGAGAAGACGCCTCTCACAGAATTCCTCGTCCGGGCTCGCCGAATCCGTGAACCGGCCGCGCAGCGCGAATCCTTCGGCTTCGAGTACCCCGAGAGCGATTTCGACATCCCCGGGCGCGAGTCGGGTGCACCGCGCAAGCGCGTCGACCGTGGTCGGACCCATCGCGGAGAGGTGACCACGCACGGCGAGGGCGGCGGCGCTGGTAGAGTCGGGGGCGGGGCGCAAGGCCAGCGCGGACGGGGTGCACACGTCGGGCGCAATCCGCCCGTTCGGGAAGAGCACCTCCACTTCGCGACGCCGCTCCGCCGCGAACCAGCGCGCGCCAGCAGAGGGATCGAGGGTCGCGGCCCGGTCGGTTCGTTCCAGCTCGTCGTACCAACCCGACCAGGCTGGCTCGGGCTCCGCCACCACGAGATGAAGCAAGAGGTCGTGAAGCTCGTCCGCGTCGCGCGGATCGGGTCGCGCCTCCTCGCGCACTGCGGCCACGGCTTCGGGGTCGAGGCGCCCGAGCTCGCGGGCGTGCTCGGGGAGGCCACGGCGGATCACGACTGCCCGCGTGCGACGCTCCTCGAGCGGCGCATCGTCGAGAAAGGTGTAGGGGCGGCCATTCAGGATCTCGTGGGCGAGCACGGAGGGCTCCGGCGACTCGCGCAAATGCAGGTGGACCTCTCCTTCCTCGATCGCGGTCAGGAGCGCCACGAGGCCTTCCGCGTCGGCGTGCTCATGCAGGCAATCCGTCATGGTCTGGCGCGCGAGGATGTGGTCGGGGACTTCGATCGGTCCCGTCGCGTTCTCCTGACATTGCGCGAGCGCGGGGAAGACCGCGGCCAAGAGGTCGTCCGCCTCCATGCGCTGGATCGGCGGAGGCACCCGCTTGCCCTTGCGTTGGCGCAACACCACGAGCGCACGCCCGAGATTCCAGCGCCAGCGCACCGCGAAAGCAGGAGCCAGCAGCACGGCTTGCGCCAGGGTGTCGCGCGCCGTGTCCGCCCGCAGGAAGCCCGCGACTGCGTCAAGAGGGAAGCTTTGCTGCGCGCCCAAGGAGAGCACGATCGCGTCATCGCTTGCCGCCGCCTGGAGCTCGAAGTCGAAGCTGCGGCAGAAGCGCTTGCGCAGCGCGAGCCCAAGGGCGCGGTTCACGCGCGCGCCGAAGGGCGCGTGGATCACGAGCTGCATTCCGCCCGCCTCGTCAAAGAAGCGTTCGAAAATCACGTCCCGCTGGGTCGGTAGGACGCCCAGCGCATCGCGTGCGGCGGCGAGGTATCGCACGACCTGCTCGGCCCCTCCGACGTCGAGACCGCACTCACCCTCGAGCCAACCCTGCGCCGCTTCGAGCTCGGAACGCGAAAGAAAGTCCGCGATCGCGGCGCGCAGATCCGATACCTCGGCCGAGAGCTCGGCGGTTCGTGCCGGCGCCTCTCCGAGCCAGAACGGAACCGAGGGCGGAGCACCGCCCGCATCGGTGACACGGACGGTACCCTGCTCCACCCGGCGGATGCGCCAGGAAGTGCTTCCAAGCAGGAAGATGTCGCCGGATTGGCTCTCGATCGCCCAATCTTCGTTCACCGTGCCGATGAAGGTGTCGTCGGGGTCCAGCACCACGCGGTAGTCGGCGGTCTCGGGAATCGCCCCGCCTGAGGTCAGGGCTGCGATGCGTGCACCACGACGCCCACGCAGCACGCTGTTCACGCGATCGCGGTGGACATGGGCGCCGCGGGTACCCCGGCCAGTTTGTATACCTTCCGAGACGAGCTCGAGCGCCGCGTCGAAGTCTGCGCGAGAGAGCGTGGCCATGGGGGCCGCACGACGCATGAGAGAGTAGAGCTCATCTTCCTGCCAACTCTCGGCAGCGCAGGCCGCGACGATCTGCTGCGCCAGCACGTCGAGCGAGAGCGCCGGCGGAATCACCCGGTCGAGCCGCCCAGCTCGCACCCCGCGCAGCGCCGCCGCGCACTCCACGAGCTCATCGCGGGTGGTCGGGTACAGACGCCCTTTGGGCGTGCGCCCTGTGGCATGACCGGAACGACCCACGCGCTGAACGAGCGTGGCGAGGCTGCGAGGAGATCCGATCTGACACACGAGCTCGACGGGTCCGACATCGATTCCGAGCTCGAGGGAGGCCGTGGCCACGAGAGCCCGCAGGTCCCCGGCCCGCAGTCGCTCTTCGACCCGCAGCCGGCGCTCCTTGGAAAGGCTCCCATGATGCGCGGCGACACGGTCCTCCCCCAGCCTTTCGGCAAGGCGATGGGCGAGTCGCTCGGCCAAGCGGCGGGTGTTCACGAACACCAGCGTGGTCTGATGATGCTCGACCTGGCCGGCGATGTGGTCGAGGATCTCGTCCCACTGCTCGTGCGAGGCCACCGGACCGAGCTCGCTGCCCGGCACCTCGATCTTTAGGTCGAGGACACGGCGACGGCCAAGATCGACGATGGTGCAGCGCGGACTGCCATCGGGTGTCGAGCGGTCCGAGCCTGCGCCCACGAGGAGCCGTGCGGTGTGCTCGATCGGATGCTGCGTCGCGGACAGCCCGATGCGCTGCGGCGGCCGCTCACAGAGCGCCGCAAGCCGTTCAATCGTGAGCGCGAGGTGGACGCCGCGCTTTTGGCCGGCCAAGGCGTGGATTTCGTCGACAATCAGCGTGCGCACGGTCCGCAGCCGCTCCCGGCTCCGCTCGGAGGTCACGAGCAAATACAAGGACTCGGGAGTCGTAACCACGATCTGGGGCGGCCGGCGGATCATGGCGGCACGCTGGGCGGGCGTGGTGTCGCCGCTGCGCAGCGCGACGCGAAGCGAGGGCAAAGAGAGCCCGAGCTCGTGGGCCACGGCGCGGATCTCGGCGAGCGGCGTCTCCAGGTTCTTGCTGACATCCGCGGCGAGCGCTTTGAGGGGGGAGACGTAAACCACGGCGGTCTCGTCGGGGAGCTCGCCGCCAGCGGCTTCGGCGGCGCGCAGGAGCCGGTCGATGCAGACGAGAAATGCCGCGAGCGTCTTTCCAGAGCCCGTCGGTGCTGCGATCAGTACGTCCTCGCCGCCCTGAATCGCCGGCCAGCCCGCAGCTTGAGGCTCCGTCGGCCCCGCGGCGAAGCGCCGCAGGAACCAGCTGCGCACGGCGGGATGGAATGCAGCCAGAGCGTCCATGGGAGAGTACGCAGGGTAGCAAAGGGGCTTGCCGGGCTGGCGGCGGGCTGCGCGCCCTCCTGACACGCGGCGTCAGCTTGGGGGACGCGGGCCCGGGCTCCAGCTCCGGATCCCCGTGATCCGCACCCGGATCAGCGTCGGGACACCTTGGAACAGGGGCGTCGTCGCGTATTGCGGGTACTTGCTGCGCAAACGTGCCGTGGCGGGGCCGACTTCGGGATGGCGTTCGGGGTCGCCGGTTGTCACAACGCACGCGCTGCCGTCCACGCGGATCCACCACAGCCGCTGCCAGTCGTCGTCGTAGTGGTCGAGGAGCACGCTCACGCGTGACGTGTCTCGGACATGCGTCACCCGGGCAGGCGTGCGCGGGCTCTTGGGCTTGCCATCAATCGGCGACCAAAGGTGCGGGCCCACGCGTGCGAAGACGATCGGAACAATGTGCGGCGTGCGGTCGGGGCCGAGCGTCGCGAGACGCGCCACGGGCCAGCTATCGAGGAGCCGATCAAGGGTTGCGTCCGTAAGCCGCATCGCGCTGCTAGCATACGCCTGATGGCCGAGCTTCGAATCGCGTCGCTGCTTCCCAGCACGACCGAGATCGCGTGCGCCCTGGGCTTCCTCCCGAACCTGGTCGGTCGCTCCCATGAGTGTGATTTCCCTGCCGAAGTCAAAGGCCTTCCCGTCTGCACGGCGCCCAAGCGCTCTCTCGACGGGTCCTCTCGGGAGATCGACCGGCGTGTGCGCTCCCTCGTGGCCGAAGGCCTTTCCGTCTATCGCGTCGACGCCGAGCTCCTGCGCGAGCTGTCGCCCGACGTCATCCTCACCCAGTCACAATGCGAGGTCTGTGCAGCGAGCTTCGAGGACGTCGAGGCTGCAGTCTGTGGCTGGCTCCGCGCTCTGCCGCGGATCGTGAGCCTTGCTCCGGCAACGCTTGCCGACGTGATCGGCGATCTGCAGCGCGTGGCGGACGCCCTTGGCGCACCCCAGCGCGGAGACGAACTTCGGTGCACGCTCGAAAGGCGGATGGCAGGCATCGGGGAGAAAAGTGCGGGCGCTAAACGGCCCACCGTGGCTTGCGTCGAGTGGACCGACCCGCTCATGACCGCGGGCAACTGGATGCCGGAGCTGGTGGCACGAGCGGGAGGAGAGAATCTCTTCGGTGAAGCGGGAAAACACTCTCCCGTCTTGGATTGGGAGGAGCTGCGGCGGGCGGATCCAGAGGTGATCGTCGCGCTCCCCTGCGGCTTCGATCTGGTCCGCACGCGGCGCGAGATGGAGCCCCTGGTTGCGCGTACCGGCTGGCGGGAGCTGCGGGCCGTGCGCGCGGGGCGCGTCTATCTGACGGATGGCAACGCCTATTTCAACCGTCCCGGCCCACGCATCGCTGAGTCCCTCGAGGTCTTAGCGGAGATCCTGCACCCCGAACTCTTCGGGTTCGGGCACGCCGGGCGTGCCTTCGAACGCTGGGTCTAGTCTCGATCCCCCTGCTTCCCGAGGACTCGCGTGGGGTGATTCCGCCGGGACTCCGGGAGGCGACGGCGAGGCGGATTCGGGCTTGAACCCGCGCATCTCAGATTGAACCCGTTTTCGAAGATACGCCCTCTGCTGCCGCCTCCATCATGACCCCGCTGTAAGAAGCGCGAGGCAAACGACAGAGCCAGCTCTAAGCGCGGTGCCCTTCACTGGGGTCGCTCCCGATCCGCCCCGACCGTCGCTCCGAAGCGATGGGCTACGTTCGCCCGGACTCGATCGGGAGGGGACGTGGTCCCGCGCCGGATTCTTTGCCTTGCGTCCTGCGTTGCGCTGGCGGCCCTCTTGGACTGCCAAGAGGGGGGGCGGCGCTACGAAGGGCGCGGCATCGTGCGCGAGGTCGAGCCCGTGCTGCGGCAGCTCGTGATCGAGCACGAAGACATTCCCGGCCTGATGCCGGCGATGACCATGAATTTCGATGTGGCCGACCCCAAGCTTCTAGCCGAAGCGAAGCCTGGCGAGGCCGTCGACTTCGAAGTCTCGTTCGACGGGCGGAGCTACCGCATTACCCGGCTCCGCCCCCGGGCGGGTACGCCGACCACCACCTCGGGGAGAGGGTCGCGGCTCGCGGAGGTTGCGGCGGGAGGCGATCCCGCCCCAGAGTTTCAGCTCTTGGACCAGGACGAGCACGCGGTCTCGCTCGCCTCTTTGCGCGGCTTCTTCGTCGTCCTTGACTTTGTGT
>Ga0074046_10000782_pt1 | contig 29240 bp, 20 predicted proteins | sample BogForMeECP23OM3_FD_94441 | JGI IMG/M metagenome (GOLD analysis project Ga0074046, IMG submission 94441) | Bog forest soil microbial communities from Calvert Island, British Columbia, Canada - Bog Forest MetaG ECP23OM3 | ecosystem: Environmental > Terrestrial > Soil > Wetlands ... | reverse complement strand
CAATACCCAAGGATAAATGATATGAGGTGGATCAAAGGCCCGCCCGCCTCCCAGGAATGAAATTTTCGGTGCCTCAAGGCTACAATCGTTGCTTATCTCCCGAATCGGCTGCCAGTTCCACTGGTCATAGCGAGCCATAACTCGCCAGGGAAGCCCACCATTGATAAATCCTATGCCTACAGGGTGGTCATTTGGAAAAAACACAGGCGCAACAATCATGAGCAGTTGGGCGCAGATCAAAATGCCGGCGGCTATAGCAAATGTTTTGGGACGAATCGAACACATTTGAACCGAGAACACACCTATGGCAATAGCTAGGGGTATGACTGCTGGAGATATGTGACGAAGCAAGTGGTTCGTTCCAGTTAATTGTGCTAAGACAATCGGTGCACCTGCGCAGACGCATGCGCCCAAAGCAGTTCGCTGCAATGAATTAAGAATTGTCTGCCTATTAAGTACAGTCTTTCGAATACAAGCAATAATTACCACTCCTATTAAGATGCCTACTCCATGCCCTAGGAGGCACTGAACTATAGTATCGAACCACTTGAACCAAGTTACGAGGGATGGTGGTCCCAGTGAGTTGCGGACAAAACCGCGTGCATAATGAGCGTAGTCAAGAGCTGCTTTGGCGTTCAACACCCACCAAGGCCCTGCAATTAGAGACGCGAGTACGCCGGCTTTGAACTGCGACGACACGCTTGGAACGCCGGGGTACTTGTAATGGCGAACGACGAGCGCAAACGCTAAAACTGGGAGGGCAATCAGAGCAAACGAGGCCTTTGACAAGAATCCTAAACCGACCGCCAGACCCAGGCCAATCCAGTTGGTTGGAAGCTCACGAGAATCACTCCAAATAGAGAAAAGGTAATATAGCATTGCAGAAACCGCCAGATAGAGCGGAGGATCCGTTCCAAAGACAATGCTAGCGGATACAACTTCGGGCGACAAAGCGAATATGAGGACAGCAATAGTTCCCGATACCTGACCGCCAATGCGGTTTGCCGCTCGGTAGATGAACCATGCACTCAAGCCGTAGCACGCCAACGAGACCATGCGTGCAATCGTGGTGTGGAATCCGAACACACTGAGAAATGGCAAAGCGAGAAGACGATAACCCGGAGGAATACCCCAGCCTTTGATAAGAATCCTGCCACCCAGTTTCACTAAGCTCCCGCTCAGAAGACGCTGGACGTCTACTCCGACTTCGTCGAGGTATTGAGCCTCATCCCAATGAATTCCGTAAGGATGCGCGAGGGACCAACGAACAGCCGCAAGAATAATCACCACTAGGGTGGCGGCGGCAAAGTATGGCCAAATGCCTCGTTCCGATGCTGATTCTTTCATCGCTTTACCCACCACCTGTTGGAACAATACGTGTGAATCCGAAACCACTTTGTAGATAGCTAGAAGTACCTCGCAAGCAGCGAGCAGCAGTAAATATACTTTTAGCTATCGACTCACGCCGAAATCTGTTACTTCGGCTGGGAGAGGAGGATTGGGCGCACACGCTACCATGGTGGCAACATCCCGGGACTGCAGGGGGCTAGCCAGCAGCTCGCTTTTGACCTCAAATTGCGTCATTGGATTTCGGGGTGCTTCTGTCCGCGAAGACATTCAACAATCAGACTGAACAATCTGATCTTAAACTGTTCGGGGAAATGATCCATGTCCGTAACTGTCAAGTCGCTGATCTGCCGGTGTTGACGGTGGAGTCGGATAGGCACGTTTGAGCCAGTTTTCACGCCAGTACGGATAAATGGCCCTTGGGCACAGTCGATGAAAATCAGATTTACACACGACACCTTCGAGGACAATGCAGGGATTTTTCATGTTTACAATCTTGCCAGTCTTCTCGTCCACGATTCGGTGCACTCGACGCAGCACCCTGTAAATCCCCCCACAATAAGGCAGCATTTCTGAGTCGAACCACAGGCCACGGTTTTTCTGATCTTTGTCAAGGGTTGCCATGATCTCTTCCTTACTTCGCACCTCGACCAATTCTCCCGGCTGCAGATTCATCAATTCCACAGGAGTTTTCGAAGCTGTACCTTCGATGAAAGGGTACCGATCCCCCTGCCGTCTGGCTTGCACCTCATTAAAAAAACCTATGATGCTTGCCTGGGACAAACGCGAAAGGGTGAGGAAGAATTCCAGAACGCGATGGCCGCGAGAGGTGCCTCCCAAACCAGTGTCGAGATTGCCCGAACGTAAATCTCGAAGATATTGTCGCGGATCCCAAAAGCTCATGTGCGAGGTGAACTTAGGAACGTCAGTGGCCTGGCAGGAATAACTTTTCTCCCCTTGTGTGTTTGTTGAACAGCTCGCCGCCCGAACCTCCTCAATCGTGCAGACTTTTTCGGACTGGCCAGAGTTCCTAGTGGGCACTTGCAAACTGCCTGCAGGTACGAGATCGGACACAGCGGGCCTGAGCCAAGCTTCCTTCCAGAAAATTAGGCAACCGGCCTGGCAACCGTCATGTCCTGATCCGTCACATCGCAAGCCTTCGAGATGTACGGAGTTTGTCATGCGACGAATACTCCACCCCTGAATATAGTCGCAAGTTTTATCCGCGCGCTTAAAGACGCGATACCTTTTCCCGCAATACTGGAGCATTTCCTCCATAAATGGCAGGTTTTCCAGGCGCCCTTGGTGGTCAAGAGTGGCCAGAACCTCTTCCTTGCTGCGGACCTCAACCCAGTCTCCGGCTTTCAGATCCAAACACGACATCGCTTCACAGTCGGGCATTGCATTCTCGCTTTTCTGTTTTCTCAAGTGACATGCGGTAGCATTCCAGAGTGCTACCTGCCAGACTCCACACTTTTAGTTTATTTTCAAAGCGGGTACACGCATTTATGGCAATAACCCATCTCAGTGTCCATACAACAAGCCTTCGCAAAAAGTAGGCGGGTATCCCGACAATCGACCAATTTGTATCCTGAGGAACACCGAATGCTCGGATATCAGCACGCGCTTTATCAAACCACCACGCCTGAAAGTATTTCTTCTGAATCCTGTTCGGAGGCACAGCGTGATAGAGAACGGCAGACGCTTCGTAACGGAATCTCTCTCCTGCAGCTAACAGTCGATTGCCAAATTCGCTATCTTCGCTCTTTTGAGGTTCTCTCCCACCAGCACGGGGACCCAAGTCGTTCCGAAAGTCACCGTACTTCTCGAACACGGTTTTTCGATACGCTGAGTTGTTGCCAAAAGGAGCTTCTTTTAACTCACCGGATTGCGGGCCGCGGTCAAAAAGAGCGAGCGGCGCCAAGGCGTATCGACTTTTCGAGGGGAGCCAAGGGGGTGGTAAAAAGCCCTTTTCCGGAAGAGTCCGGCCACCTGTACCTGCCCAACTACCTTCAAATAGAGGCGTGGTGAGATTTTCGAGCCAACTGGGCTCGACGATTACGTCGTCATCCGTGAAAACAAGAATTTCTCCTCGGGCTTCACGAATGCCCGCGTTGAGAGCATACGTCTTTCCCTGTCGCGGCTCACGCAAGTACCTAAAGATATCCGGGTATCGATAGCAGAAGTCCTCCACTACCGCCTGCGTCTGATCAGAAGAGTTGTTGTCTACGACCAGGATTTCCCAAAGCGTGGTCTCGGGAAGGTTGGATGCAGCTAAGCTCTCGAGAGTCTTCGCGATGGATTGACCACGGTTATAGGTACAAAGGACAATCGTAATCTTCATTACGTTTGGCATCACTTTGTTGCGTTGCAGGGTCGTACGGGAAAGAATTCAACATTTATCGGGCTCGTGTGTTTTCTTGAAAACCAGGCAAGAAAGTTGGATCGCGTGGAGTCCCTTTGCCCTTCCAGAGTTTTTCGACTGTACTTTTCGGGTTAAGCACAGCGCTTGTCGTTTTGACCAAGAATGCCTTGAGCAGGCGCATGCGATCAAAATCTGCCCCGGATTCCATTAGCTTTTGGCTGTGGTAATCCCAGAACTTTTTATCGCGTCGTCGTCCAAGATTTCGCGCCAAAAATTCATAGTATTCGGAAAGCCTTCGTTCCAGGCAGAATTGATACTCTTCCGTCGTCAAAAAATCGCGGCCGAACGTTACCAAGTCGTGCAGCCTGCCCGCAATGAGCGTGTTTATATCCGTCGTAAATGTGAAGAGAGATCCTGGCCGAACTCTTGTGAACGTAAGCACTTGGTGGACAAAACCAAAATCACAACTCCGGAGAAGGGCTATACACGTTTCCGAGTCTGCATGCAGATTTGATTCGTTGTAAAAGGGTTCACGCCCCCGCACCAGGTCGGCGCGAAAGAGTAAAGAAGTCCCCGTCCCGAACACGTAGAGGTCCTCTACGAAAAGTTTGCGGCAGATTTCTCGGCCAGAAATTAGTCGGCTGGGATAGGGCAGTCCCGCCCACATGACTTGCCGCCCCTGCAGTCCGTAGGCCCCAACTATACCTACAGAAGGATGTTCTTCCGCAACGGCGACCATTCTTTCCAGGCACTCCGGGAAGATCCAATCGTCCGAAAACAAGATCTTGCAGTATTTGCTGGTCGGAGAAATTTGACGCAAAGCGACATTGAAATTTGGAACCGCTCTCAGGAACTGTTGGTTATCCTGAACTCGTATCTGAGGATGCTTGGCAGCGTATTGCCGTGCGATGTCTCCGGAATTATCTGTGCTGCAATTGTTAACGATAACGCAGTGCCAATTCTGATAGGTCTGCGCAAGTAAGCTTTCAATGCACTCGGCAATATATTCCGCACAGTTGTACACTGGGATGACGACACTGACCAGAGGTTGTGATTCCGATCTCATTCCGCGATCCTTGCTAGGTCACCACAAGAGACTTTTCATCGATCGAGCGGCGGGCTACCAGTCCCCTTACCAGTTCCACGTAAAAGGCCTTCTGTCCCATTACGTACAAGAGCATCGACGCATAAACTCCGAACAATATCCCCGAACCCATGACCAAGCGCGGCAGCGGTGACAACATTTGGCCATACTCAGATTGTGCGGCGAAGGCAAAAGCAGCCGCCACGCTCGCAGAAATTACCGGACGCTTAACGACATTCAATATATCCGAAGGTGAAATACTCGTGCCATGTATGCACCAAAGAATGTGGGGAATCAGCCAAATAGTCATTGCCGTCGAATAAGCAAGCGCCACGCCTTTGGGACCATGGGGTAATCCAATTACGTAAGCCCCTATAGCCAGCGGGGCAATTACCAAAGCGATCTTTAAACTACGCTGCACCCAACCCATCGCAAATAGAAGCCAAGAAAAAGGATTCATCATGGCGAACATCAAGATTGTTGGAGCCAACAATCGGAAGATCGGGACAGCGTCCTTCCATTTGGGACCGAGAAGGACCGTGATCAAATCGTTTCCAAATAGGGCGCACGTTATGGTGATGGGTACCGTCAACGCCAGAACAAGGGAATAGCCTTTCAAGAAATAGCTGCGCAGACGAGCGGCATCGTTTTGGACTCTCGCGAGCACGGAAAAGGCTACTTCACCGACCGCGGAGTTCAGATTGTCGGTGGGAATATTGATGAGCTGGTAGGCGCGCCCATAAATGCCTACCGTTTCCGCGCCCCAATAACGACCCAACAGGACTTTCTCTAGATTATAAGCAACATAGACAACGAGGCCATTCAGAGTAATCGTGCCGCCGAAACGCATCATGGCATGCGTGCCTGCCCGGCGTTGTGGGACCCCGGGAACCCAGCCCGTGGCCAGCCAAAGCGAAATGGTGGTCACTAGCGGCGCGGTGAGAGTCATACCGACCAAAGACCAGTACTTGAAGCCCCAGAGCGCCATGGCGACACCAACGGAGACGCTGAATACTAGCGAGATGATATCAATCACTGCCAGCGCAGTAAAACGCATTTGGCGTTGGAGCATGGCCGAGTGCTGAACTCCGAGGGCATTAAAAAGGAATCCCAACGCCAAAACCATGGTTACCCAGAGAAGTCGGGGTTCTCGATAGAACCAAGCAACTAAGGGTGAAGCGGCCAAGAGCAGGAGCCAAAGGACAACACCAACAAACGAATTGATCCAGAAGAGAGTGGAAATCTGATCATCCGTCACTTCCACACTTTGCACCGTAGCAGAAGAAAGGCCAAAATCCCGGAACAGATTAAGGACCCCGGTAAAGGCCGTGACCATACCCACCAGTCCAAAATCCTTGGGGTCCAACAGCCGAGCTAAGATCATCAGGGACCCTATGCGAAGTGCAAAGTTAGCTCCCTGGGCGCAGACCTTTGCAAAGCCCCCCCGAATTGCCCTAGACTTTAAGTCTTTCATCGCGAAATCACGCGTTCGCCAGATGTGCCAACACTCTCCGAGGTCCGTGAGTCATGTCTTGGCATGCTCGTTGTGCAGCCACGCTCAGATTCACAAAAGCAACTTACGGCAATAAAATGCTTCGGCGTAACCGCTGGGCGCATTACACTCCATTCCGCGCAGTCGCATTAAGGACAAAAACGTTTCTTTCTGAAACCAACGCTTCGAGCGCTGTGACACGAAAGCCTCCAAAAGGAATTCGAGTTTCTGTTGATACTGGGAGGATTCTAAGGGAACGAATAGATTAGGCTGCCCCAAGTCGCCATCATACTTTGGGATTTCGTACTCGAGAATGAGATAGTCCCGGAACGTATTCCACGTCAATTCTGATACCTGACGATGGTCCTGATGAGCATCTTTGCCGTAGTGGGTGAAGATCAGATCAGGAAAAACGCTCTTCTTTAGCACCTCGAATACTGCTTTTAACTCAGCTCCAACAAAGGGCATGAATCCATCAGGGAAAGTCTTGAGCACAGGTCCATTCAGAGTGGCCTTCCCCGCAAACAAGGAAGCAGCACGGCGCGCTTCTTCCTCTCGCGGGCCAATCGCACTGAACACAACCCAGTGAAGCACACAATTCGGATATTGTTCAAGCAGGCGCAGGATCGTGGCACCGCAACCAATCTCAATATCATCGGAGTGTGCGCCGAGACAGAGAATTTCTAGTTTTTTACTCGCTTGTGGCGGGAGAGTCAGTTGGATCATAGGTCTGCAGACACGATTTCCGTTGGACTGTTGTTCAAATTAGTTCCGTGATTCCAGACTTTCCACGGCGCGATGGTGTTGTTCAACTCCTCCAGTCGCTGTTTATCCTTAAATGTATCCATGCACTGCCAAAAGCCAGTGCACTTGTATGTCAGTAGTGCGCGCTTCTTAATGAGGCGCTGAAAGGGTTCGCGTACCAGCTCTTCGCCGGGTTGGATGTGTCGAAAAATTTCATTCCGCATTACAAAAAAACCACCGTTAATCCAAACGTCGCTGCTCGTTAGCGCGGAAACATCTGTAACCAACCCATCCTGACTAACGCTCACGATGTCAAAGCTCGCGGTCGGTTGCACCAAGAGCAAGGAAGCAATGGCGCTGCTACGACGGAAGGCTTCCACCACGGCGGGAAGCGACACATCGCTAAGGCCATCACCATAATTTGCCAGGAACATTTCCTCGCTCTTAAGATGCGGCTCCACTGCTTTCAATCGCTCCCCGATATTGGAATTCGCTCCCGTCTCGACGAAGGTGATGGTCCAGTCATCGATGTCACGATTCAAGAAATCAATCTTCTTTCCTCCTTTAGACCAGACAAAATCGTTGGAAACAGATTCATCGTAGTGGAGAAAATAATCCTTGATCGAATTGCCCTTGTGGCCCAGGCAGAGAATAAAGTCCTTATGGCCAAAATGAGCGTAGTACTTCATCAGATGCCAGAGGATGGGACGACTGCCAATTTGCACCATTGGCTTCGGAACATCGTCGGCGTATCCACGAAGACGCATTCCGGCACCGCCACAAAAAAGGACTACTTTCATGGAGCACCCCTCTTACAAACTTCTATAGAATCTCGAAGGAAGGAATAGGAACGACAATTCGGCCTCCCCACTCGCTCACGTGTTGTAGCTGTTTCGCAATTTCAACTTTCAAATTCCAGGGAAGAATAATGACGTAATCCGGTTTGGTCTCACGGATACGGTCCGGATGGAAAATTGGAATGTGCGTGCCCGGTAGAAACCTGCCTTGTTTGTGCGGACTCCGGTCAACGGTGTACTGGATAAGTTCCTTGCCGATGCCGCAGTAATGCAGAAGTGTGGCACTTTTACCGGGGGCGCCATAACCCACTACGGATTTGCCATCACGCGCCGCGGACAGCAAGAAGTCCAAGAGGGTGAGCTTCGTCTCTCGTACCTGACGCGCGAATCCCTCATAGCCTTCGATCGAATCGAGCCCGAATTTCTTTTCTTTCTGGATGATTGCCTGAACATTCGCCTTCTCAGGGTGGATTGAATCCTCTACGCGGGAAGCATATACGCGGAGGGAACCCCCGTGCGAGGCGAGTTCCTCAACATCAAACACCTTCAGCCCGTGCGCTTGGAGAATGCTGATGGCGGTCATCAGAGAGAAGTACGAAAAATGCTCGTGGTAAATGGTATCGAACTCATTGTGTTCGATTAGTTGGAGCAGGTGAGGAAATTCCAGAGTGAGAACACCTTGAGGCTTCAATAAAAGCTTCAAGCCTTCCACGAAGTCGTTCAGGTCCGGAACCTGGGCCAGTACATTATTGCCGATAATCAAGTCGGCTGTTTTGCCCTTTCCCGCCAATTCCAAAGCGAGTTGCGTGCCGAAGAATCGAACGATGGACGGCACCCCTTTTTCGACCGCTACTTTCGCTACGTTTGCGGCAGGTTCAATTCCGAGAACCGGCACGCCACGCTTGACAAAGTACTGAAGTAAATAACCGTCATTGCTGGCAACTTCGACGACGAAACTTTTCTCCCCAAATCCGAATCGCTCGATCATATTCGTGGCGTAGTTTTCGCAATGTCTGAGCCAGGAGTCGGAATAGGAAGAAAAGTAAGGATACTCGCTGAAGATCTTCTCCGGGCTTTCAAACTCCTCCAACTGCACCAGAAAACACTTTTCGCAGACGAAGACATGAAGAGGGTAGAACATCTCTCCCTGTTGAAGCTCCTGGGCCGAGGGATAATTCTCGCAGAGCGGTGAGATGCCTAAATCAACAAATGTCCGGGTGAGCGTAGTACCGCAAAAACGGCAAGTCTTCGGCGCGAGTTGCGGAGCAGTTTCCTTATTCAACGTCATGGTAGCCATTGTGTGTGAGTCAGCTCCTTCGATCGAAGAATATTCCATCATTACTCTTCGAGCAATAATCGCCTTCCCAGAGAGTGCTGCAGGCCAGCGGAATGTCAGCCTTTTCTAGACTTTCCGATGGGCGAACAAACAACGAATGTCTTTCCGGAGGAGTTTCCTGGGATGGGTCAAACGATAAGCAGGCTGCCGCCACGAGAGTCCCAAACTGGGCAAACTCTGCACGGATAGAGAAGGCAATCAAGCTGCCAAATATTCTCTCATTTCGCAAGTCGGAAAATTCAGCAGGACCCTAACTACACCCTGTTCAATAACTTAGCCAGGGGGTCAAAATGCTGGAGGAAGGAAAATGAAAGGGTCAGGAAAAGTGGCGGAATCGGGCAATCGCTTAGGAAAACGATTTCCACATCACCTATTTCCAGTGCAGAGAGGCATCCAGGCGGCCAGAGGCGAGGAGCCGGTTGATCTGGTCCATTCGCACGTAGCTGCCCCTCTGAATGTCTTCGAAGGTCAGTTGCACGGCGCGATATGCGTCGTAGAGTTCTTTAGCACCTTTTCGCGCTGTCCATTCGGGACGGAAGCTGGGAAGGACTCGACGAATTTTGTCGCAATTTACGCGATAGCAGCGTTTATCGGGACCCCCGCCGGGAGCGAATTCGATTTCGCACCGAGGGACGGTATGAGCAACGATGACGGCAAGCTCGCTGATCCTGTAGTTCTCGTCCGTACGCCCCACGTTGAAAACCTGATTATGGACAAGTTCGCGAGGAGCGTTCAGGACACTTACGACAGCGGCGATAATATCTCGTAGATGGACGATCGGCCTCCAGGGGGTGCCATCGCTCTTGATGTGTACTTTTCCTTTTGTGTACGCCCAAGCAACAAGATCGTTGAGGACAATATCGAGACGCAAACGCGGAGAAACTCCATAGGCGGTGGCATTTCGCATGAACGTGGGACTAAACCGATCATCCGCCAAGGGCGCCACGTCGCGCTCGACGAGCACTTTGGACTCGCCATATGGGGTGACGGGATTGAGTGCAGCCGTTTCGTCCAAAAAGTCGTCGCCTGCAGCTCCATACGTGCTGCAAGAGGAAGAAAAGACGAAGCGAGTGACACCGGCGGACTTTGCCAGCTCCGCCATGTGGACCGAGGCACGATGATTGATGTCGTAGGTGAGCTGCGGATCCAGATTTCCGAGTGGGTCATTGGACAACGCACCGAAATGAACGATGGCATCAAAGCCTCGAAAATCCGAGGCTGTTAATTGGCGGAAATCCTTTCGGATTTCGCGAATCTCTGGATTAGGATTTCCAAAATCGCATCCGGAATAGAGATCTGTGTCGAGGCCGACGACTTCGTGGCCGGCGGCTTGTAGGAGCGGCGCAGCGACAGCCCCAATGTAACCCTTATGGCCGGTTAGAATGACTCGCATGAAGTTCCTCGGGAAGTACTAGCCGAGCTATCGGTTGCAATAGCGTCGGGAATCAAGGGAATTTTCAACTTTTCGCGCATCATTCGATGGAAGTACGGTCAGCCCTGTTGTCGACGGCCAACTCCAGCAACCGACTGCCTAACAGAAGTTCGGCGGCCGCTCGAATTTGCTCAAAGGGCAAGTTCGATCGTTCGGCAATATCCAAGAGAGAATGTTGCCCGTCTGAAAGATTCAGGGTCCACAATCGCGCATTCAACTCCAATTCAGGCGACGTACCTCCTGTGGAGGGATAAAGGCCCCGGCGACCGAGTTGCGGCTCGCCAAAAGGAGCGAGATTTTTGTAGCGCTGATCGTTCTCGAGGATGTCAACGATTGAGGCGCACACCTCAAGAGATTCCGCCAGCGAATGGGGAGCAATAAAGTCCAGATTATCCGCCGAGGTGTGATACTCCGGAAAAGTGCCCCAAACGCTTCTCATCAGGCACCCGACAGGAAGATTAAAGCCTGGGGAACAATATTGGCGCTCGTCATAACCATAGGGGGAAAATGGAAGAATGGTAGCCGAAGGGTCGGTGTGATTGAGGACGTGTTCTACAACGCGATCCACTTCAGCATTTTCCTGCCGGCTTTTCTTGTAATGGAACGGCCCTCTGTCACCTAGGCAGGTGAGAACCAAACCGTGCCGGATGCGTTTGGAAGATTCCCGATTTTTCGCGAGCCACGCGATGGCCCCGATAGTGCCGGGAATGAATAAGAATCGATAGGAATAGCGGAGATTTCTCCCTAAGAGCTGTTGCGCAAGAAAAGTGGCTACACTCAAACCTGATAGATTGTCATTTGCGAGCGAGGGATGGCAGGTGTGACAGGAGATTAAAACTTCCTCCGTTGACGTACCGGGGAAAAAGCACTCACCGTAACTGAGTTGACCATCTTCGAGGCTAGAAACGATGCAGACTTCGTATTCCCCTTCCTTCAGCCCGAGCATCTGATTTTGGGTGAGGCAAAATCCCCAATTTTCCTTGTAATAAGAGGTGCGGTAGGGGATCCAGTCCGGATTCTGGGGAAGCGTAAACAAATGAGGTCTAAGTTCGCTCAGAGGCATCTTTGTGTGAATCGGCGTGCTGTAATTCAAGACATGCAAATTACAATTCTGAAAATCGACGACGCGTTCGCCGTGTGAATTCTTGATAAAGGCATCGCGGATGTTCCACTCTTTGGGAATCACCCAATCGAGAATGGGGGTTCCCGTTGCTATTTCAACAATTTGCAGGGGAAGGCGCCGTCCGATAATGGACAAGGTCTGCCGAAGCCCTTCACCCGTGATGCTCCGGCAAATCGGAAAGAGCTCTCGAGCAAATTGATGAAGTTCCGCTCCGAGCTTTCCGCGATCCCGCTGATCCACTTTTCGTCTCAGAACCGTGTCACCCATGAAAATCCGTATAGCTCCGATCGCGTTCCGAAATTACTTCCACTTTTTCCGGCCACGCTATACCAAAGGCTGGGTCGTCCCAACGCACTCCGCGCGCAGATTCTGCCTTGTAAACTTCTGACATTTGATAGAAGACTTCGGTATCGGGTTCCAGGGTCAAGAAGCCATGCGCACAACCTTTTGGGATGTAAATCATATTCCGATTTTCCGCGGTCAGTCGCACTGCAATCCAATTCCCGAATGTCGACGACTGTGACCGCAGATCGAGAACCACATCGTGAACAGCCCCCCGAGTGCAGCGCACCAACTTTGCCTCTGCGAATGGCACCGCCTGGTAATGCATGCCGCGCAAAGTTCCCTTGCGTACGTTGTAGGAAATATTGCACTGTAGCAAGGTCGATTCCAAGCCATGTGCCTCGAACTCATCCCTGCACCACGCGCGGGCAAAGAATCCCCGCTCATCTTTGATCCGGTGAATTCCGATCTCAAATACTCCCAAAATCTGAGTTTCGTTAAACGTCATGAGTGTTCGCTGTTTCGTGTTTTCAGTGCACTCGAATTTCAGCAAGTCCGACCAACGTTTCGGTGTCCATGAACGGTAGCATCAGGCTCACAGAGGCACAATCGCACCGCTGCATAGCAAAAGGGTATCAACCATCCACCCACATTCCTACTTGTCTTGAACTCGCCCAAGGATAAGTCTAGGTCGGTCTGCTTCGCGCGATCCGGTGAACTAAAGAGTTTGCAGTGTAATGCGTGCCAGAAACGAATTGCATGAGTGGCCCGAAGCTTCGAGCCGCTGGTGCTCCGAGTATATGCAGGCCTGGAATTGAAGTCTCCAACCCTCGCCCGAGGATCGGATAACCATCTACCCGACGCATCGAATCTATTAGTTCCGGGGCGAGGAACTCGTATTTGGCAACATCCACTCTATACCCAGTCCCCAAAATAACGTGGTGAACCGTTCGTTCACTTCCGTCGTCCGTTCGAATCTTTATTCGATCGCCGACTGGTGTAACCGAGGCGACAGAGCACCCAAGACGGATGGGGACTTTCTCAAGGCGGCCCACAAGCCAGCGTGAGCCAGCAGGACGAACGGAGCGTTTCCATAACTTGTTCTGCAGCGAACGAGGGAGTAAACGCAATAAGTCAGGCCTGGCCATGAGTTGACTGATCCCAGCGGGACCAACGTCTGTCGGAGCGTAAAGCACATTCCTGACAAGGCTCCCCAAGTGCCAATGCAGAGTAGATGAAGCCCATCCCTGGAGCCAATTGATTCGAGGGGCGCGGGCTATAACCTCTACCTCGGCTCCGCCTTCGTAAAGTAACGCAGCAGATTCGAGCGCACTTTGACCGGAACCGATCACGACCACGCTTCGATCCGCGAAACGAGCAAGATCGCGATGCTCAGAGGAATGCGAAACAAGCGAAGTTTCCAGGCCTTTAAATTCGGGTGGACGCGATGCAAAAGATTGAATGCCAGTGGCAACTACCACTCGGCGCGAATGAATTGACTCTCCATCCGCAAGAGCGATTCGAAAACCATTTGAATTAGGCTCTACGCGAACAACTTCACGCTGATCCAAATCGGGGAGCGCCTGACGCTGATACCATTGGCCATACTGCACGAATCGTTCGAGTGGCACTGGCTTTGAGAAATGAACCTGGTTTGCGGATTGGAATGCTTCCAGTCGAAGGGAGTGTTTTGGATCAGCAATATGCGTCGCCTCCCAACCGGAGCGCAGAAACATCCCTTTCGGCATGTGGCCTTCCCAAAAAGACATGGGCTTTCCGAAAACCAGCACGTCCAGACCTTGAATGGTCCGCAGGTGCGTAGCTGCTGACAAACCATAAGGACCGGCACCGATAATCGTAACGTCGCATTTAGTCATCGAGTTTCTCTTCTAACTTTAAAATGTTCGTTCACACTTTGTGAAAAAAAGAACCTTCCCATGCACCAAAGATTAAAGCTCTTCCTCCGGCGAGCGGGTATCTCGAGCCTAATCCGTTGGTGCCGCGATCAATGAGGATGGATAGAATCAGGCCCCGCTCGTGTGCAATGGATGTATTCCGTGGTTATCTAACTTGATCGCTCTAATCTAAAAACCGCGTTTAGCCGCCAGATACGGTACCATAGCGAGTTCCATAATTCCGGGAAGGGGATCGTCTAGGCTGAACACAGCTTCTTCGTCGTAATCGCGCAAGGACCGCAAGAAGGTCCCCCAATCGATTTGGCCATGGAGGATCCCAACCACAGAGGTCGGCACGTCAGTGAGGAGACGGATCCAGCTCAGGCCAGCTTTGCCAACGCCCGATGGTACTGGTTCGTTCATTTGATCGGCAAACAAAAGATGAGGAAAATCCACCCCTCCGCGACGTCCGATGGTGTGGTAGCCCCAGGTACGACCGTTCACATCCAACAGACGATATTGCCCGTCGCGCGGATCGCGCTTGTATTCCACTTCGACTAGTCCGTAGTAGTCAATTGCGCGTAAGAAACGCTCCGAATATTCCTGCAGTATTGGTAGTTCAATTGTTTCGACATAGGTGCTGGAGCGGCCAAATTCGAGCGGATGTTGCCTCCGGCGGCAGGCCGTTAGGTGGGCGATGGAGTTGCGTTGCTTAAAAAATGAGCAAAATGAATTCTGGCAGGTCCCGTCCCCAGGAATCAAATCTTGAATCATGATCTCGTCGACAGGAATGAGCTTCGACGCCCGCTCAAATAGATCGCGCAACTGCAGGAGATTATCAGCGCGCCAAGCCTTCCTCTTCGTTGCATAGATGAAATGCTCCTTGATAGCCGGCTTTATTGCAACGGGGAAGTGCCCTTCGATCTGGTCGAGGTCCGCGAGACTTCGCGGATACCAAGTGCGCGGAGTAGGAATGCCCAGTTCTTCCGCTAAACTGTAGGTATTGCGCTTGTCCCAAAGCCATTTGATCGTATTCCAATGCGGGGTTGGCACACAAAAGATCTCCGAGAGCCGCTCCCGATGCTGGGAAAGAGCCATCACTTGCTCATCACGCGTAGGATAGACTACCCAACCGTTTAGCCCCTCCGTCCGCCCTAATTCAAGGAGCGCTTGCACGGCATCTTGCGGGTCCAAGAGTGATGGCACTCTCTTGGATATTGTCGTATAACGCGAATAAGGGGAAATGGATTTTTCGTCGTCAATCACGCAGACTGGAATCCCCTGACGACCAAGGCTACGAACAATTCCGAGGCCTTGGTAATCGCCACCAATCACAACGCCACCAACCCGGTCTCTTCGACGAAGATCGCTTGAGTTCATTTTGTCGATCGGTGAACGATTATCGCTCATTCATCCCTACTCACTGCGATCATTGTTGTGGAATCTTCTGTCCAGCCAAGACCAAGGGAGCCGGTTGGTTCACCCCAGCGGAGTCAGCCGGCCGTGGGATCAGCTCATGGGGAGATCCTAGACAGCAGGTAACTGCGTTTTCCTGGAAATGCCCCGCAAAATCTCCAGCCTGGCACGGTCGGTCAGCAATGCTACGAGCACTGCACGGTGAAAAGAATTAGAACTGTTGATACGACACAAAGTAATTAAATGAGCATATTTGGTGGTACTTTGTCTGCCCAGAACTCCATTGCGCTGCCAACAATTCGGAAATTCATGCCAGCTGCTTTTGAGAGCTCCGTTCTACTCAGATCGTTCGGTCTGTGGAAGTAATCAAGTTGCCTTGCGTCACGATTTATTCGCATCTATCATCCAGGCTTTCCGGAGAAGGGGAGCTTGCACTCTACAACGTTTCTTACCCAATATGCCGGTATAACATCTTTCCGATGATTCTCAATAATCTTGTCGGCATGAATGAAAAGACTCGTTTCGCCGTCTTCAATTTCCAGTTGTTGACTGAATTGAAAGAAGGAGTTTCGGGAAATTTCCAATAAACTAATCGCTTGGGATGTGAGACCCAATGGTTCTTGAAAACAAGGAGGCCAATGTTGTCCTCCTCAGTGCGTCCCAAATCGAATTTTATTATTCCGTTCGATTTCGCAGCTGCGATGGCTCGCCACAAAAGCCACGGCATGGCCCCGAATCTATTGAAACGTGGATCGGAACCTCCGTACTTATAATAGACTGCGTCCTTAAATCGCAATGTCAAAATGGCAGAGATCGGCATTTCGTCCTTATAGGCCAATCGAATCTCGAGAGCTCTGTCCTGGCACTGAATTAAGTTTCGAAACCAGCCATATGGGATGGGGGGCAGGTGGTGTCGACCACGAGTGATCTCAAACAAAGTGTAGAAGTCCTCGAGCAAATCATCCGATCGCCCGCATTTCTCAACTAGAGCGGCCCTTTCTGCCCGCTTAATTCGGCGCTGAACAGAATCGTAATCAAGGCTCCGAAGCAATCCATCTAAATCTTGAGACAGATCAAGCACATGCAGAAAGTAAGTCGATCCCGGTTGAAAGCCTGCGTCGCGACACGTTTCACTAAAACTCACATTGATGGGACGAACTTCCAGATACTTCCACTCCTGGTGTTCGAGGGCAACTTGCAGTTTATGGAGCAGAAAGCTCGCGTCTCCGGTTGAATCGCAAAGAGGTTCGCAATGATCTGAAAATGGCAACGATACCAAGCGAGATCCGGTGAGCCAGCTATTTATACGACAGAAAACCAGGCCATTCTTCAACTCCTCGGTCGGTGGTGAGGTCGTGAAGGCCACCGGCTCATAACCGTATGTGAGCCTAAGCGCCTTGAGCCAACCTACGGTGTGAAACACGGCAGCATCGGGGTGAGTCTCCAAGAGCCGCGCCCACCGCACATCCTTCATTGGCTCAACTTGGTAGATTTTCATTGAGGTTATGTAGAACTATCTGCCAGTTCCGTTTACTGCCGTTTCATGGATTGGATAACTCTACCATCTGTGGATTTCCCACCGAGTGAGCACGGCTACGAATGTGCTTGTGCCATTGTCAATGATTTCGTAGGCAGCCATCGATCTTCAGGGACGCTTGTTACCTAACAGTTCTGCTTGGTCGGAGAAGAGAGCACTCGTTACTTGATACTCGACAGTAACCACCAGCGACCACAATAACTGGTGTGCGGCGCTGACGGATCCATCGGTGAAGAATCCCTCACCTCGGAGATGTGTCTGAAGAGAGTGCGGCTTGCGCGCACGGAATCGCCAACCTGCCATCACGATTCCGGACCTGAAAAATTCTTTTATCCAATGATTTCTCCAGCGACCACTTGATCTTCCTCATCTCCAGGGCAGTGTTCTTGGCTATAGTCCAGCCAAATAACTGCTTAATCCAGGAGTACTTCCAGGACAAGTGAGGAGGCTGAAGTTCACCTCCCAGCTCTCGCGCCAGTTGTTCTGCCTGCCCGATAATGTCAGCTCTTTCCGGATAGAAGTGAATAATATTTCGTTGTAAGTACAGGAGGCAGGCCTCTTGAGTTCTCGCGGTATCTTCAAGGGAGAGGAGGTACCGTATGTGCAACTGCATGGACAGCCAAAATGCTTCGAACTTCACGTGCGACTTTCCCAGATAAGCCAGAGATCCGGAACGAAAGCTGCGATAGTACACTTTTGCACCCGGCACAAATCGTGTGCCATTACTCTTAAGAAGAACCCGGCAGAAATACTCGCCGTCGTCGTCGGATAACATACGAGTGTCCCACGGCCCGACAGCTTCGCATAACTCACGGCTAATGAGCCACGTGGCGGTCTGCATGTACAGGTTTTGTGCCATCTTGCGCTTGATCCACTCAAGAGGAGACAAATCTTCCCAAAGATTGGTCCGGAGAAAGTGCGCACGCTGCCACTGGTACATGAACTGCCCAAACTCGGAAGAAAGAAGAGTTTTCCTGTCTCCGTCCTGACCTAAGACCGCCATCTGCCTAGCAATCTTGTCGGGAGCTAGAAGGTCATCGGCATCCAGCCACTGAATATAATCTCCGCGAGACAGGGAAAATGCTTTATTTCTGGCTGCGGCAGCGCCTTGATTCTTTTGTATGACAACGGTGACACCTTCCGACTCGAACTGCCGCGCAATCGTGGGCGTCTGATCCGTTGAGCCATCGTCAAGGACAATGATCTCTTTTCTTTCCCATGTTTGCGCAATCGCCGAGCGGAGAGTATCAGCGATCCATTCCTGTGCATTGAAAGCGGGAATCAGTATCGAGACCAACGGCTTTGTTTTGATTGATTTGTGGTTAACTCTGACTCCAGCCAGGACAAGACGGCGACTGGTTCTAACCCTTTCGTAGCCGGGGGCGCCGAGCGCCTCTATGGCCTTGTCAACCGGCAGAATCTGGGCGCCTGAACTTACGGCATATCTCACAACATTCTCGAAAAATTCCGGGGTGCAGCCGAATGGTGTAGGACTATCAGAGATGTCGTGAGTCGCGAAAACTAGCCAGCCGCGCTCTTGTCGATTGCGGTCAATAATATCCTTGATAGCTTGAATATTATCTCGGCTTTTCTCCAAAAAATAGGCCGCTAGTTGATTGAGATCTGACCGCCCAGAGTTTAGAGTTTGGCCCCCGCCACGGCAGCTTAGGAAATAAGGAGCAACCCTCCCCTTTGTGAGTGGCTGAGGCATCTCGATCGGGTACGAGAAACTCATGTACTCAGCATTAGGGAGAATCTCTTTGAGGGCCGTCCGGTTCTTGACGATTGAGTCCTCAAAAGTCCGCGGGTCTGTATTCCACGAGTCGCAGTGCGAATATGTATGGCATCCCAATTCGTGTCCCTGCTCGAAGAGCGTCGTCAAATCGTCCAAATCAAATATTCGACCGCTGGCTGTTTCCTTGCCTACAAGGCCGAGCGCCGCGTAAAAGGTTCCTGCTAGACCGAGACGGTTTAGGATGGCGCCCCCGGTCAGCAAGGCCGAGCGTGGAAAATCGTCAAAGGTGAACGATATTAAGGGCTCTTGCGGCTTGATCAAGAAAGACCTTCTGAAGACTAAACTCGCCGCCCTTCTGCGATAGTAGCCCGCTAGCCTCGCCCAAAAACTCCGATTTTCCATCTGATTCCTCTTGCTACTCCTGGTCGCTCGGTCAGACAACGATTGCTTTCCGTCTCACTTCGATTCTGTGAATCAAGCCGCATTTCACTACGCTGACATCGCGGTCAGAATCTTTACTCAGAACAACAAGTCTGCGGAACATTCGGGGCAAGCCACAGGTGCCTCAGATTTTCCGACGGGCCCGAAAACATATCGCATGCCCCACTGCCCTTGAGAAATTGAGTTGTCTGTCGCAAAAGACCTTCTTCGCTGTGGAGAATAAAAGGTCCGGTAGATCGAGCCTCTTCATCGCGATGCCTTTTTCATATTACCAACAACGCCCAACCGCCGAGAGAACTAGAATAGAGTTTAGCGAAGTATTTTCCTGTACTTCAGGGAACATCTCAAGTTTTTCAAGAATGGGTCAGTCTGATTGATTAGCCGGGGGATTTGATATCGGATTCAATGTCCAAGCGCTCAGCCACGGCTCGCTGGGCTCTCGTTTCGCTCATTCCGGTCCTTCACGGCAACATCAGGACGGCTCAGACGCCGGTGGCAAGTTCGGTTGCGGAGCTTCGGGCCAATCTGCAGCCCCTGCAACGGAAGGGGACGACTTTAGTGATCTCCTGCGTGAAGCCATCTCCCGCACTAGTCTTGCCACTTGATTAAGAGGCGCGAGACCTCCATGCAGCCAGACGACCACACCCAAGTAAAGGGCCAGGAACAAGGCGGAGATTATTAGGACGCGGGAAAGGGCCCATACCGAACCCGGTGCAGCCATCAAGGATGGAATTGTTGGCTCGATCAGGGCGACAACGGCGCCGGCGATAGCCGAGGCGAGCAGGTATCTCCAGACAACCGATATCACTTTGGAGATTTCAAGCTCAATCGGTCTTCCAGCATACCAGAGGGCTGGCAACGTGATAATCCAATAAGCGACCACCCAAGCAAGCGCGATACCTCTGGCGCCCCAATGAATTCCCACCAGCAAAGACAGGCTCGTTATAGCAACATCCACCAGGCCCCAACGAAACCAGCGATCCGCTCTCCCGATCGAGACATGTATCCAGATATGAGTGTAGTACAGCATCATGATCCCGATCCCCGGTCCCAACAGCACAAAGATGCGGCCCGACTCTCCCCACTTGGGCCCCAGCAAGAAGAGAATCAAGTCTTTGCCGATTAAGGTTAAATCTGCACCGAGCCCCATTCCCACAAACGCCATGACACCCAGTGCACTAAGAAAGTATTTTTTATACTGCTGTAAATCTCGCTGCAACCGACTGAGAGCAGATACAGCGACGCTCACCAGGCCGACCGAGAGCTGGCTTGATGGCAGAACAAACAGGTCATAAGCCTTTTTATAAAACCCCAATGGCGTGGCACCAAGACGCCATCCAACCAGGAAATTGTCCAGATTGTTTGCAAAGTATCCGGTTATGAAACGCCCGTAAGTGTTTATCGCGAACCCGACCATCTTACCTGTGCCAGAGGCCCGCCGTGGAAGGCCGGGGAGCCACCGACATGTGGTCCAGGCCAAAATGCAAGTGATGGCCGGCACTACCAACGCTCCCGAGACCAGTGCCCAATATCCCCACCCTGCTCGGGCAAGTACGATCGAAACGATGACCGAACCGAGACGCCCGAGAATGTCTATCACCGAGACGACGGAAAACCGCATAGCCCGTTTCAGCAAGGCCATATGTATCACCGAAAGTCCGGTGATGAAGATTGTCAACGCCAGAAACTGTGTAACTCCGGCTACCCGGGGATCCCTGTAAAGCCTGGTCAGGAGGGATCCCGATCCGGCGAACGCTAACGCTAAGACCAAGCTGGCTCCTACGTCAATCCAAAAGATGTTGCTTGCAAGGGCATGATCGAGCTCTTCCCGCTGGATAATCACCTCGGTGAAGCCATTTAGCCCGAAATTCATGAGAAGCAGGCTGAAAGTGGTAACCATCGTTATCAGCCCGAAATCCCTGGGAGTGAGGAGCCGCGCCAGCACCATGGTGGCGACGACCTGGATAGCTAGCCCCAAGCCGCCGGATAGCAATGTGGCCCCCACCCCGCGAACGGCTAATTGACGCAGCTTGTTGCCCTCCGCAGAGGGATGGAATGCGCCGTGTGCATCAAATGGCTTCACGCGCACTCCCTGCGGACACTCACCAGCGTCGGCGGCAATCTAGCCCCGGATTGAGTCAGTGACTTCATTTTTGTTGAATTTTTGAGTGTGCTGGGCACAAATTGTTGGGACCAAGGATCGTACGCGCCGAATGCAATCAAAATTGAGAATTACAAATCGCTGTTTCGGCTGACCTGCAGCTTCCATAAACGACGCTACTTACTTGGATCAAATCGGAAATCGTCAAAAACTTGAGCATAAAGGCGGAAACGAATTCTCTACATCCTACCCCTCGCTACACTCACACGCCTTTCAAGTCAAGCCATGAGGTGCATGCTCACAAGAGTTATGTAGGTGGAAAATAAAAAAACTGTTTCCTGTTGATTGTAAACTGGCTAGCCAATCGCACGAACGAGTCTCAGAAAGTCGCGTGCAAGTAGTGGGAGGATTTCGGTTCGATCCCGTTCCTGGGATTCCCGGCCGCGCGATGGGGATGGGAGAAAAAACTCACTGAATGATCGCTACGAGACTCGTCGGCGGGAAAGGCCCGTTTGACGCCGAACCATTACCATAGCAACTGTTGGCATTGAACGTCTTTGGCGCCGTGTCTGCGTAAGTTCCTTTCATCACACTCTCAAAACAAACCCGCGCCGGGATTTTGTTTGCAAAACCGCCAGAGTTGGCTTGATTTCCGCCGGTCACGTCTGGGCCAGTTGCCGGCCAGGGGATAGCCGCTTGCCCGTTCACTCCCCACCAAGAAGGCGCACTACTGTACAGAAAAGATGTAGGCAGCGTGTGGCTGGAAGGAACTGCGTTCGCATACTTCGCCAGGCCAGAAGGGACTTCCGAGGAGTTCCACTGAACAGTTCCCTTAACAACATCCCAGTTTCCCCAACGCATCGCCGTATCAACGGTATGCTGGTCATCAGGAGCAGGAGTCGGCCCGTGAGCACAATTCCCACCCAACCCAAATTCAAAGATACTAACTTCGCAGGTCACCGCCGTGTTGGAATCGTTGGCGACGACCTGATAGTTCGTGTGATAGCCAACGTAGCCCATAATGTTCCCAATCCAGTTGCTGAAGCGATACATGGCATAGTTGGAGCCTGGGTCAGTCTGGTTCGTGGATGTGTCCGGAGGCCCTGCCTGGTAACCCCAGAAGCGATTACGAAACGTCGTGTTGAAATTTCCACCACCGAAGTAGTTATCCCAGCCAGTCCCCAGGGCATCGTTCCCTTCAACCAACGTGAAATTGAAGCCGCCCCCGTGATTGTTGAACCCGGGCTGCAGCCAGCCACCTGCCGTGATGTTGTGAACGATGTAGTTGTAGCTGTAGACATTTGCGCAGCTTTGTTCATTCTCAAACGGGGTATCGATGGACTCAAAGATGTTGTTCTCGTATAGATTTCCGCAAGAACCTCGGTCGTCCGAACCATAGATGTCGGAATAGGTGGTCTGCGCAAAGACATAGCTGTCGCGCACTGTGTTGTTGAGGCTTCCCATACCGTGGATGAAAAACCGCACCATCGGCGCTGAGTTCGCGAGGTCAGTATCCATCTGGACATTCTTAATCCACGTTTTCGTGGAGAACATCCAGGTGATTCCGTAGGTTCCTCCGGACACGTTTGTGATTCGTAGATTCTCTATTCCTGCAGTCGTGAGCGATGGGTTGTTCGACCATGATGCCATCGGAGTGTTCGCCGAACGGTAGTTCGGCATATACAATCCCGGGGTAATTCCAACCGTGCAGGGACAAGACCCTGCGCTGATGCTTGTAATCTGCGCAACCTGAAATTGTTCGTAGGCGCTAGCTCCGCTCCCATGACCTATCGGTGGGCCGCCCGCCTGCTGTGAACACTGCCCTGCCTGAATGCAGGAAAAGACTTCTGGGTATGTATCTTGAGACATCGAAGTGCCGTCCACCTGCATGTCAAGGAAAATCATGTCACCGACTGCAGGCTTGTGTGAACCACGAATGTTCGCTCCAAGCGTGATGCTTGTTGTTCCTCGAGCGTAGCCTGCTGTCCAGTTGGCGGTGTTGTCCGCATCAGACTCACCCGAGCCACCTAAGTCCATGCTTGTTCCGCCGTAAAAGCAAACCAACGTATTGGCTATCCAACAAGACCCATTGCCGTAAAATCGGAGAACAGTCTGGTCAGGGCCCATCCCGCGAAGTACTACATTGCTCTTTGTCCACATTAGTCGGTCACTCAGATAAAACGTCCCAGCCCCAAGCTTCACGTAAGTATTCGCAGGGCAACCAGTCATCGCGTTCGTTATTGTCGTAGAAGATAGTGGGTTGCTAGATGTCCCATAAGGAGCAATTGTCGAGCCACACTGTGTCCAGCTCCCCGAAGGAATCGGTCCCGCACCGATGGTTGACCAATCAATCGCACGCGAAGGAGCGAGAACGCCCGACCAGGATTGTGCACCAGCACACACCGGAAGGAAGAGCATGATCAGGACGAATAAAGGCCTGCCTACAAATCTCATTACATCTCCTCAGACCGCATATAGACTACCAGTTACATAGCGCAGGCTTCGCTTTACGCGAGCAAGTCGCTCATAGAGGGGATGTTATGCACAGCATGGGATAAAGTCTACTGGTCCGAGGTACAACGATCGTACAGGTAGTGCCTGCCCATCTCGACCCGCCCCCACTGGCGCAGCCCAAAGCCATGTTGTGGGAACCTAGGAACTCGCGGATATGGGCAGCGCCATGGCACAGTGATTAGTACCAGCTCTTCCAGTACGCAATTGGACGCCAGAACGGGCTTCTCTTTGCCGTTTTCCACCACCAGTATGACTCTAGATGAAGGCAATTCAGTTCTGACTGAAGAAAATTCAATGCACCATCTTAGGTACAAAACGCTTTGCAACTCAGACGGATGATTTCTGCTTGCCAAACGCGGCCATAATTTATGAATTTGAGATTACTTAGATAGATATGCAGCCTGGATACACCTTGCGAACCCGGAGCCAAAATGATTGAACTTGTAGCTGCCAAGAAACGAAGGCTAAATATTCGATCAATTTGGTCGGTAATCGATTGCGGAAATGTATTTTGGCAGGCCACAGCCACCCTCATTATTCCGCCCTAGAGGTGAACTCCAGCATCCCTCGATAGGTCGTGGCCGAGAATCATCCAAATGTTCTCGCCAATCGCCGCTAAGCTAGCCAAGACTGGATTCCTTGCTAAGCATTCACGCGTACACGGGCACTGTGCGCCAAAATTTGGGTATAAATCCAGGCGTATGTCTTCTCTAGTCCGGCCCGCAAACTGATGCTCGGTTCCCAGTTTAAGCGCTGCTTAATATAAGTATTATCGCTGTTTCGACCGTTTACCCCTTTGGGCGCATTCAGATCGTAGCTCCGCTTTAGCTTGATCCCGGCGATGTCTTCCACAATATCCACCAACTGGTTAATCGAGACCATCTCCGACGAGCCGAGATTGATTGGTTCCAGGATGTCCGAATCCATAATCAGCTGTATGCCCTTCAAACAGTCGTCAATGTACATGAAGCTGCGCGTCTGCTGACCGCTGCCCCAAATGCTGATCTCATGATTCCCAGAGAGCTTCGCCTCGATAACTTTGCGGCAGATCGCAGCCGGTGCCTTTTCGCGGCCCCCGTCCCAGGTGCCGTGCGGCCCGTATACGTTGTGGAAACGCGCGACACGCGTGTACAGGCCAAAGTCTTCCCGGAAATGGCGGCACATCCGCTCACTGAACAGCTTCTCCCAGCCGTAGCCATCCTCAGGCATCGCGGGGTATGCATCTTCTTCGCGGAGCCCGGGATTATTGACGTCCCGCTGCATATCGGCGTTATACACACAAGCGGAGGAGGAATAGAAGAACTTCGAGACGCCACGCGCCTGCGCTGCCTGCAACATCTGGGTGTTGATCAGAACGGAGAGCATGCACAGAGCCTTGTTGTTCTCGATAAACCCCATCCCGCCCATGTTGGCGGCCAGGTTAAAGATCTGAGAAGCTCCCTCGGCGGCCCGATAGCAGTTGTCCTTAAGATTCAAGTCGGCCGCGACATTTTCGACATCCTCAAAGCATTGATACCACTCCTCGAACGGCTTGATATCCACGGCCCGAATCCGCTTGTGGCCCAGGCGGCGCAAATCCGAAACAAGGTGACCGCCGATGAATCCGCCCGCGCCGGTGACGGTTATGAGTTCGTCTTTTGAAGACGATTGGTGGCTTAACATAATTGAAATTCCTCCATTACGAAATTCCTCAGTCGAGAATCTGTTTGGTATTGCTTCTAAGGTCCTGTGGAATATTCCCTTGGCACTTACATCCAGGAATCCCTCCGCTTGAACGCCAGGATTAACCTTAGAGTAGAGGTTCCATCAAGACAGCTCGGTCTTCTCTTTACACTCAACTTGCCACGTTGTTTGGTCAGCCAGGTATCGTCCTTGGGCGGTCATAACTTGGCTAACGAGGGCATTCAGAGACTTTGCTACCGCAGCCGATCCATACATTTCCTGGGCTGCGTCCATTGCGGTGCGTTCGAATCTCCGCCCTCTGATAACCTGTTGCAGGGTTTCCGCAATTGTGGCAGCTGAGTTATCCGGCATATAGACAATTCCCATTTCGAGCTGGCCCTCCAATTGGCCCATGGGCGTGGAAATGACGTTTGCGCCGGCAGCTAGGTACTCGATGATCTTGAACGCGAAGAGATTACCTGGTGTCCGGCTCACAGCATGCGGATTTATGCAAATCCTCGCCGACGAAAGGAGATCGACCAGGGTTTGACGGTTCACCAGCCCGTGAAAGCGTACGCCCTCAAGATCTTGGGCCCGGCTCCGCAGTTCTTCTGTCAATTCGCCGTGACCGGTAATGTGGAGCTCCCAGTCTGGAATCCTTTTCAACCGCCACGCTTCTATTAATTCCGTCACGCCGTTCGTGGGATCGTGCGTCCCCGCAAACAAGATCCAGTTTTTCTTGGCTTCCCGCGATCTGCGCCCCGCGGCGACCAGGTCGTCGCCCACCGCGCCCCGGAGCAGCAGCTTTGGAGTATCATCAGGAAACTGAGACAGAAGATATGGAGAGACGCCGATGCCTCCCGATACCGATCTGAGAAGTTTCCTGCATGTCTCAGCTCGATAGTTTGAGAGGAGATTGCCACCCGTCGCCTCACCGGTCCGGTCAACAAACACATCGTCTTCGTAGGCCAAGACTACAGGGAGGTGGCAATGCTGCATCGCGTAATTCGCGCATTTAACGTGAGAGCTCTTCATATTCCATATGATCACCAGGTCATACGGAGAGACTTGATGCCGTGTTTTGAACAGCTTCAGCATTTGGCTCTCAGACCAGGCACCGTTCAGCCATCGAACCGCCAAGGCAGAGCAATAATCGATTGGGATCTGCGGATGAAAGCGTTCCGATTCAGAGAGCCCCGGATAGAAGCGCCACTGATGATCAACGACCTCGCCTGAGGATAAAATCTCCACCTTCGCGCCATTGCCTTGAAGTGCGGAGGCGACCAGTTCGATCTTGAGCTGGCGAGACATACTTTTGTTGCGCAAAGTCGGGCGGCTCTTCACCAATGATGGGCCCTGATACAGGCCAAGAAGAGCTATGCGCATATTAAACTCCAAAATAACTCGGCTTCGATGAAGTCACTGTATGGCATTATGCGGTCTTTGCGGAAGTCAGTCCTGTGTTCAATAGAAGTTCAAGAATCAGAATCGCTGCCCAGCGGCAGTGGGCAGCGATTCTGGTCACGAAAGCTTTCTCGGTGCCAGTCTCGCTAGATTACTTTTGCGCTTCCGGCGCACGGAAACGTGTGCTCCGACCGCCGGCTCCGCCACAATTTCTGCCTCAACGGGTCGGAACGCAAACTCCGGAATTTCCCGACTGGGAGTCTCCGGGAACACGGCGATCGCCAGCAGAAAAGTAATCCAAACGGGATGCATCATCTTAAAGCCGCCCTCACTAAAATTGTAGGCGACCGCGACGATGAAGTAAGCCAAGCGGAGGTTACCAGCCTGTGTCTCCCGAATTACTGCTGTCACAATGCGGCGGTACCCGCTCACCAGGAGGATGGCGAGCAGCACCACTCCAACCCACCCCAAATTCAGGTATACCTCGATGTAGCCGTTATGAGCTTGGTTTACTCCTTGTCCGATTAAACTCTCCACTCCCGCGAGTCTCGGCCCAAGCCAGAAACTTTCGTAACCTGCCCCCAAGATGGGGTTGGAAACCATCCCAAGAGCGGCCTGCCAGATGGCTGTGCGTCCTGTAAAGGTAGTGTCCCTTCCCAGAGTTCCCACCAGGCTGCTTCCGATACCAAGAAACATGGCCGAGAGGGGAACGATCACAGCCGTAGCGATCAACAGACGAAGGACCGTCGGCTTTCGAGCCACCGCGAAAAGTTGTGTCAATACCATCACGCCACCCGCGAGGAAGAAGCACGCAAACGCCGTAGCGGAATTGGCTTGCCAGAGAAGGTACAACGTCATCCCAATAAGGGCGCCCTGGGCAATCAAGGGTCCCTTCTTACGGGGACCATCCTCTTCCTTACGTTCCTTGCGGAGTTGCAGAAAGCGATAGATAGCCGCGAGTCCAAATAGCAGGCAGATCATGCCCAGAGCGTTTTTGTCGGTCCCCACGCCAGTCCACGTCGGTCTCCCGCCCCGACTGTAGGCGCGCCCGAGATCAGGAAAATATCGGATGAACAGAATGGAAACGGGCACGACCACAAAGCCAATGCGTGTAAAAAGCCGCCTGAGCGCGGCGAGCCAGTCTGGATCAGACAACACGACCAGGACCATCGCCAAATCGCCCAAAGCTCGGAACAATCGCTTGAACGACACATCCGGAAAATCAGACCATATACTGCTGAGCCCGCAATAAAAAAAATACATCAGAATTGGAATGTTGGTTCGCAGGAGCATCAGCACTTGGCGCCCCCTGCTGATCAGCACGATTACACCGAAGGCAATAATTGCAGATAGGATGGTTCGATCCAGCGGATTTCCATCCAGATACCGATCGGATTGACCCATTGGATCATAATGAATCCATTCCGCCACACTGCGAGACGATGCGATAAATAGCCAACACGTCGGAATCCACAATGCTATCGAGACCGCGGTCTTGCCTTCCCGATTCAGTCGGAAAAGCAGTCCAATCAACAAGGCACAACCCATTGCTGCAATCAGGCGAACCATTACGAGTTTCCTCTGCCGTCGCTCACTTCGGATTGCGGGAATCGCACCGCCCGAGTTCCAACCGTGACCTCCCTGGGAACTGCTCGCCTACCCGAGATTGCCTTCCCCCGGATATTGCGCTACCGACTTGCTCAACTAACGCCTGACCCAAATTCTTGAAGGCTAGGCAAATACGGTCTTATACAACTTGTCTACCGTCGTCGATCCTGCTCTCGCGCGATTGACAATTTCGACGGAAAGGATTGTCAGCGCGAACGCCAGGACAAAGGACAGCCCCAACACGGGAACCCCAGAATCGATATCGATATGGTTCAGTCCTTGCCGAAGAAATTGCAGAACGGCAATTTGGGCGATATATCCGAACAGCGAATACTTCCCAAGTAGAACGACAACTGCCCGAACCTTGCCAGGTTCGCCGCTCTTTAGGCCAAGGAGATAGATAATCATCAGGCTGAGATAGACCCCGACGATTTGCAACGGATAGATGACGTTCCAAAGAGTTATCGCGCCTAAATAAAGAACGTAAGCGATGCTGAGCAAGTAGGGATGTCGCACGAGGGCATTCACCTTCTCGATCGGAAGGTATCCGGTTATCACTCCCATCAGCCCGATGGTGATAAGTTCCAGATTTGCGCTTTGGAGCCCCACGAAATTCAAGGCAATGATGCCCAGCAGAAACAATAGGCACACAACATAAAACGTGTACCGGTAGACCTTACACCCAACCAGGAGAACTGCCGACAGCATAAGCAGGTAGCTGATGGGGAGCAGCACAAAAAAGGCGACCGCCTTTGCCTGGCCGCCACCGACTCCGCTCCCCAGGATGTAAACATCAAACAGAGTCCTGAACGGGGCGCGAACCGGAGAAGCTTGTGATGGGAAGCTCTCTCGGACCAGAACAAGCCTGGTCACGTTCAGAAAGACGAAGACGCCAAATACTTTCAGGCCTCTCTGAATTAGCCGT
>Ga0074046_10000780_pt1 | contig 29294 bp, 24 predicted proteins | sample BogForMeECP23OM3_FD_94441 | JGI IMG/M metagenome (GOLD analysis project Ga0074046, IMG submission 94441) | Bog forest soil microbial communities from Calvert Island, British Columbia, Canada - Bog Forest MetaG ECP23OM3 | ecosystem: Environmental > Terrestrial > Soil > Wetlands ... | reverse complement strand
CTGACCCACAAGGCAAAAAGCAAGGCCGGACGCCATAAGGTGCGGGTTGAGCTGGAAACGCCTGTGGAGAACGGCCAGCAGATGGACGCCATTTTGCGTGCCCTGGGGTTCGAGCCCACCTTTCGCTATGAAAAATATCGCGCGGAGTGGAGCGACGGCACGGGCCACGTGGTACTCGATGAAACTCCGATTGGGAACTTCGGCGAGATTGAAGGGCGTCCGCGATGGATCGACCGCACAGCACGCACGCTCGGCATCGGCCACAGCGCTTACATCACTCAGACCTATGCCCCGATGTTTTTCGAATGGAAGCGGCGCACACACAGCCCGGCGACGGAGATGACGTTTCGCGCGCTCGGCAACAAAAGAAAAACGCTGAACCGCCGAGACACCGAGAAGTCTCTGGGAGGAATGATTGACTGCGGATCTCAAGAGATCTAGCCAGAGTTTTTTTCTCTGCGACCTCAGCGCCTCGGCGGTGAATCCTCTTACGAATTTGCCCCGCAACACTTCTTATATTTCTTGCCACTTCCGCAAGGGCAAGGATCGTTGCGCCCAACTTTTTCTCCCGAGCGCACGACCTGCTGGACCTGCATGTCGCCAGCCCCAGCCATGCGCGCCTGTTCCAGCTCGCGCTTTTTCTTGCGCTGGAAGGCTTCCTCAATTTCATCTACGGAGGTCGCAACCTGGCGCGCCGGGCGCCCGTTGCCACCTCGACCGCCGGTGATGACCGACGGCATATCCGCTTCGAGCCCTTGACCGGACGCGACATTTGACTTCGGACTACCGTCGCCACCCACCCTCGCTCCCGGGTCCGGCAGACGTTCCATGATCTGCATCGAGTACAGATACCGCACCGTCTCTTCCTGAAAGCGTTGCATCATTTCTTCGAACATGTCGAAGGACTCGCGCTTGTACTCAACCAGCGGATCGTGCTGTCCATAGCCGCGCAGGCCGATGCCCTCTTTCAGGTGGTCCATCGAGAGCAAGTGATCTTTCCATTGCGCATCGATCACGCTCAGCATGATCATGCGCTCGTGATAACGCATGGCCCCGGCGCCGATCAGCGCCTCTTTCGTGTCATAGCGCTCTTTGAGTTTGTCGAAGATGGCATCGCCCAATTCCTGGCGGTTCATTTGCTCCGGCTTCAGGCCCTCGGCATAAATGTCGACGCCGAAGCGAGCAATGATCGCATCTTTTAGAGCCTTCAGGTCCCAGTTGTCCACGTGCTCTTTCGGCGGACAGTGCCGTTCGAGAATATCGCCGAGAATCCCGGAGACGTAATCCTCGATGATGAGATCCTTCTGGTCGAGGCCTTCGAGCAGACGGCGGCGCAGGCCGTAGACCGCCTCGCGCTGCTTGTTCATGACGTCGTCATACTCCAGCAGATGTTTGCGCGCCTCGAAGTTCTGGCCTTCAACCGCTTTCTGCGCGGCCTCGATGCGGCGCGTGATCATGCCCGATTCGATAGGAACGCCTTCTTCCATGCCCAGGCGCTGCAGCAGCTTCGAAACCCATTCCTTGGCGAAGATTCGCATCAGGTCGTCTTCGAGCGAAAGGTAGAAGCGCGACGAGCCCGGGTCGCCCTGACGTCCAGCCCGCCCGCGGAGCTGATTGTCAATGCGGCGCGCTTCATGGCGTTCGGTGCCGAAGATGTGCAACCCGCCGGCCTCGATCACTTCGCGATGTTCCCGGTCGGTGTCGGCCTTGTAGCGTGTAAAAATCTCGTTCCACTGATCGGTCGGAACCGCGAACTCATTGCCCGCGTAGTACCAAACCGTGCGGTTGGGATCGTCGACCTCGGCTTCGATCTTGCCTTGCGCGGCGCGGATCGGCTGCGCAATTCCCTTCTTCACGCACTCCTGCTTGGCCATGAATTCGGGGTTGCCGCCAAGTAGAATGTCGGTGCCACGGCCCGCCATGTTGGTGGCGATGGTGACCGCGCCTTTGCGTCCCGCCTGCGCCACAATTTCGGCTTCGCGCTCGTGAAACTTCGCATTCAAGACGACATGCTTGGTTCCCTTCTTCTTCAGCAACTCCGAGAGTCGCTCAGACTTTTCGATCGAAGTGGTGCCCACCAGCACCGGCTGGTTGCTCTCATGCAACCTCTGGATTTCGTCCGCGGCCGCGAAATACTTTTCTTTCTCTGTGCGGTAGACGATGTCCGGATTTTCTTTACGCAGCAGCACACGATTGGTCGGTATGACCACGACCTCGAGCCGATAAATCTTGTCAAATTCAGGCGCTTCCGTTTCCGCCGTACCCGTCATGCCCGCCAGCTTTTTATACATGCGAAAATAATTCTGGAAGGTGATGGTGGCGAGCGTCTGATTCTCGCGCTCGATCTTCACATTCTCCTTGGCTTCAATCGCCTGGTGCAGCCCGTCAGACCAGCGCCGGCCCGGCATCAGGCGCCCGGTGAATTCGTCCACAATCAGCACCTCGCCGTCCTTGACCACATATTCGACGTCGCGCTTGTAAAGCGCGTGCGCCTTGACGGCGGTTTCTACGTGATGCTTCAGTGCCCAGTTTTCCGGGTCGGCGATGTTGCCGATGCCCAGCAACTTCTCAACTTTCTCCCAGCCTTCGTCGGTAACCGTGATACTGCGATGTTTTTCGTCCACGACAAAGTCGCCCGTGAGGATCTTGGGCTCACCCGGCGCCGTATCGATCTCTTCGCCTTTTTCCAGCTTGGGAATGATGCGATTCACCTTGTAGTACTTGTCGGTGGACTCTTCGCTGGCTCCCGAAATAATCAGCGGAGTGCGGGCTTCGTCGATCAGGATGGAGTCGACTTCGTCGACGATCGCGAAGTTGTGCACGCGCTGCACGCAATCGTTCAGGTCGAACTTCATGTTGTCGCGCAGATAGTCGAACCCGAATTCATTGTTGGTGCCGTAGGTCACGTCCGAGGCGTAGGCGGCGCGGCGTTCCCCGTCGTCGAGGTCGTGGACGATCACGCCAACACTAAGTCCGAGAAAGCTGTAGAGTTTGCCCATCCATTCCGAGTCGCGCTTAGCCAGGTAATCATTGACCGTGACCACGTGCACGCCGCGTCCACTAAGCGCGTTCAGGTACACCGGTAGCGTGGCAACCAGCGTTTTGCCCTCGCCGGTTTTCATTTCGGCGATCTTGCCTTCGTGCAGCACCATGCCGCCAATCAACTGCACGTCGAAGTGCCGCATGTTGAGTACACGCCGTCCAGCTTCGCGGACCACCGCAAATGCTTCCTCAAGCAGTCCGTCGAGAACGGCCTTGAGCACCTCGCTGCGCTCTGCTTCGATTTCCTTCTGGCGATCGCTATTGCGGAGATCGATATCCGGGGAATCGGCATCCGCCTCCGGCTCATCGAGGATCGAGCTGAGACGCTCCTGGATACGGGCACGAAACTCCGCTGTCTTGCTGCGAAGTTCGTCGTCGGAAAGCTTCTGTATCTCCGGCTCGAGCGCGTTGATGGCCGCCACACGAGGCTGCAGGCGCTTGACCTCGCGCTCGTTTTTCGTCCCGAAAACCTTGCCTAGCAATGTGTTGATCAAAACCGAAACCCTTCAGAGGACACGCGTCCCAAGTGTTATTAAAAGCCTAGCACATTAGATGCGGCAGGGATGGCGACGGAGCGAACCGGACGTCGAAGCTTGGCGGCTCAGTTAGAAGACGTTTCCGCCGTTGGGGGAGTCATTTTCTGGCGGTCTGGGGATGCGTTCGGCTGCTGACCGTCAGCACCTTGAAAGCGAACCTCGGCTAGGCGGATAAGCTTCATCGACTCTTGCCATTCCCCGGCTCTCGTGGCGGGAGCTTCCATCTTCCCTCCCGAAGTCATCAAGCCACTGCCGAACCTCTTCCTCCAGAGTTGTGCCTTTTGCTTTCGCAATCTGTTCTGCCCGGTCAAGTAGGTCCGCGTCCGCATTAAATGTGATCTTCCTCATCCCCATGCGTATTGTCTCCAACTTTCAAGATCGCCGCGGCTCCAGGGTTTTGCCCAGCTGGCTTTTACGGTTTGAACTGCCAAAGGTCGTTGAGGAATCCATTTGACCCGAGCCAGTCGTAACCAGTGCCACCGAAGAGCCAGAAATTTCCGGACGCGTCGGTCCAACTAACCCCAAGGGTTCGCGCTCCGGGAATGTTACTGGGCCCGCCCATTCCGACGCTACCGTACGTCCCCAATTGGCCGTTCACGTTCGACCCACCCACCCACGTCCATTGCCCGGCGCCGTATTTCCACAGGTCGTTGAGCCGTCCGCTATTGTCTGCCGAGTCCAGCCCAGCCCCACCGAAGAGCCAGAAATTCCCAGATGAATCCGTCCAACTCACAGCGCCGCTTCGCGCCCCGGGAACGTTGCTCGCCGCAGCCGTCCCCTCGGTCCCATAGGTCCCCGGCTGGCCGTTAACATTGGACCCGCCCATCCACGTCCATTGGCCTGCACTGAACTCCCAAAGGTCGTTGAGGTTTCCGCTCAGATCCGTCGGGTTTGAGTCGTAACCCGACCCACCGAAGAGCCAGAAATTTCCGGATCCATCGATCCAACTAACCGCGTCGAATCGTGCCCCGGGAATGTTGCTCGCGCCAGCTGTGCCGAGAGTCCCGTAAGTCCCCGATTGGTTGACCACATCCGACCCACTGACCCAGGTCCATTCGCCCGCGCTGTACTCCCACAGGTCGTTGAGATTTCCCGAGTCCTTAGAGGCGCAGGGGGTCGTGGCAGACGAGGCGCAACCGTTTCCGCCAAAGAGCCAGAAATTTCCCGACGCGTCGATCCAATTAACGGCGCCATCTCGCGCCCCGGGAATATTGCCCGCCGCAGCCGTGCCGAGAGTCCCATACGTCCCTGGTTGGCCGACCGCGCTCGACCCGCCCACCCACGTCCATTGGCCAGGGTTGAACGGTTGGCCCGTGATTTGCGGAACCGGGGTGTACTCCCACAGGTCGTTGAGGACGCCTACCGCAGCCTGGGAGTCGCCATACCCATAGCCGCCAAAGAGCCAGAGATTTCCCGAAGCGTCGATCCAGCTAACCGCGCCATCTCGCGCCCCGGGAATGTTGGTGAGGGCGGGCGTCCCCTGAGTCCCGTATATCCCCGGTTGCCCGCCAGCATTTAATCCGCTCATCCACGTCCATTGGCCGGCGCTGTACTCCCACAGGTCATTCAAGAGATTGAAATTTCCGCTCGAGCCGTAACCTAACCCACCGAAAAGCCAGAGATTTCCGGCCTTATCGGCCCAAGTCACGGCATTCTGCCGCGCTCCAGGAACGTTGCTGGATGCAGTGGTCCCTTGAGTCCCATACGTCCCTAGTTGGTTGACAACATCCGCACCGTTCGCCCAGGTCCATTGATTGGCGCCGCCCGGCGCAGGTGCGCTGGTACCACTGCTGCCGCCGCACGCCGAAAACGAGAGCGCCATCGCCACCATTATCAATATGAATATGAACTTGCGTGACTTCATCCCGTCCCCCATATTGAATTGCCGTTTCCAACTTCGAAATTCCGTTAACCGCTGATTTTAACTAACTTCTGCGGTATGGGAGCAGGACCGGGCATCGATTAACAAAACCTTAATAGAGAGGATTCCCGTTCGGTGCGGGGAAATTTCCTTTGGACTCGGGAAGGGCGCAGCGCAGGCACCTCGATTTCCTGTAAGATTTTGTTCGACCCATGCCCACTTTCTATCAGCGATTCCAGGAATCCGCCCGAAAGTTTCCCAACAACATTGCCCTTGAAATTCAACGCCAGCAGACGGTGGAGCGCGTCAGCTTTGCGGAACTCACACGCATGTCAGAGAGCGTGGCGAACTGGCTCTCAACCCGGGTTCCTCGCGACGCGCGCGTGGCGATACTGGCGGCAAACCATCCACGGTGGGTGGCGGCATACTTAGGAATCATCGCCGCCGGAAGAACGGCGGTCCCGCTCGACACCGCTTTCCAAGCCGATCAGGTGAAGAAGTTGCTGATCGACAGCGGGGCTTCCCTGCTGTTCTGCGATGTAAAGCATCTTCCGGTGGCGACGGAAGCAGTGGATGGACTCGACGCAGATGGACTCAACGTAAGTCTGGTGATGACGTCGGCGGCGACAGAACAGAATCCCAACGGTTCGGGTGCCCCACTCATCGCGTCTTCTGCGTCTTCTGCCATGAGTGGGCTCAACGGTACCGAGCATCTGCTCGCCGATCTCGACTCCATCTTCGCCGCCGGCCCTGCCGATTTTCAGCCAATCGTGCCCGCCGAGAGCGACCTCGCGGCACTGCTTTACACCTCGGGCACCACCGCCGATCCAAAAGGCGTCATGCTCACCCACGCCAACCTCGTCGGCGAGGCAAATTCCGTTTTCGGAGTCGTAAAAATCGGTCCCGAGGATGCGCTGCTCGGAATTCTTCCCATGTTCCACGTTCTCGCGCAGATGGCCAATCTTTTTCTGCCTCTCTTCAATGGCTCGCGCGTCGTCTACCTGGAAACGCTGAACACCACCGAATTGCTGCGCGCTCTACAGGAGCGCAACATCACCGCGTTCTGTGTCGTGCCCCAGTTTTTCTACCTGATTCACGAAAAGATTTTCAAAGAACTGAACAAACGCGGCAAGTTGACGCTGCGCCTGGTGCGCACGCTGATGGCGCTCAATCGCGCTCTGCGCCGGGTTGGAATGAACGCCGGCAAAGTTTTCTTCGGCAGGATTCACGCCACCTTCGGCGGCCGGATGCGCTATCTGGTCACCGGCGGCTCACGATTCGATCCCGCCGTTGCCCGTGACTTTTACTCTTTTGGCATCGACGTTCTGAACGCCTACGGCCTCACGGAAACCACCGGCGGCGCTTTCATGAACCCTCCGGGCGACATCGTGTTTGGCTCGGTCGGACATCCTTTTCCCGGAGTCGAGGCCAGAATTGTCGAGGCCGGTATTATCGAAGATAAGATTATTGACCGGCAGCCAACCGAAGCCGGCGCGCCGCGCGTCGGTGAAATCGCAATCCGCGGCGCGATCGTGATGAAGGGATATTGGAATCGTCCCGAGGCCACGGCCGAAGTGCTGCGCGACGGCTGGCTCTACACCGGCGATCTCGGCTACTTCGATTCCGGCGGCAACCTGTTCATCACCGGGCGGCGCAAGGAAGTCATCGTGCTCGCCAATGGAAAAAATGTCTATCCCGAGGAGGTCGAGGCCCACTACCTCCAGGCTCCGTCCGTGAAAGAGATTTGTGTGATGGCGCTGGAGGCGCGTCCGGGAGATCCGACTTCGGAGCGGCTTCATGCCGTGGTCGTGCCTGATTTTGAACGCCTGCGCGAGCGCAAGATCGTCAACGCAAAAGAAGCAATCCGCATCGACATTGAAGCGCTCTCGCACAAGATCGCTTCCACCAAACGTCTGGGAAGTTATGACATCTGGCAGGAAGACTTGCCGCGCACCACCACCCGCAAGTTAAAACGCTTTCAGATCGAAAAGAAACTTCGAGAGCTGAAACAAAAGCAGGGTGGCGATTTGGAAATCGGCGCCGAAAAGCCGCTAACCACGCAAACCCCACTGACTCCCGATGAGCAGTCATGGCTGGAGCGCGAGGAGGTGAAGCGCGCCCTCACCATAGTGCGGGAGTTCTCGCGCAACCGCCCCGATGCGATTCGCTTCACCGACAATCTCGAGCTCGATCTGGGACTCGATTCCATGCAGCGCGTCGAATTACTGACCGCGCTCGAGCAGCAGTTGGCGGGCGAAGTACCCGAGTCGCAGCTGGCCGAAATTTATTCGGTGCGTGACCTCGTCGACGCCGTTCTCGCCAGCGCCAGCCGCGGCGAAGGTCAAGCCAAAGCGGCCGCACCGCCCTGGTCGAGAGTCTTAAGCGAGCCCGTAACCGATCCCGAAGCTCTCCGACTGGCGCGCCACAACATTTTCGCTGAAGTATTTTTCTTCCTCCTGGGGAAATTGATTTATCTTTTCGCGCTCGACCGCTTTCACCTGAAAACCCGCGGTCTCGAAAATCTTCCTGAAAAAGGCCCCTACCTGATCTGTCCCAACCACCAGAGTTACATCGATCCGATCGTGATGGCAGCAGCATTGCCCTGGCGCCTGTTCCGCCAGTCTTTTGCGGTGGGCACAAGCGACATTTTCGGCAAGGGCTTCATGCGACGACTGGCGGGATGGCTTTGCGTAGTGGTCGTCGATCCGGACATCAACCTGGTGCCGGCCATGCGCGCCGGAGCCTTCGGCCTCAGCCAGGGACGCATCCTGATTCTCTATCCCGAAGGCGAGCGCACCAATGACGGCGCCCCGAGAATATTCCGCAAGGGTGCCGCGATTCTCTCGATCCACGCGCAAGCCCCAATTGTCCCGGTCGCAATCGAGGGCTTCTACGAAGCATGGCCTCGCCACAAGAGGTTTCCCAGGTTCACCGATCTGCAACTGGTATTCGGCAAGCCCATCCAGCCGCCACCTCTCTCTGAGGCAAGCGCAGCCGCATACGAACGGCTGACGTCAGAGTTGAAATCAACAGTGGTCGCGATGTGGCAGGAATTAAGAGGAGAGGGATGGCGAGGAAAAGATATCCACGAGCCGGAATCCGATTCAGCTTCGAATACAGAGGGTTCGGCGCTGGCTGCTACCCTCTAACTTCGCGGACTCGCTTTATAGACTGATACTTTATGCTCCCGCTCCCTGAGTTCGCTCACTCATGGCTTTCGCGAAAGCCTCCACGACCCCTTTGTGGAACTGTTGACCGGCTCCCGCCAGAATCTGCTCCTCGGCCTGGTAAGGCGATAGCGCCTTGCCCCCATCGCCACTGATCAATTTCTGATAGGCATCCGCCACTGCCAGAATGTGCGCCTCTATGGGAACGTTGACCGAACGCGCTCCCTGCTCATGCACAATCTGCTCTGCGATGATGATTGGAATCACGCGGCGCAGCGAATTTCCTGCAGCTTGGGTGCGCGCGTCGGCTTTCCGTGGCTTGCGGAAACTGGCCACCACTTCGTCGCGGCTCATATCGGCCGCCTTGTACAGAATGTCATTGCTGATGCCGAGTTTGCTAAGGTCCCGCAGCAACACCGCCGACCGCAGCAACTCCACCCGATCCGAACCCAGGCCCATCGCCTCTGCCATTCTAGCGGAGGCCTGCACCACGCGCTGGTTTTCACCGGTACCGAGCTTCTCGTTGGCCATGACGTGTTGCAGAACCAGCAGCATCCCGCTGAAACTTTCCCGGATGTCGGCCGTCATCGCCTCTTTGCGCTCGTAAAGCGTCCCCATCACGTAGCCGACCACCGCCAAAATCCCCGCCCAGATGGCAAAGTTGAAGAGCCGCTCTCCGGGTAATGTCAGGACCGGGTGCGCGGGCATCAGATTGTTCAGGAAGTTCAACAGAACTACCAGAAACACACAAGCAAAAGCGGTCAGAGTTGCATGCCGGCGTCCAAAATAGTATGCCGAGTACAGGGTCGGCAGAAAGTAAAAGCAAAGCGCCATAGGCAAGGACTCGGCGTAGAACTGCACCAGCGCCGCAATCAAAAACAGCGAGAGCAGTAAGATGCTTTCCCGTGCGATTTTACTTATGGTCATTGGAATTGGAATTGGAATTTGAGTTCTGCATCATTGCCTTCGTGACATTGTCCCTGTTCGTCCAGCATCGGGGCGGGCAAAACGTCGCCCCTTCTGCCATGTTCAAGCAATGACGCGTGCGTGCAAAGTTACCGGGGTAATGATTGTTTTTTCAATTTTCCAATGTTGCTTATCAAACAAACGGCGGTAACTTGGAATGCATCGGACTGCCAGTAGACAATAGCGATATCCCCTTTTCTTTAGCGACCGCCCGCGAAGCGGCGCCGGAAGCTTAATGTCTTCACATAGGTGTAACTCATGGCGACAACTAAAGTCGAAAAATCAGGCGTTGGTTTTGGCATTGTCCAGCAGGCCGGGCCGATCGTAATTCAAGTCCGCCCCCACCATGACACCATTTCCTCATTCCGGGGCGTTCAGGTTGGCTTCGAACTGCTGAACGGAATCAGGATCGAGCAAGCCAGAAAAATTCTGGAAATACTAAACGAGAACATAGTCGGCGTGGTGGTCACATCCGCGTCGGAAGTTAAGGCGGAAGTTAAAACGGATGTTAAGCCGGACGACAAGACGCAAGGCGCATCAGGCTGACAAGGTCATAACGAAATTCTGAAACCGCTGAAATTGTCGAACCGCGGATGGCACCTATGGATGATCGGAGGAGCGAACGCTTTGGGCGATACGAAATCCTGGCCGAATTGGGACGCGGAGCCATGGGGGTGGTCTACAAAGCGCGCGATCCCAAAATCAATCGCGTGGTCGCGGTAAAGACTATTTCGTTGGCCGGCCAACCGCCCGAGGAAGAACGCGAATATCGCGAGCGTTTCTTCCGGGAGGCGGAAGCGGCGGGCCGCCTGTCTCATCCCGGTATCGTAACCATCTTCGATGTGGGCGAGGAACCGGAGACGCGCGCCCCGTACATCGTAATGGAATTTGTTGGCGGGCAGACCCTCGACAAGCTGCTGTCAGGGGACGACCATAAACTGCCGATGGACACCGCGCTGCAGCTAACCCTCGAATTGGCGGAAGCGCTCGATTGCGCCCACGGACAAGGCGTGGTTCACCGCGATCTAAAGCCTGCGAATATTTTGTTGACGGAAGACGGACACGCGAAAATCGCGGACTTCGGAGTGGCTAAACTGAACCTCGCCAACCAAACTCTCGCGGGACGCGCATTAGGAACACCCGCTTACATGTCTCCCGAACAATTGAATGGCGATGCAGTGGACGGCCGGTCGGATTTGTTTTCGCTCGGTGTGGTCCTCTACACGATGCTGACCGGTCATCGGCCATTTCAAGGCAACAGTGCCGTCACGGTCTCATTCAAGATCGTCAACCACGACCCCATAGCGGCAACCCTTCTCAACGCTGAGTTGCCCCCGGGGCTCGATTACATCATTGCTCGAGCGATGGCGAAAGATCCCGCCGAGCGCTATCAACGCGGCATGGAGATGGTGTTCGACATCCAGGAACTGCGCGAAGGACGAGAGCCTTGGAGCAAAGCCAAGCTGCCAGTTTCGTCCAAGGTTTCGCAAACGAGCCGAGGCGCCGCTCAAACGGCGAATGAAAGATCCAAATCGTCCTTGGGCCAACTGGCGACTGCCGCTAAATTCCGGCCGAGCCCGCGCATTCCGCCCCTGGGGCACGGAGCCGCGCAGATCCTGCTGTCGAAGATCCGGAAAAAGATCCGAAAAAAGTCTTATGCCGGTCTCTTGATTTTGGCCGGACTTTTCGTCTCCGGCCTCTGGATCATTTCGTTCGACTCCCGAGGAGCGCGCTCAAGAGCGACCGTGCCGCTGCCTGCTGTTGCACCTGTCAAAACGGAGGCGACGCCCACAGGCCAGACGCCAATCGTCGAAAAGGCCTCGCAGCCGCTCACAGCCGCTGGAGCTCATCCGGCCACAATCAAAGGAGCGCGCGCCAGCTTGCCAACAGCTTCGGCAGCTTCTTCGGCCACGTTGGAAATCGAAGTGGACCACCAATTCGCGGAGGCCAATCTCTCGATCTGGGTGGATGATCGCCTGACTTATACGCACCGGTTGGAAGGAATGGATAAAAAACATCTGGTCGTCTTCCACCATGTCCAGGGCCATGAATTCCATGCCATGCAGGTGCCACCGGGAAAACATCGCCTCCGAGTGCGGGTGACCTCTGATGCAGACGCCGGGGCGGCCGCCGGAACCCCAGGCGGATTTCCGGCCGGATTTCCGACGTATGACCAGTCCGCCACCGTGACGGGCAACTTTGCCAGCGGCCAGGAAAACGTGCTCCACATCAACTTCCAGAAGCACGGCGAGATGAATCTAAGCCTGCAGTAGTTCCAGCCGCGTAACGCAAATCCCTCACTTCGCTCGCGGATGGGTTTGATCGTAAACGTTCATCACCTGTTTAACCGAAAGCTGGGTGTAGCGCTCGGTAGTCGCCAGCCGCTCGTGCCCCAGCAGTTCCTGGATGGCGCGCAGGTCGGCTCCCTCTTCCAGCATGTGCGTGCCAAAGGCGTGACGCAGAGTATGAGGATGAACTTCTGGAGATAGTCCCTTGGCAACCGCAATGCGCTTAATGATGCGCCCGACGCTGCGCGTCGTAAGCCGTCCGCCGCGCTGGTTGATGAGCAGCGCAGGCGTCATTTTCGCAGAAGAAACATTTTTGGAATTGTTTCTTAAAGACATGAGCGCTCCTTGCCGCCACGGCAGGTAAGCGGCCAGCGCCGCGAGCGCCGACCCTCCGAACGGAACGAAGCGTTCCTTCTTCCCTTTGCCGCGAATCAGAATCGCCTGGTTGCTCAGGCTGACATCATCGAGATTGATGCCGACCAGTTCCGAGTTGCGAATGCCGCAGCCGTAGAGCAGTTCGAACAGCAGACGGTCGCGCTCCGGAAACGACGCCACTTCCGGCATCTTGCCGTCGAGCAAGAAATTCATTTCCTCAATCGTCGGGACGCGCGGCAGTTTCTTCGGCAGCCGAGGCGTCGAGACCAGCTTCGCCGGATTCTGCTCGACCACGCCTTCCTGTGCCAGCCAGCGATACAGCGACCGCACGGCAGCCAGTGCGCGCGCCACCGAAGTCTTGCTCAACCCCTTGTCGTACAGATGCGAGAGGAAACCGCGGATCGCGATGTGGTCAATCGTCTTCCAATCGCGCGAGCCCATTCTCGGACCTATGTAACCAGCAAAACAGCCGAGGTCTCCGGCATAAGCCCTGATCGTATGCGCCGAAACATTGCGCTCCCGCAAATGCCGCAGAAAGTCGTCGGTAGCAAGTTCGACGATGGTGCGCGAGTTAGCGGGCGAGTTGTTAGCAGCTATACGCATGACAGTGGATTTGTAATTGGTGATTTGTAATTTGTAATTGAAAATCTTAAGACCGAAACGCGTATTGGCGATGGATCGCTTTCAAATTACCAATTACAAATTACAAATTACAAATGACTCCGCGCTTTCGCCCGGGGATGATGTTTCGCATACACGCTCTTCAGCCGATCCAGCGCCACGTGGGTATAAATCTGTGTAGTAGAAATGTCGGCGTGCCCGAGGATGGTCTGCACCGTCCGGAGATCGGCCCCATTCTCCACCATATGCGTAGCGCAGGAGTGCCGCAACATGTGCGGACTGGCGTGTCGTCCGGAAGCGAGACTCGCCTTCCCCACCAACTGCCAGATTCGCTGCCGCGTCAGGCGGCCTCGCGTGCCCAGGAAAAGGAGCGGCGAGCTTTTCTTCTTCTGCGTTCCAGCAATTGCTTCCCTGCCGTTTTTCAAGTAGCGCTGGAGCGCTTGCTGAGCCGGAACTCCGAGCGGCACCATGCGCTCCTTGTCGCCCTTGCCGCGCACCAGTATGTATCCCATTTCCAGTTTCAGGTCTTCGAGCCGAGCATCGGCCACTTCGGAAACGCGCACTCCTCCTGCATAGAGCAGTTCGAGCATGGCGCAATCGCGGAGCCGCAGCGCCTGTCCACGCACGGTTTCCTTCTCCGACGTGATTTCGGTCGTCTGCTTCTCGCCGAGCATAGCGCCAATTTCAGCGCGGCTCAGCGCCTTCGGCAGCACCTTCCACTGCTTGGGCAAGTCGATGTTCAGCGTCGGATCCTTGTCGATCTTTCCATCCAGCAGCAAATGCCGGTAAAGATGACGGATGGCGGAAAGCTTCCGTCCCACCGAGCGCCCATCGAGCGCATTGGAAAACAACTCCTGAATGTATTCGCGCACGTCCTCGCGTCGCGCTGCGGCGAGGAGCGAGTGGCGCTTCTCCAGGAATTCCGCGAACTGCGCCAAGTCGCTGGAGTAAGCCGCAATCGTCAGCTTCGCCGAACCGCGCTCCACACGCAGATAGTCGAGGAACGAGTCGAGCGTTCGGGCGTTCGCATCCGAGGCCATGAGACGAGTATGGGATGTCAGGTGGAACCCGAAAAGTAACGAGCGGGATGCGGGCGGGTGATGGCTCGCTTTCCGATGTTTACTGGTTGGTACTGGGTACCCCCCCTCCCCCTCGCTAGTGGAATCAGCAGGTTAGCGGGAAAAAATCGACTCGGTCTTTGAATTCAAAGGACTTATGGATAAAGTCTTTGAGAACAAAGGCGTTACGTTGCAAAGAGCGCTGAAAGTGGCTTTGGGGCAGCTTCGAAGGCCGTCTTGGGAGGCCGGCAGACTTCTGACTCCACCAATCAGGTCTCTATTATCGCGCATCGGGAACTGGGTGTCTGCGATGGCCATCACAGCGGGTTTGTGATGAAAAAAAGCCTGTGCCCCGCACGCTCGACAGTTCATCTTGCAAAATAGGGTCCCGCATAACCGTGTGACGGCCTGCCCGCTAGGGGCAGGGCAAATCGAAAAGCGAAGGTTGTCCGAATCCCTGCCGCTCTGCGAATGATTTGCATAGGTGGACCATGTAGGGAAGTATTCGTCAGCTTGATTACCCCAAGAAGTCCAGCCCCGCCGGAGACCGCGAGCGAATAGTTCAAGGTAGGGACCGGAGCTGCAAGCCTCGACGATGTCATAGATTTCGTCTGGCTTGCGAGAGTGTTCACGCTTCTGGGTTTTGATGAGGTTGACCTGCCTACGACCCGGCGCGAGAGTGCGTGCATTCTTTCCCCTGACGCCGAAAAGTATCAACTCGGTTGTGTTTCGAAAATAAAAGCCGACGCCGCGGCCATCTGGGCCGCCATCCTTCATGAACGAAGCCTGTAGGTTCCCCTGTCCGTGAAATCAAGGATTCTCAGGTCCCGAAGCACCTGAAGCTGCTGTCGTATTTTCGGACGTACATTCTGGTTGTGAGGATGTGCTGCTTGCAGTTCCGGCTCTAGTTGGTAGAGCTCTTGAATCGAAAACTTAGACTTTCCCAGTCGGCGGATGGCGTTAAGGACATCCACCGTCCAGCCTCTTAAAGACGGGGGCAGTTCGGCCAGCCCCCGCACTCGTTCAAATCCTCCCCGAACCTGTTCTCGTGGCTCAGGCTTACCGGAAGACACAATTGCTATTTTGCCGTCCTCGGGAATGCCACTCAGCAGTATCTTGCAGCCGACCCAGCCGGCCCTGCGCGCTGTTGGGCTTAGAGGCTTGCGCTTTTCAATGACACTCTCCGAGAAAAACATCCGGGGAATCAGCAGCAGGTTCTGAACATACCACTCGCTCGTGTATTGAAGTACGAGAAGATGCGGCGCTTTATCTGACCTAATCGCACGAATCATTGCGTCGTATCCCGCGTCGACAATCTTCCGTGGATTCCAGACGCGTGAACTCTTAAGCTGGAAGGCTTGTTCGCACTTCGGGCAGGTAAAATCGAGGCCGGGCGTGTTTACCCGTGATGGCAATATTTGGTTGGAGTCGCAAGCGGGACAATAGAGCTCACGGCTGCACCAGTGCTCGCTCAGCACGCGTGCGATCTGCGGACCGGCTTTATAAGCGGCGGCGAGCTCAATACTGCATTGCAAATTCATGAGCTAGGGGAGCACTGATTTCATCGCTTCGGTATGGCTCAATCTCCGCATTACAGTTGGGGCACTTGTCATTACACATGGAGGACCACGCATTTGCCCATTGCGTTCCCTCCCTAGGACAACGGTAGTAATTCACATAACTGATCATTCTTGGGCCCTCGCCGAACATATTGGGTCTGTTTAGACCTGCTTCGCGCTCCGCAACAGTCTACACTTGGGTGTCGCCGCTGATGGTTTTGTCACCAACCACCAAATTAGCTTGCAATTTTTCCTCCTTCCACTCCAAGGGCCGCAGAATGGCGGAGAACTTCTTAGGGATTGCCGACTCGTTTCCGCCTTTGGCAAGAATGTCAGCAGTTGTCATGCGGAATCCCTTCAAAGCACTGCAAACATCTTGGAATTCGCCTCGAAACTCGTGCGCGAGGATGGTGGCGGCATGGTGGTAGTCACGAATTTCATCTAAATTCTGCAGTTCGCGGGGCACGTGGTCTTGCCAAACCAATGTTTGTGTCCTAGGAAACCCGAGCAAATTCGGGAATGGATTTCCCCGAACGGAATTTACCGCTGGATGGCAAGAAATCAAAGTATCGTTTCGTGTACTCGCGCTTTGCTGCGGAGGACAAGGTCCAGTTAACGCGGGCGAAAAGCAGGTCCTTCGCTTCGCTCAGGATGACAAATTTATAGAAGGGACGACAAAGTCGTTGAGATGGCTAGGCAGACGGGGGCGTCCTCCCCTACGGAGGTGTGGTTATTTATAATCGCTGTTCCGAGTTCTACTTTTTACTGGGCAAAGGACACTCCTTGGCACTCGACGAAAATATTTATGAAATCCGGCGCGAGAAGCTGAAGAAGATTGAGGCGCTCGGGCATCCGGCGTATCCGCGGAAGTACAACTTCAGCCATACCGTGCCGCAGATTCTGGCCGAGTACTCCGGGCAGACTACCGAGGAATTGGAATCTCCGCGGGTGACGGTGCGGGTTGCGGGACGCATCATGGCGATCCGGCTGATGGGGAAGGCCGGGTTTGCGCACTTGCAGCAGGATGGGCAGCGGCTGCAGATCTACGTCAAAAAAGATGCGATCGGCGATTCCGGCTACGAACTTTGGAAGCTGCTGGACCTGGGCGATCACATCGGAGTCCGCGGATATCTGTTTCGCACGCGCACGGGCGAACTCAGCATTCATGCCGAGGAATTGACTTTTCTTTCGAAAGACCTGCTGCCCTTGCCGGAAAAATTTCACGGGCTTACCGACGTGGAGTTGCGCTATCGGCAACGGTATGTCGATCTGGTGATGAATCCGGAGGTGCGCGAAGTGTTTTTGAAGCGCAGCAAGCTGGTGCAGTCGCTGCGGCGATATTTCGACGCGCAGGGGTTCATGGAAGTCGAGACTCCTATGATGCATCCGATTGCGGGCGGAGCGGTGGCGCGTCCATTTAAGACGCATCACAACACTTTGGATATGGATCTGTTTCTGAGGATCGCTCCGGAACTCTATTTGAAGCGGCTGACGGTGGGCGGATTCGACCGCGTGTATGAGATCAATCGCAACTTCCGCAACGAGGGGCTGGGATGGAGATGGAATCCTGAGTTTACGATGCTCGAGGCTTACCAGGCTTACACCGATTACCTTGGCATCCTGGACACGACCCAGGCGGCGATCGAGCAGGCGGTGAAAGATGTCACCGGCGGGATGAAGACGAAGTGGGGCGAGCACGAGATTGACTGGTCGCATGCCAACTGGCGGCGGATGACGATGCGCGAGGCGATTACGAAGTTCTGGCCGGAGAAGGCTGGGGCGGCGCCTTCGCGGAACGATTTCGCTTCGCACGATTCCGTGCGGGAGCTGGTGGATCGCGTGCGTGCGGCAGCCGTCAACCTGACTTATGACGCGGAGGAACCGGTGGGCAAGACGATCGCGAATCTATTTGAGGCCGTGGCCGAAGAGCACCTGATGCAGCCGACGATCATTTACGAATTCCCTACCGCCGTCTCACCGTTGTCCAAACAAAAACCGGATGAGCCGGACTGGACCGAGCGCTTCGAAATCTTTGCGGGGAAGATGGAAATTGCCAATGGCTTCAGCGAACTCAACGATCCCGAAGATCAGCGCGCGCGATTCGAGGCACAGTTAAAAGAACGCGAGCGCGGAGACGAAGAAGCTCACCAGATGGACGAAAACTATATCAACGCGCTGAGCTATGGCATGCCTCCGGCGGGCGGGGTGGGCTTGGGAGTGGACCGCTTGGCGATGCTGATCACCGACTCGCACACGATTCGCGATGTCATTTTGTTTCCGTTGCTGCGGCCGGAAAAGCAATCCACCGCAGAAGGCGCGGAGAGCGCGGGGAAAGAATAAGGCTGGTCTTCGAGTATGTCTTCGAAGATGTCATCGAGTACGTTTCGGGTACCTAAACAATCACTTGAAGTCTTGTCGTGATCCGGTCATGCTCAGGGTAGTTTGAGCTAGTCGTTTGAGCACGTCGTTTGCGTTAGGACACGGGCAGCGCTGCCGTAATGGCCACTTCGGACGTTGGGTCGGCAGCGCTTTGCTCTTGCTGCGGCTGTCGGCGTTCGCGGACTTTTCGCGGACAGGAGTGTCCGCGCCACACGTGCTAGTCTGCGCTTCCGGATTTCTTGGCTGCGGGCTTCGCGGTGCCTTTTTCGGAGCCGAAGTTCTTGGTCAGGTAATTCAGAAACGCGCCGCGATCGGCGTCGGGGATGACGGCGCCCAAGCCTTCCATCTTGTCGAGTTCGACGGACCATCCCTGACGAGTCAGGTGTTGCTCGGTGATGCGGCCGGCGTTGTGGCAGCTAGTGCACGTGGCCTTCACTTTGGCTTGCATGGGTCCCGGTGGAAGCGGCTTGCCAGGAGCACTGGGTGCCTGCGCCGTCGCCACAACGGCAGACGCGAAGAGAAAGATAGCCGGAAGCATTCGTTGTAACAAGCGGAAATCCCCACGCAACTTGCGGCTGCTGGAGCCGGGTAGAGTCGCCCGCGTGGGCGCTCGTAAATTCTAGCAGAGTCGCTGAATCTGGACGGCGCAGTCGGCTGATCAGGGGGCTTAACGAAAAAACGCCTCGGCTGCTCTAGTCCCCAATAGCAGCCGAGGCCTCCTTTGATGAACAACCGGTGATGAATCCACCGACCTTAGCCTCGATCCCCCGATCCAGGCTAAGAACTTCCTGTTAAATATAAGTATATCGATAGACATTATATAGATCAAGTGAATTTTGCACGGAAATTTCGCGCACAATTGGGAACTTCGGTACCCGGCACGGGCGCGGTCTTACGTCCATGCGTCCATCAGAGCGTCGATTCGCGCGAAAAATCGGCAGTTTTGCCGACCTTGGCAAACTGCAGATCCCTCGCTTCGTTCGGGATGACAAACGCAGGTGAGTATCAAAATTGGACGACGCCGCGACGCTAGCGCTGGTCGAGCATGTGGATGGTTTCCATGATCGTGTCGCCTACGATCTCCAGGCTCCTGGGGCTTAGCTTATCCATGGTGTCTTGCGGGGTGTGATGGAAGACGTTGTTGTAGCCGTAGTCGAGGTCGATGACGTCGGCGCTGGGGACGCCGCGTTTTACGAAGGGCAAGTGATCGTCTTCGATGGGGCCCTGGCGGGCGTAGAAGTGGGACTGGTAACCTTGGCGCTCGGCGGCGGCGTAAATCAGATCAAGCAGCCAAGGCGTACCGTTGGTGTCGCGGTCGATATTGAGGTCGGCATCGCCGATCATGTCCATTACCATTAGCGCCTTGATCTTCTTTAGTGTGCCGTCTCTTTCCCATTTTTCGGCGAGATGGCGGGTCCCGTAAAGACTATCGGTGGCGGTCCACGTCTTAACCGCTTCTTCGCCGTCGGTCCAAACCAGCCAGACGCTGTAGCCATCGCGCTTTTTGCCTGCTCCTCCGCCCGAGCCCGCGCCGTGTAACTGATTTGCGAATTCAAGCAAAATGGCGGTGGAGGATCCACCATCGTTGGCGCCTACATATCCGCTTCCGCGCAGCCAGTAGTTAGTGTCGTAGTGACCCATGATGACGATGATGCCGTCTTTTGTGCCGGGAAATTTCGCAATGATGTTGCGCACCGGGAACTTCCCTTCCACGGTGTCGGCGGTAAAGGCGTCGTCCTCTATCTGGTCGCCCTTCAGGTGGTCGACTATGTAGCGCTCCAGTTTCTTGTGATTCTCGTTGCCCATGTAGCGCTCGCCGAAGGCGGCGACTTCGCGGGTGTACTGGAAGGCGCGTTTCGAATCGATGTGCGGAAGCGGGGCGTTGTCGGCGTGAACCGCGGTGCTTGCCAGGACTGCGGCCAGCGGCAGGGCCAGAGAAATCCTTAACCACAGGGAGCACAGCGGAACACCGGGGAAGGCTTTGCGGAGTTTCATTTTAGTTGCGGTTCGTCTTTCCTTGCACCGTTCCCAGCGCCGAAGCGCCGGGCTATTTTAGTTCGCCCCTCCGGGGCTGGATTTCTTGGCTCAGCTTAATTCTCCTGGCTAGCCGGAGTTCTTCTTCTCTGCCCGTTTCTTGCGCTGGTTGGGATGCACGAGCCAGGCGATGGCGGTGCTCAGGACGTACAAGCCAATCATGGGCGCGGCGAAGATACACATGTTCAGGATATCGGGAGTAGGCGAGACGATGGCCGCGACCACGAAAATCCCCAGAACGGAATAGCGGATGTTGTGCCACATCCAGCCGGCGCTGACGATGCCCATGAGCGCCAGGAAAAATATCACGACCGGCATTTCGAAAATAATGCCCATGCCGATGATGAGCGTCAGGAACAAAGAACTGTACTCACTGAGCGTGATCATCGGCTGGAAGTCTTTGCCGTAGCCGATCAGGAACACCAGCGCCTGCGGGAGAACGACTTTGTATCCGAAGTATCCGCCGGCAAGGAACAGGCCGATGGTAGAGACCATAAAGGGCAGGACGTAGCGCTTCTCGTGGCGGTAAAGGCCGGGCGAAATGAAGCACCAGAGCTGGTAGAGCACGAAGGGCGAGGCGACGAACAGGCCAGCCATCATGCCGACTTTCAAATAGAGATTGAAAGGCTCGGTGGGATTGACGTAGACGAGCTTGGCCGAGAGATTATTGCGCGCCAGCGCATCCATGATGGGACGCTGCATGACTCCGTAGATACGCCCGGCGTATCCCCAGCAGGCGAAGAAGCCGACCACGACGGCGATGGCGGAATAAACGATGCGCTTGCGCAATTCCTCGAGATGGTCGAGGAAGCCCATGGCGGGCATTTGATCCTTATCGTTATCGTTATCCCTATCCTCGACGGATCCATTCAGGGTTGAGGAGGCGGACAGCTCAGGCATCGGGCGCAACCTTCGGGGCGTCAGCTCCAGGAGCGTCAACTCCCTGAACGGGGGACGGCTCGGAAGACGAGGCCAGTACCGTCTCTGTGGCAGCATTTTCGGCAGCGGCATGTTCGCTGGCAACTTCCGCAGCTTCCAGTTTTTCCACGGTCGGCGGGTTGAAGATACGGCTGGCTAGCGATCCAAGCGGAGCCTGGAGCGGCGGCAGTATCTGCTGCCGGGAATTACCGCCGCCGACGTTCCTGCCCATATCTTTTCCACTCATGTCCAGGGAATTGACTTCGGACTCGATCTGCGAGCGGAATTCGTTGGAGGCGCGCCGGAACTCGTTGAGGATGCGTGCGACCTGGCGGCCGATCTCCGGCATTTTCTTCGGGCCGAAGAGAATCAGGGCCAGAAGAAACAGGAAGATCATCTCGCCAGAGAAGCCAAAATTCATAGCCCTATCATAATGCGGGACAGGTAAAGTGGGCCACTCGCAAAGCCGGAAGAGACAAACAATTTACAAAGAGGGAGCGGGGAGCGCGCCGGGGCTATTATCAAACGCCCCTCAGGGGCTGCCTCATGCTGTGCCGGGGTCTTTCAGAAGGAAGAAGGACACCCCTTACTCGCTGGAACAGCCGACTGGCGGCTGTTCCCAGGCGAGCGGAAAAGAGGGTTACCGGAAGGTGTAGCCGATGGAGGCGCCGACGCGGGCGCTGTGGTTCGAGCTGTAGTCGTCAGTGCCGTTGTTGACCCAGTAAAAGCGCGCCTCGGGGCGGACAAAGAAGCCACGAGTGAGGTAAAGCTTGATGCCGCCGCCGAGATCTACGTCGAAATGGTTGCTCGATGAGATCAGCTGGCTACCGCCGCACGACACACCACTCAAGGTACATGCGGAGTAATGGGTGTCGAGCGCGCCGACGCCGCCGACAAGCTCAAGGTACACGTGGCTGGCGAGCTTCGGAGAGTACACGGCGTTGAAGTTGTAGAGCACGGGGCGATAAGTGATGCCCGAACCGGTGCCGCAGATGGAATCTGCGCAGGCCGTGCTGCCTGCCCTCCAGAACACTTCGGCTCCGACGCCGAGGTTGTGATAGAAGAGAACATCGCCGCTAACGCCAGGATAGGCACCGCCGCTAAGGGACGGGAAGTTTTCAACTCCATCCACGAAACTGGCTCCTGGGGCTATCATCGTGCTAACGCCGAATCCGATATCAATTTTCTGCGCCTGCGCGAAATTCGAGCATGCCGTCACGGCGGCACAGGTGAACGCGAACAGGATGGCAAAACGCACTGTCTGTTTCAAAGAAAGCCTCCATTTGAGGTATTGGGTTCAAAACGTTGGATGCAAATTTCCGGCACGACGCTGCTGGGATAGGTTTTATTTTACAGGAATTTACGGTCGCCGAAGTCCATGAACTATCGATGATTATGTAACTTTCTAGGTAACCATGTAGAGTCCAAAAGCATCCCTGCAGAAGTTTGTACGGTAGCGCACATATAAGAAGGATGCATTGGTTTCGTTTCGCGATTGACTCGACAGGTGGCCGATAAACCGGCTAGTAGGCGAGCAGGATGCGCAGGTCGCGAAGATTGTTTCCCGTTGGCCCGGTGACGATAGTGTCGCCCAGCGCTTCGAAAAGAGGATAGGCATTGAAGGTAGAGAGCGCGTGCCGCACGGCTTCGGCACCGGCACGAAAGATGCTGCTGCCATCGACCACGGCGCCGGCGGCGGGACTGTTGCCGTCGATGCCATCAGTGCCGGCGCTCAGCACGGTAATGTCCTGTCCCGCGATAGGTTCGGCACAAGCGAGGGCGAACTGCTGGTTGCGTCCGCCGACGCCACCGTTGCGGACAGTCACGGTCACCTCGCCTCCCGAGAGCAAACAGACGCGCGAGACTTTGCTTCGCAGTTCGTGCAGGCGCTTGAGTAAGTACGCCGCGGCCTTGTCATAGGGCCAGTCGTCGCAGGAGTTATCGACCTCCACGGCGAAGCCGGCGCGGGTAGCGGCTGCGGCGGCTTCATCGATGGCGACTTTATTGGAGAGCACGGTCCACCAGCGGGCGCGGATGAAGGCGGGGTCGTCGGATTTCGGCGTCTCGTCGAGAGCGTGCTGGCGGAAGAGATCGGCAACGGATTTGGGGAACTGGTCGATGAGGTTGTATTTGGCGGCGATGCGCTCGCAGTCCTGGATCGAAGTGGAATCGGGCATGGTAGGGCCGGAAGCGAGCGCGTCGGGAGTATCGTCGGGCACATCGGAGACAAGAATCGAAACCTGCTGCGCGGGATAAGCGGCCTGGGCGAGGCGTCCGCCCTTAACGGCGGAGAGATGTTTGCGGATAGCATTGATCTCGGCAATGGGCGCTCCGGAATAGACGAGCGTGCGATAAGTTGCGACGAGGTCGAGCAGGGAGATTTCGTCGTCAATTGGCTTTTCTACAATGGACGAGCCGCCGCCGGAGATCATAAAGATAGAGAGCGCAGTGGAGTCGAGAGCGCTCAGCGATTTGAGAATGGCGTCGGCGGCTTGGATCGATTCGGCGGTGGGGGTGGGATGGCCGCCGCGAAAATAGCGGAAGCCGCGGACCTGGCTCGCTGGTTCGACGAACGAGGCGACAATGCCTGCTTCGAAACAGCCGCTGCCGACTTGGGCTTCGAGAGCGACGGCCATGGTATGCGCGGCTTTTCCGATGGAGACTACGAAGACGCGCTGGTAGGAATCGAGATCGTGGAGATCTTCGCCGATGCGCAAGATGCGGCGCTCGCAGTGCACGTTGCGGGCGAAGGCACTTTCGATGGAGGCATTCTTGAGCGCGGAGGTGAAGATCTCGCGGGCGATGTCGCGCATGCGGTGGAATTGCTGGTCGCGCTCGGGAGGAAGATCGGCCATGGCACTATCGAAAGTGCTTCCAACTTTGACAAACCTGAAAAGTGTTGAAATCTCTAAACGCCGCTGGCATTATAATCCGCGGCTCAGTCCGCAACGATCTTAGTGTTTTCTTTCACCCACATTTCGATTGCCTCCCGCATCTCACGCAAGCGGCCTTCGAAGAAGTGGTCTCCGGCTTCGATGCGGACTAGCTTCTTGGGATCGGCGAACGTGTTGACGAGCGCTTCGAGTTTGCCCGGGGGAGCGAACTGATCGCGCGATCCACTTACGAATAGTTTCGGTTTGGTGCACGCGCGCAGAAAATCGAAATCGTAAATTCGATCTTCGACGGGGACGGCAGGTAGGCCGAGGGCGATGAGCGCGCGGACTCGGTCGTCGTTATAGGCGGCACGCAATCCGACGGCGGCGCCAAAGGAAAAGCCGGCGAAGATGACGGGAAGAGTGAATTCTTGTTCCAACCACGCTAGCGCGACGCGCACGTCTTCGACTTCGCCGATGCCGCTGGCGTGCTCCCCCTCGCTCAGTCCAGTGCCACGGAAGTTGAAGCGAAGCACGGGGAATCCGAAATTGTTGAGCGCTTTCATGGTGTGGAAGACGACTTTGTTGTGCAGTGTTCCGCCGTAGAGCGGGTGCGGATGGCAGACCACGGCGGCGTGGGTCGCGTCGGGCGATCCGGCATTGAGGAGAGCCTCCAGACGTCCGGCGGGGCCGGTTATGTAGAACGAGCGGATGCTGGAGGTTTCGGGCAACACTGGGTTGTCGTTGGTCGTTCGTCGTTGGTCGTTGGTATTGCAGAAAAGTATTGCAGAAAATCTGCCATCCAGCGACTAGCGACTAGCGACCAACGACTGGTACGCTCTCCTGCATGGAACTGTTTGCGCTTACCCGCCGGCTGATCGATATCGAATCCATCACTCCGAATGAAAGCGCGGTAGGAGAATTTCTCTTCGATGAGTTGGGGCGGCGCGGGTTCGAAGCACGACAAATGCCAGTCGAGGGCGCACGCGCGAATGTTTTGGCCGCGTGGCCTGGGCGTGCTCGTCCCGAGATTGTTTTCTCCACGCACATGGATACAGTGCCGCCGTTCATCGCGTCGTCCGAAGATGAGACACGCATCTACGGGCGCGGCTCGTGCGATGCGAAAGGCATTATTGCGGCACAGATCCTTGCGGCGGAAAAGCTGCGCGGGGCAGGCGTTTTCGTCGGGCTGCTGTTTCTGGTGGGTGAAGAGCGAGACTCGATCGGCGCCAAGCTGGCGAACCAGCAGCCGATCGGCGCGCGCTTCATGATCAACGGCGAGCCCACCGAGAACAAGCTGGCGCTGGCCAGTAAGGGCGCACTGCACGTGGAACTGGTGGCACGCGGAAAGATGGCGCACTCGGCGTATCCGGAACTGGGCGAGTCGGCGATCGACAAGCTGGTGGAAGCGTTGCACCGGTTGCACGGGATGAAACTTCCTGAAGATGCCGAGGTTGGCCCTTGCACAAAGAATGTGGGCTCCATTCAAGGCGGGCGCGCGCCGAATGTGATTTCCGATTTTGCCAAGGCTGATCTTTTCTATCGGCTGGTGGGTCCGGCGGAGGCACTGCGCCGCGAAATTACGAACGCCGTCGGCGAGCTTGCCGAAGTCCGCTTCACTCGCGAGACGCCGTTCGTGCGGCTGCGCACGCTGGATGGTTTGCCGACGATGGTCGCGGCTTTCACAACCGATGTCCCGTCGCTTACAAACTGGGGCGAGCCGTTGCTGCTGGGGCCGGGATCGATCCACGTGGCGCATACGGCGGGCGAGTTTGTGGAGAAGGCGCAGCTGGTGGAGGCGGTTGAGATTTATTGCTCGATGGCGAAGAGGCTGGGGGCTTAGCCGGGAGCTACAACTTCTGGGCCGACACGGGCGGATCAGTCGCAGGCGGATCAATCGCAGGCAGCTCCTTCACCGTGATCATTTCGGCGGAACTCATGTGCTCGTGAAGAATTCGCGGGACGCCTTTTTGGCTGCGCTGGAAAACCTGCGTGGCGCGCCCGCATGGAACTTCCGCATGATAGCGCTTGCCACCCGGCAACGCCCGAGTGATCGATAAGTGGAATGAGTAAGAAGCTACGGCCAGGTCCGAGCCGAGGAGCTGCACATCGATCGGGCCCAGCTTCACCGCTACGGTCGATGCGGGACCGAAAAATTCGCGCTCACGCCGTACCAGCATCAGGCGGGCCAGATCGATCCGGCGCGAGTCAACCGCAAAGACGGTTGCGGATGGAAAATACATTTCCGCGAATTGAGTTTTCGACTTGCGCGAGAAGAAGTCCCAGAACCTTCTTACTTCGGTGCGGATCTCGTCAGGTGAAATATTCATTTTGCGCGCAGCGCGCAGAGTTTGCGAATCCTTCCAAATCCTTGCACACCTCAGAACACGCGAACGCACTGTGCCGAGGCGCGTGATTCCATCATCGGGTGGCTTTCTCCACCTCGGGAGAATCTGTCGCACTCAAATGCTCATGCACGATTCGAAGTACACCAGCATCGTCGCGCTGGAAAATCTGCGTCGCTCGTCCCAGGAGTGTGTCGAGTTGCACCTTGGTGCCGTCGGCGCGAATCTTGTCGCCGTGATAGTTGTACGTATAGGCGGCAATCGCGGCGTTCGGTCCCACGATCTGCACTTCGATCGAGTCCAGTTCCCCCGTTCTAATGGAGGAAGCCGCGGCAAGCTGGCGAGATCTCCGCACCGCGATCAACTTCGCCGATTCGCTGCCTTTGCCTTTGCCCGTGAAGACGATGGCGGTGGGCGAATACATCTCCGCGAGCTTGTCCTTCAGTTTCCCAGTCAAGATGGCCCAGAAGCGTCGGACTTCCGCGCGCACGTCTTCCGGTGAAATGTCTTCCATAATTTCGCAGCCGCAGAATAGCACGTCTGCAATTCCCTTGGCTGCATTACTCTTGAGCGCTCCCCATCGAGCCAAAGCGTGCGGGCTCGTTGTCGCTGAGGTGCCGACCGCACTCTACTCGCCATAGACTTTGCTGACGACCAGCAGTTCGCGCGGGTCGCCCGTCACATCCACCTGAGAACTTCGTCACTGCAATGCTCCTAATCTTGTGCTTATGCTTGCTTCGGCAGACCGCTCTACCCTCCAATCGGGGTTCCTCTCTGCGATATCAAACCCAGGGGGACAGAATCATGCGAGCGAAAGTTGTTGTAGTTCTCACGTTCCTACTCTTCTCAGTCGCTAGCGGCTTGGCCGGGACCGAGACAGTGTTGTACTCCTTCACCGGCGGCACCGACGGTGCGCAACCTTTTCAAGCGGGCGTAATCTTTAACCAGGCAGGCGATCTCTACGGAGTTACCCAATATGGCGGCGCTTATGGCCAGGGGACGGTGTTTGAGCTTTCCCCTTCCCCAGACGGCACCTGGACCGAAACCGTTATATACAGCTTCACCGGAGGGTCGGACGGAGCAAACCCCCAAGGTGGCCTGGCCACCGACGGGCTAAATATTTACGGCACCACCGCCTATGGCGGCGAGGACAACGACTCGTGCGGCACGTTTTTCATCGTCAACAAAGGGGCCGAGGGGCAATTACAAGTCCTTCATACCTTTAATGACCTCACGTTGGATGGCTGTCAGCCCGAATCCGACTTGAGCTTCGACGGGTACGCTACTTGGGGAACGACCGCCTACGGCGGTGGTAACAAGGAACCGGGAACCGTCTTCGTTTGGGCCCCCGGCGGGGATTATGGGATCCAGAGTGCCCCGGGAAACAGCTTTGGTTCGTATCCGACCGGCCTGACTCTGTTCGGAAACTCGATCTACGCCACCGCCTACTCCGGAGGACCGAAACAACTCGGCAGCGTCTTCGAACGTTTCAGTTCCCGGAAAGCAAAAGCAAAGCATACCTTCATTACCTGTAAAGATGGCTGCTTTCCTGTAGGCGACTTGGCCACGCAGGTTAATGCGAATGGGGCGCGGATCATGTACGGCACCAACTCAGCTGGAGGTGACGGTGGCCAGGGCACCGTTTACCAGCTCACGGACAAAAAAGACCAGGACAAATGGGCTATCTCCGTGCTACATAGCTTTTCCGGTTCCGATGGGGCGTACCCGTGGGGCGGCGTCATCCTGGACCCTGCAGGGAACCTCTACGGCACGGCTAGTGCAGGGGGCACAGAAAATTCCGGGACCGTTTTCGAGCTGACGCCGGGTGCAAAGAACACGTGGACCTACACCCTACTCTATAGCTTCAGCGGCGGGACTGACGGGAACTCTCCCACAGGCAGCCTTGTGCTCGACAGTGCTGGGAACCTCTACGGCACGACAAATTATGGCGGGGCTTATGGTCAGGGCGTCGTCTACGAGATCACGCCGTAGCAAAAGTACGGAGTCTGGGATGACGCGGCCCTGAGAGGCCGCTTCTTCCCGGGCTGGTCATGCCTTGGTGACAGGGGCAAGTTCTGCCTGTTTCAGGCTCAGAGTCCCATTTTCGCCCGCTCCCGCGATAGACTCTCCTGATGACCACCGGCCCGCATAATTCCCTCGCCCGCGCTTCTTCTTCCTATCTTCGATCAGCGATGCACCAGCCCATCCAGTGGCATGAATTTGGGGAGGAGGCTTTTGCCGCGGCTCGCGCGGCTGACAAACCTGTGCTTTTGGATATTGGGGCCGTCTGGTGTCATTGGTGTCATGTGATGGATCGCGAGTCGTATGACGATCCGGAAGTTGCGGCCATTGTTAACGAGCATTACATCGCGGTGAAGGTGGATCGCGACGAGCGTCCCGATATTGACAGCCGGTACCAGGTGGCGGTCGCCTCGCTCACGGGGCAGGGTGGATGGCCACTTACAGCGTTTCTTACTCCCGACGGCAAACCGTTTTATGGCGGAACCTACTTCCCTCCGGCGGATGCTTATGGGCGGCCTAGTTTCAAGCGCGTACTGCTTTCGATTGCTGCGGCTTATCGCGAGAAGCACGGCGAGGTGCTGGAACAGGCGCAGTTGGTCGAGAGCGCAATCTCGCGCGCGGAATCTTTTTCGGCGAGCGGCGGGAAGGTCTCCGCTACGGTGATTGACGCGATTCTGGAATCGGCGCGGAAGATGTTTGACGGGGTCAACGGCGGATTTGGCAGCGCTCCCAAGTTTCCGCATCCGGCGGCGCTCGACCTGGTGATGGATCAGTACGCGCGCTCGAGTCTCTCTACAAACGACCGCAGTGCACGTGGCGCAAACGATGAAGACCTGCGAATTATTTTCACGCACTCGCTGGAGAAAATGGCGCGGGGCGGCGTCTATGACCAGTTGGCGGGCGGTTTCCATCGCTACTCCGTCGATGAGCGCTGGATCGTGCCGCACTTCGAGAAGATGTGTTACGACAACTCGGAATTGCTGAAGAACTATGTGCACGCTTACCAGGCGACGGGAGATGAGTTCTTCGCGGCGGTGGCGCGCGACATCATTCGCTGGATGGACGAATGGCTGAGCGACCGCAGGCATGGCGGATTCTACGCTTCGCAGGATGCCGATTATTCGATGGACGATGATGGTGACTATTTCACCTGGACTTTGGACGAGGTGAAAGCAGTGCTGACCCCGGATGAGGCGGCGGTGGCGGCGCTCTACTATGACATTCAGAGAGCCGGAGACATGCATCACAAT
>Ga0074046_10000779_pt1 | contig 29309 bp, 28 predicted proteins | sample BogForMeECP23OM3_FD_94441 | JGI IMG/M metagenome (GOLD analysis project Ga0074046, IMG submission 94441) | Bog forest soil microbial communities from Calvert Island, British Columbia, Canada - Bog Forest MetaG ECP23OM3 | ecosystem: Environmental > Terrestrial > Soil > Wetlands ... | reverse complement strand
TGGATCAGCAGCTCTGCCGCTGGCTCCTGTTGAGCCTGGACCGTCTGCATTCCAACGAACTTGTGATGACGCAGGAGCTGATTGCAAACATGCTGGGCGTGCGCCGCGAGGGCGTCACCGAGGCAGCCGGCCACCTGCACAAGGCCGCGCTGATCCGATACCACCGCGGCCGCATCACGGTGCTCGACCGCGCCGGGCTCGAACGGCGCACCTGCGAGTGCTACGCCGTGGTCAAGAAGGAATATGACCGATTGCTCCCGGCAACGACGGCGACCTAGTCACCGTCGATCGCCACACCAGGGTGTGTGTCTTTGGAGCAGTGGCTCGCTGCGCTGCCGATCTCTCCGAGGGCAGGCACCCTGGCCTTTGGGGGCGCCTCGATTCGAGGGCTATGTGGGCTAGCGCACGGACGACTGCGGTTGAATTTGCCATTCTCATGCGGTTTTCCGCGAGGGAACCCTGCCGGACGCCTCATCAGAGGGAGCTTGGAGGTGAGCGAATAGCTCGCCTGCTTGCTGCACTTGAGCGGTCCAACATGACTCGGGGGCGGCGCATCGTCGTCTAACGTCGTGCGTCGGTCACTTCCACGGTCATCTCATTGAGTGCGGCACCGCACAGATGCAGTGTACGCATCCGGTTACAGTAACTGGTGCGGCCTTCTTGGCCGCCTACGACCCAAGAGGAACCATAATGAAATACGCAATATCATCCGTTCTACTGCTCACTCTGCTCGGACTCGGTGCGTGTAGAGGGCCGGCCGGTCCACAGGGGAACCAGGGGAACACCGGGAACACGGGATATACCGGCGCTAAGGGTGCTACCGGAAACCAGGGAAACACGGGATACACCGGGGCGCAGGGTAATCAAGGGAACATGGGAGCTCCCGGTGAGACCGGTGCGACAGGCGATCAGGGCGACACCGGAGACACGGGAGCTGCCGGTATCCAGGGTGCCACCGGAAATCGGGGGAACGCTGGTGCTACGGGCGCCAAGGGGAACACCGGTTCAGGTGGCGACACCATCGTCGTGGTGCCGCCTTCGCGGTAGTCTGGGAACGGCCCGACGCGGAGGTAGAAGAATCTACCTCTGATTTCGGACGTCCGTTACGCGAGCCCCGCCGTCGTAGCTTTAACGCTTCGTCGGTGGGCGCTGCGAGCGCATACATTATCTCGGGAGCGACAGTGAACGCCTCACTGACCACGGGATTGTTATCCTGACTGGCATGGCAGTGTTTGGATCGGATCTGTTTGTCACGGACCTTGGCGACGCAAGGATTGGCCACTACACCACGTCGGGGGCGACGGTGAACGGCATAGAGCATGAGATCAGGTACCAAGATGCGCTCCTGCACTCCGCATAGGAACCGCGTCTCGAGCTCCTGCTGTGCGATCCACAGGTCATTCGAGAAGACCGATCGGCCGCCCTCGGTCTCGATGCCAGCCGCAGGCCCAAAAGTGGTTCGACTACACCCGGAAGATTCTGCCACCAGAGATCCCGCAGTCGAGAAAACCTGAGAGCAGATGCTTCGCACGTACGCGATGGCCCCGTACAGAGCCTCAAAAGGTTCCATCGCGTTCCGACAACATGACGGACGCTCGCACAGCCGATTGAGCCTCAAAAGACTTCCACACCGTACGCTGGTTGTGAGATTATCAGCGTCGCGGGCGAGACGCTCCGCGGGCATGACGGCAAGTGAGGTCGGCGCGGATCACATTTTCGTGGCCCGCAAGCCATAACCCGGATCGGTCTCTAGATTTGAAAGGGAAATGACATGTTGTGGACGATTTTCGTAGTCCTCGTTGTGTTGTGGCTCTTGGGACTCGTGAGCTCGTACACCCTTGGTGGTTACATTCACATCCTCATCGTCATCGCAGTTGTGGTCCTGATATTCAATCTGATTCAAGGACGTCGCACGATTTGACTAAGGCTCCTTCAGCTCACGAGACCCGCGCTCCGCAGGCTGCCTGGCGAGAAGTAGCGTGGCCGCAGGACCGCATCAGATCGGCTCCATCTGTCTGGCATCTTCTGAAGGAGGCATGGGCTCTTGCGGATGTTTCTTACGCGCATCATCGCAAGCCGAAGTCACCGAGCACGGGGAACGTCTCCGCCGAGTGACGGATAACGATGGGACGCCGTCATCATTACGGTCAGTGGGTCTATCCTCTTCGGCTCTTCTGTCCCTTCTCTATTGGGGGCCGGAGGTGTCAAGCGCTTTCAGACGTGTCCGGCGCACTGGTATGCAGGTCTCTCGTAGGGTCCTCGCTTCTCTTCGGGATCGGAACTGGGTCCGTCCCATGATGGGATTAGGAGGATGAGGCGGAACGATCTTCCGAACGTCCTTGCCGCAAGAGCGCCGGCAGGTACAAGGCACAGCGCGAACTCGCCTCACCCATCCCGGTCTGTCTACTTACTCTTCGCGACCGTGTGGCTCCGGGCCGCGACCTCCCCCATGTGGACGGGCCCCGTTCCGGCTGGAGCGTCAGCCCAGGTCGAGCTTGTCCACGAAGCGGCGCAGTCGGCCGATCACGTCGGGCAGGTGCGGCAGGCAGCCCATGTGACTGCCCGGATACCAGCGGATCCTCGGTCTGTCCCAGCGCCGCCACATCGCGCGCATCACGTCCGGATGGAAGAAGCGGTCGTCTTTCGCCGCAAAAAGATGGATGCGCTCGGTCGGAATCACCGGCCGGAGCTCGTTCCAGCCGAGCCGCGCGACGAAGCGCGCAAAGTCCTCCACCTGCCAGCCGAAGCGCGCGAGGTCCTCGCGCATTGCGCCTAGCACCGGCGCGTGCGCGAGGAGCGCGCCGAGATCCATGTGCGCGAAGAACGGCGCCGAGAAGGCGAAGCCCGGCTCGAGGCAGGTGAGCACCGCGGTGAAGGCGCCGCCGAGCGAGAGCCCGGCGATCCCGACTGGACGCGTCGATTCGGCGCGCATCCACGCGAGCAGTGTGCGCGCATCGAGCACCGTCTGCCGCAGCGATTCGATGCTGCGCACCACATCGCCGGTCCAAAAGAGGTCACCGTCGAGACGCGAGCTCTTCGGCTTGCGGCGCCCATGGTACGGCGGCTGGAGCTGCACCACTTCCATGTCCAGCGCCGCGGCCATCGTCGTGAGCAGCGCGAGCTCCTCGACGAGCGTCTCCGGCTGCATGTAGCCGTGGATGTAGAGGAGCCGCGGTCGCTCGAGTCCACTCGCGCGACGGATGCGGCGCGCGTAGACGGTGTGGATGCGGCGGCGGCGCGCGTGGTAGTCACGCCGGAACGCGGGTTCGATCGGCTCGTGCAGCGACGCGAACGAGAGATCCTCGCTCGCGACACCACCGATCCGCCAACGTGTGCGACGCATCACGCGGGGCACCCTGTCGGGTGCGGGGAATAGCGCCGGGAGCGGCTGACCCTCGTAGGCGCCGACGCGATCGATGGTGTTCTCGACGCGCGGGCGCAGCACCTGCACCACGCGCGCGAGCGCACCGAGAAGTTCGTCGGGATGCTTCAGGTCGGGCATGCACTGTTCAGAGGCCGTGAATGATTCCACCGCGAGCCCGATGAGCTTCGCTCGTCTTCGTGCGGGCGGGCTCTTCGGCGGCCAACCTGGCCGCGCCAGATGGGAGGGTAGCTGCGAGCGACGCAGATGGGTGCAAGAGCGACCCAAAAGGCGTCTGACGGGCGCACTCTCCACGCGAGGCGCCTCGCGCATGCCGGCGATGGACGGCCACGGCCGTAACCAAAACGACAACGCCCCGACCTAAGCCGGAGCGTGTCGTATCGATCGATCGGGCTACGCCAGCCTGCGCCTCCGACGACCGCGCAGCCAAAGCAGTGCCGGTAGGATCGGAGCCAGCTCGGGGCCCAGGCCGCAGGCCGCATTGACCATGACGACGGTATCGCAACCCTAGAAAAACTCACCGCCGATTGTGCCTTGCAAGCAACGTTGTGTGTCGCGGATTGCGAGCCCTGTGTCCTGTACATTGAAGGAGACGACCAAATTTACTTGGCCGGTTGCTGGCCAGTGAGGGTCCATCCGGCGAGGTCGAGGCCATAGGTATTGACCTGCACGTCTTTTACCCGAGAATCGGATCCCAGATAAAAGTCTCTTGGCCCTGGATCCCGCTCGCGGAGTCATTGAGGTCACCCAGCACCACAGAGCCATTCGCGGACACACCGGTAGCGAAGCTAAAGCTCCCGCCCGGCAGCAGACCGAGGCCGATCATACCCCCGCCCGCAGTCCAACGGAAGGCTTGGGTGAGGTTGGGGGAATTGACGCCACCCACGACCACGGAGCTGTCCGCAGAGACGCCCAAGGCATTGCTGAAGTTCGACCCTGAGCCGCCGGTCGGGACACCGAGGCCGACGAAGGACGCCGCCCGGCTCGCCGCCGGAAGTGCCGTTGCCGAGATCGCGAGACAGAGAAGCGTGTAGATCAGTTTCCGCATGGATCGCCCCTCCCCAGAAGTGGGTTAGGAGTGGCCGCTCCGCTGATCGTTGCCCTCGCCATTAGACACTATCATGCGCTAGGCACGTCGATCGGTAGCGCTTCTCGATCGCGCTACGCACCGCTGGATAGCAACTTCTGGCGATGTCTCTGTACCCACGGGCGGCGGTTGCCCAGCTACTGAGCCGGCGTGAGCTTGCGCGACGCATCCTTGCCGCTGACGACGGCTGCGCCTGGCGCCGGCCACAGCGGGCCGATGACCAACGCGCCGTCGCGGCTTGCCTCGTCGAGGATTGCGTTGAGCGTCTGCCAAGCTTGCCATGGATCGAGATGCCCGCGCGACGGCTTCGCAGTGACGTTCACGGGATTAAGCGCCAGGTGGCCGATGAACACTGCTCGTTCGCCGTTCGAGCGAACTACGAGCGCGCCATGCCCTGGCGTGTGGCCGGGGCTGGCGACAAGTTCGACCTCGTCGGTGATCGCATACGGGAGCACGACGGGGTCAACGACACCCTGAGCACGGAGTGCCGCGAAAGCTGCGGCACCACCGATTTCGAAAGTACAGGTCGCGATGAATTCGGCTTCGATTTCGCTCAGCACAACCCGCGCCTTCGCGAACGCGGGAGCCCAGGCGCCACTGCGGTCGACGACCGCGGTCGTGCCAATGCCGTCGAGGTGACTCAACACGACGACATCGACGTGGTCGGGCTCAAGACCAGCCGCCCGCATTTTCGCCATCACGGCCTCTTGGTGTTTGATGGCGTCAGGCAATGTGCGTAGAAACTGATCGGATGCGCCACACGGGTCGACGACGATCGTGCGGCCCTGCGATTGGACGACCCACACCGCTTGGCCGAGCTTAACGTTGCCGTCATTTTCGGCCCACGTCGGGCAGGCCCATGGCACCGCGCGCACTTGCTCGACCGTGAGCTGTACCAGCGAGGGATCGAGCGCGACGTCGAAGTACTCGACACGGGTCAGGACGACCGCTCCTACCTTGAATCGCTGAATACCGCTCACGACCGCAGGCTGGCACAAGCGGAACACCGCGCAACGGGTGCTTTGTCAGGTGCTCGCCCGAGATATCAGAAAGGTGCTTCACTACGTCGCCCACTTGGCCTCCCTCAGCCATCCCGGTTGCAGCCGCGATCGAGCTACTCCCAGTTTAGAGCACACATCAGGGGCGCAGGAGGCTACCTGCGCTGCAAGAATCAGACTGCAGCAACTGCCCTTCCGCGCTTCGCTTGGGTGCTTGCAAAGGGGGGCCCGGAGCTTGCTTATCGTCGGAGGCAAGCTTTCAAGGAGCCGCCTATGCGAGCCGATCGACAGGCGAGCGAGGTTCCGAAAGTCGCCAACCTCGGGAACGTGCGGCCGCCGCTTGTATTCCTCGCGTCAATCGTTGCTGGCTTAGCGATTCATCTCGCTTGGCCGGTCAGAGTCGTTCCAACTGAACTGAGCGTGCCACTCGGGGCCGCTACCACAACTGTGGCGATCGCCTTGTTCCTCGCCGCTGTTCGCAGCTTCCGGCGCGCGGGGACGCCCATTCCCGGCAACCGGCCCACCACGGCCGTCGTCTGCACCGGTCCCTACCGGTACAGCCGAAATCCCATCTACCTGTCCTTCTGCTTGCTCCAGCTCGGAATCGCGCTTTGGGTCAACGACATTTGGCTGCTCGTCACCCTAATCGCAGCGGTCTTGCTCATGTCCCTTGTGGTCATTCCACGGGAAGAGGCATTCCTGGAGGCACGTTTTCCGTCGGAATACTTGCCCTACAAGGGCTCCGTGCGGCGATGGTTGTAGGCGGCCGTCCGACAAGGCGATGCAGCCCGCGGACCGAGCTACCTACGCTGCGGCGGAGGACGCCGCCAAGACAGGACCATCTGGGTCTGTGGATGCGGAGGATGGGTTTCTGAACTGGCCGCGGCTGGGACAGGGAGCGGAGCTGGAGCATGGACCATGCAATGCTTCGCGAGGGTGTCGTGGGTTCGGGGCGGGAACTCTCCACGGCGGATGCGGTCGAGCCTGGCATCGTGATGCTGGACGGATTGATGGCGCAGGTCATAGCAGTGGCGGTATCGGAATCGAGATATGCGACAGCCTCCGCGTCGGGTGGTTTCGCTGCCCGATACTGGATCATCTACTGTTTCTGTTCGCTCAGCTGCGTTCTTGTCAGGCAGCGCGTCGAGCCGGGGCACAGGCATAGGCGACGAACCCTCCAAGGGCCAGCAGAGGGATCGCGGAGAGACGTAGCAATCCGGATCCCTGCTGCGACCACCATTCAATGATGGCCGGAGCGCGCTCGACTCCTACAAAAGAGGTCGCAATCGCGGCGACGAGCGGAATGACAGCCACAATATGGAGCGTCTTGGGCGCTCGAGACGCCGGCGCCACCGAGATCAGGAGCACGCCAAAGGCGACTCGGACCGCGGCAATGACATAAAGCTCAACGGGGGCGACGGAATGCCTGGCGATCCAAACCAGGTTAGTGGGCGCGAGGATGCCGACAGTGCCGAAGCCGGCGATGAATAGCCCGATTGCAAAGGCTAAAGTCTTCACAACGTCCCGTTCGCGCTGCCTACCATTTCTTGACCCGCAAGTTCCTACTGTCCATTAGGTAGCCGCTGTGGTCCAACGAGTCCTAGGTCGAGCCCGCCGCTCGCTCCATTTACCCCGGGCGCGCGCGCGAAGTTCGTGGTGGTTTCGGGCTGACAGCGTCTGCCGTGGGAGCAGAGCTGCGCATCGCTGACAATGAGGCATACACCTCGCTCGCCCTACTGCTTCGACTCGCGCAGTTCGTGTCCGAACATTGGAACGTTCTAACAAAGAGTGAGGTCTAGCAAGCGGCGCTGCTTCCCGGGCTTCTGAGCCCTGAACTCACAGGCCCCTCCACCTCACAAGGATAGCTGGAGAATCTTCTCCGTATTTCCGAAGAAGCAGTCGAGAATCTTTGAAGCAGCTTGGGCTCGCTCCGCTGCGCCTGGGGCTTCATGGAAGGACCCCGGCCGCATGCTGCTAAGCCCCAAAGGCCGGCAGATCAACGGCGACAACCTTGGGCGGACGTGGCGTCGGTTCGGTGCGGTGCTCAAGGCGCACAGCGTCCGGCTCCTCAAGATCCACTCTACACGGCATACGTTTGCGACCTTGGCCCTTGAGGCCGGCCGGCTGGTGACCTGGGTGTCCGCTGTACTGGGGCACGCTGATCCGTCGTTCACCATGCGCGTCTACGCGCACGCCATCCCGGACGACCACCCCGACCTTGGGTTTCTGGACGACGGCACCAAACGGCTCGGGCGCTGCAATTAGTTGCGGGCACGAGCGTTCTGCGCAGGCGCGCGGCAGGCGTTTGCGCTCTCCGTATTTTTGGGGTGTGCCGGGCTTCTGCGGATGCGCATGTACGGCACACCTGGCTGTCGTGCCCGGCGCGCATGACGCCCGTGCGTCTCGCGGTCGGCTGCGTCTTCGTCCATTCTCCGATCGCCCACGGCCGCCGCTCCGAGGCGGGCGGCACGGCGAGCTCTGCCGGCTCTTCCGTGGGCTCGGCTGAGCACTGCTCGGGAGGGCTGTCCATGGCGGTACGCAGGAAGATCGGACGCAAGAGGGCCGCGGTGCGGAAGTCGGCAGGCGGGCAAGGCAAAGCGAACCGCGGGCAGCGGGCTTCAGCGTGGAAGAAGAGCGCGGCGCGGTCGAGCAAGCGGGTTGGGGAGAGGCGCTCGCGCCCCCAGCCCGCGCACCCGCGGGCCACCTCGCTGGGCGAGCGGCTGACCCGGCTGGTCGAGCACGCGGGGGCCGGCTTTCTGCGCCGCGCCGTCGACGTGGGCGGCGCCGGCGTTGCCGCGCTCCTTCCCGGCAGCCAGGAGATGCGACACGAGGTGGGCGCCTACGTCCGGGAGCTCCGCGAGCTAGCCGGCCTAACGCTCGACGAGCTTGCCGAGGCGCTCAAGCTCTCGGATCACTCCCTCCTGGCCGCCGTGGAGGCCGGCACCGCGACGCTCTCCTTCGAGCTGACGCTTCGGCTCGCCGCGATCATCGCCCGCCACGACCCGGTGCCCTTCGTCTCGCGGCTGGTCCGCACGTACAACCCGATCCTCTGGCAGCTGCTCGAAGACTGGGGGATCGGCGAGCTGCCGCTCGAGCTCGAGCGGGAGCGCGAGTTCGTGAACGTCCTGCGCGGCGCCGAGGCGGCGCGCGCTCTCAGCGACGAGGACTTCGCCCAGGTCCTCGCCTTCACGCGCGCGGCCTTCGAGACGGCCCTCCACTTCGCCCGGCGCTGAGCGCGGCGACCCCCTCCTGCGGTCTGAGCGGGAAGGACATGACGTGGCCGGCGAGGCGCTTGAGCGAGCGTTCGTCGCCCCGGGGCGGGCAGACTGAGGTGGCGCAGGTGGTAATTCAGATTGAAGCGCGGGTCGTCCACCCATACCGGGTGATTCGTGAGCGGGATCCGGGCGAGTCGCTGGCGATAGCGTGGCACGAGTTTCGCCTCGACCAAGGCCTGAATCCGATCGATGTTGACGCCGCCTTCGGGGCGGCTGAGTGCTCCGGCATTCAAGATCGCCACGGCAACCACGTGCATAGGTGCACTGTCGTCCTCGATCTCGAGGAAGGTGGCGTCAAGGGCCGACAGACGCTTGTAGTGGGCGCTAGCCACGGCTTCTACTAGCCCCAACTAGCGTAGCGAGAAGTTGATCTCTTTGGGTCTCAAAGAGTCCGCGCGTTCAGAAGCGAGCTCGAGCGAGAGCGCGACCCCCTACGCGCGCGGTTACGACAGAGCGCTCCCGACTTCGGCTTGGATGCACTGCGAGACCCGCTCGACAAGACGCTCCGGGACCTCGGGGCATGGCTTACGGGGACAGCGGAACAGGGAAGGGCGGCATTGCGGCCCGATCGGCCTCCTCGGGTTCAAGAAACGCGTTTTCTCTTTTCCGGGCCCGCGCGCGACCAATGGAGCTGACGCGATGGGAGGTGGGTTCCGACCAATTGGACCGTAACCGCGGCGCGGATCTAACCTTCCGCGACGATGCCGACACCCCTCCGCTGCTGTTCCCGCAGTGGCCGCATGCGCGACGCCCCCCCCGTGCTCCACCGCGCGCAGACGTGCGACGGCTGGCGTATCGCCATCCACCGCTACGCGCCCGCCCGGCACGCGCACGCGACTCCGGTAGTGCTCTGCCACGGGATGGGCTCGAACCGCTTCAACCTCGATGGCCCCGGTCGCACGAGCCTCGCGCGCTACCTCGTCGCGCGCGGCTACGATATCTGGCTGGTGGAGCTGCGCGGCGCCGGGTCATCGCGACGACGGCTCCAGCTCCCGCCGGTGCCTTACGCGTGGTCGTTCGAGGACTACGCACAGCACGACGCGCCCGCGGCGCTCAGTCTCGTGCGACGCGTGTCGGGTCGCTCGCGCGTTCTGTGGGTGGGCCACTCGCTCGGGGGAATGGTGGCGTACGCCCTCCTCATGACGCCCGCGGGCGACAGTGTGGCGGGGGCGGTGACGATCGCGTCGCCCGGCATGATGGACGTGGGGCACGAGACGCTCGACGTGTGGGTCGGGCTCCGGCGCTTCCTGAGCTACGCACCCGCGCGGATCCCGACCGGTGCGCTCGCACGACTCGGAGCGCCGTTCGCTGGCCCGATCGCAGCGCTCCTGCGCGAGCCGCTCCGCGATTGGGGCTGGCACGACGACAACCTCGACCTCGAGGTCGTGCGCTTCATGATGGCGCGGGGAGTGGAGGACCTGCCGCGCTCGCTGCTTGTGGAGTTCGCGCGGTGGTACGAGGCGAAGCGGATGAGCGACCGCTACGACCTCTTCGTCTTCTCCGACCATCTCGAGCGGATCGCGACGCCCATGTTCGTGATCGCCGGGAGCCGCGACGGGCTCACTCCGGCGGCGGACATCCGGCGCGTGTACGAGCGGATCGGCTCGAAGGACAAGGACATGTTCGTCGCGGGCAAGGAGGCCGGCCTCGAGCACGAGTACAGCCACGTCGATCTCGTGCTCGGGCGCCACGCGCCGGACGAGGTCTTCCCGCGCATCGGGGCCTGGCTGGACGCACATCGCCCGGCGAGCGCGACGCCCATGGGACTATGATGCGAACGAGGTAGAGAAGCGGCGAAGTGCCGCGCTGGGACCCCACGCGGCTTGGTTCGTCCGCGAGTTTCGCCGAGCAGCAGAATCAGACGTTGACTCGCGCCTACAGCACCCGGTGCCGCTCATCCGCTGTGCTTTTCGAGAACCCCGTCACGCGTCATGCAGCGACCCGCTCGTTTCGATCAAAGATGGGAGCGACACGCTTCCGCGAGCTGACGACCGAGGTGCCGCTCTATAACATTGGCAGCAGCGATCAGCGCGGCGTCGCTGAGTTCTTTTTCCTCCTCGGGCCGGAGCACTTCGGCACGTATGTGGCCGAGCTTGTGGTAGCGCGAGAGCCCAGGAGCTTCCCGAGCCCTGTCTCCACGAGTACCTGTGCATTCGACATCGTTTCCTCCGAGGAGAGCAGAACCTAGCCCAACGCGTCGGACGCCTGCGCGGCCTCCACCACCTCGGCGAACGATCGCGCGAGGAGGCCGCGGAACGCGTCAAGATCCGGCAGCGAGGTGGCGTCGGCGTCGAGCCCCACGTAGAGATGATCACGGTAGCCATACAGGGCGATGCTCACGGGGCAGTGCGGCGCCACGGGGGCGAAGGGATAGGCCGCCTCGATCTCAGCCCCCGCGAGGTACCTGACGACCGGGACGCCCGGGACGTTCGTCACGATCAGGTCGATCGACTTCGCGCTGCGGTAGGCGAGGGCTCGATAGAGCGGACGGGGAAGAGTCGCGAGCACGCTCGCGACCAGCGGGAAGAACGCGGCGGCGGGGTGCTCCTTGCGCTCCTCGACGCGCCGGTGGATCTCGCGCAATCGCTTCTTCGGATCGCGGATGCGTAGGGGAAGTCGCACGACGATCCCCGTGGCGCGGTTGCCGACGCCCGCGGAGAGCCCCTGAGCGGCGCGCGCGCGGAGGTTGATCGGCACAAGCGTGTTCAGGTTCGACACCGATCCGTGATGGTGCGCGCGGTGCCACGCGCCGACGGCTCCGGCCACCGCGGTCAACATGAGGTCGATCATCTGGCAGCCGAGGACGCGCTTCGCTCCGCGCAGCGGCTCGAACGGAACCTCGATTCCCGCGAGCCGACGCGCGCGGCCGAAGTCGCGCAGCGGCGACTCACTCGAGTATCCGAGATCGGTCGCGAGCGCGCCGGCGATGCGCGCCGCGCGAGCGATCGACGCGGGCTCGCGCACCGCCTGCCAGAGCGCGCCGGCCACAGCGCTCGCGCGCACAGCGTCCTGCCGGGCGCGGTCGCCGAGCGCCCGGGTGAGCGCGCCCACGAAGCCGGGTTCCGGCCACGCGCCTGGCGTCTCGGACCTAGACGGCGGGAGCACCGCTCCCTCGCGCTCCGCGTCGGTCAGCGCGGCGAGGATCGCGTTCCCGCCGACGCCGTCAGCTACCGCATGGTGAAGGCGGAAGAAGATCGCGGCGCCCGGGCCGCTGCGCTCGATCTCGACCATTTCCCACAAGGGGCGCGTGCGATCGAAGGGACGCTCGTAAATCGGACCGATGGTGTGAAAGAGCGCGTCAAGCTCGTCCGACGAGCCGGCGTCCTCCGCAAGGGCGTAGCGACGCAGATGGAAGTCGAGATCGAACGTCGGATCGTCTTCCCAGCGCGGGAGCGCGAGATCGAAGGGCGCGTCCCGCACCCGCTGCCGCAGGCGCGGCACGCTCTCCACCATGCGCCAGGCCGACGCGCGCAGGCGCTTCGGGTCGGGCCACCGATCGAGCAGCATGAGCATCGCCATCGTCGTGCGCTGCCGCGGCTGATCCGCGTACCAGAAGGCGAGATCGTCCGGCGAGAGCGGAGTCGAGGGAGAAGCGGTGTGCGCCATCGTCGGTCTGCTCCGTTTCGTCCACGTTACTCGGGCGTGGCCCGATCGGCGCCAAGAGATTCGGTCGAACGATCCCGAGCGCTACCCGGTGCAGCGACTGCCGCGCTGGATCGCATCGCGACTTGACTGAATCCCATCGGCGACGGCGAACGGAGTCCGCTCCGATCGTGCGAGCTCTTACGCTGGATTCGCATAGTACTGCCATTTCCCGATCGGCTGCGCCAAGCGAACCGCGCGGCTCGGCGCCAAAGAAGACACCGGAGCGCGGTGAGAAGGGCCAAGAGGGCGGGCGGCAGCATCGAAAACACGTTGACCCACCCGGCGAAAAACATCAATGTTCACGCGATGATCGATTGTTCGGAAAGGACAGGCAAACTGTGCCTCGGGTCGCGAAGCAACTCGGCCCGCTGTCCAGGATTGTCGCTCCTCGTGCATGGGCGCGGACTTACGCTGCTTCCGAGATTCTGCCAGCGTCTGCCTTTGAGTGAGGTTGTCAGCCCATTTGGCTGCACAATGGCTGCACGTGGGGAACACGCAGGAGTCTCAGCCAACCTCGCTCCCGTTCCAACAAACGCAGGTAGCGTTCTTTGAAAGCGTGACCGCGGAGACGATATACTCCCTTTCCAGCGATGGTCTCTCCATCGGCTTCAACCACGTTCGGCTGGAGCGCTCATCCGCGGAGTCGCTCGGATCCATCTACTTCGAGGTGGATCAAGATGCCGGCTACTCGCTATCGGGGCAGTACACACTCGGCGGATCCCGGGATATTTCCTTCGGCGTCAATCTCTATGACCTCACGGTGGGTCAAGCGCTATTTTTGAATGCCCAAGAGAGCCTCTTGACGACCAACCAGAGCTTTCTACTCGGCCGAACTGCTGGCGACTTCCAAAACGGTTTGTCCGGCTCCATGAACGGGTCACTCACCGCGGGGCATACTTACCGACTCATCTACGACGCGAGGATCAGTGACAACGACGCTGACGGCGACTCGGTCCAGGCCAGCGGCGCCCTCCAGTTGGCGCTAGTCCCGGAGCCCGGGACGGCGCTGCTTCTCTCCGCGGGACTCGTGGGCCTCGCCGTCCGACGCCACTGTGCGCGGCGCAGATAGGCAAACTAAGTCCTCTGCTCCGTTGCCCTAAGGCAGCGGGATGACGACAGGAATCGGATAGTAGATCGTCATATCCTCGACCAATGTGAAAAAGTCCGTCGAATTCACAGCGTAGGTCACGACGGTCGAAGAATTCGTCGCCCACTCGATATGTTCCTTCCCTGCGTAGGCGATGTAGGTCGGGTTGTAATGGTCACTCCCGCTGTCCGTCTCTGGGATCACGTACACGCTGGTCGGCGGGCTCCAAGGTCCAGTTAGCGCTGGGGCTGTGCGCTCGTAGATGTTCACACCTTGGGCGGGCGGGAAAGGGTAGGTATAGAAGGCGTACCAAGTCGAGTTACTGGGGTGGTAGCGGATGGACATCTCAGGAGCGCCGGGACTAAATAACCGCTGGGCGTCCGATGTATCGAAGCCCAAATGCCAGGTTCCATCCTGGCTATAGTATTCGAGGCTAGCCGCGATGTTATCTAGATTCGCTAGCAAGCAGCGGGTGAGTACGGCGGACCAGTCATCGTTGAAGCCAACCATATAGAGGTAGGTGCCATCGTTGTTAATGGAGCTCCCCATGAGAGGGCTCTCGCCCCGGATGACGGTCTGTGGCGCCGACCAGTGCCATAGCGTTGGGTCGTCTCCGAGCGGCTGGTTAGGATTCAGATTCGTCCCTGTGAGGAGATCCGTAGAGACCTGCTGGAATCCCCCTCCCCGTGGAGTGACGACGCGATCCGCAAAGATGTAGAGGGCGTTCTGATAGACGAAACCTTCGACCGGCCACCACCAAAAACCCGTTGTGAACGGGTCATAGAAGTAACCTTTCCTCCTACCATTGGGCAAACGTTGCCAGAAGAAGTTCTGACCAGGAAGCCCGCCCCAACTACCAGCCGGACAGTTCGAGATGCCAATACTGTTGCTCGCAAACTGGGAGCCCGCACGGTTTACGCCGCTGGCGGAGCCGATCCATGTATCTCCGTAGAGCCAGAGCGTTTTCCCGGTCGGGAGTACGATAGACATCGCATCGTCAGAACCGAGCCATCCGCCGTTCCCGGTACTCTGAAAAAGCGGGACGGTACTACTGCTACAGGTTCTCCACGGGAAGCGGGTAGTCTGGTAGGCGCAACCGGGCAGGAATAAGAGAACGAGGACTAGAACCTTTATGAAGCGGATGCCCCATTGATCGCGGCGGTAAGATCGGTGGCCGCACATCCTATACGACCAGCGACTTTGTATCCGGCACCATCCAACTCTCTTCCGTCTTAGCGCCCGACCTGAACGATGACCAGCCTAATCGTCGGTCCCTGGCGGGGTCCGCTCAACCACGACATCGATCCACTTCGCCCAGAATGCCCCGGGTCGCTCCCTGTCTCAAGCGCTGCCATCATCTCGGACACGTACTCTTCGAAGCGCTCCGGCCCGAGGAGCACGAAAAACTCAGCGATGCCGCGCTGATCTGCTGCCGATAGTCTCGATCGTAGAGGGCAGCTCGGCCATCAGCTCGCGGAAGCGTGCCGCCCCCACCTTTGCGCGAAACCGAATCATCCCTTTCCAGGTGCGATCGAACTTGGCGGTGAGGAATACCCGCCATTCAGGCTCCTCGGCTTCTTTGGCGAGTCGGCGCGCAGCCTGGGCTGAGTTGCGCCGCAGCTCAGTCCGTTTGCTCGTGCTGCGCCGTGTGGCCGGAGACTTCTCTTTCAAGCTCTACGCTCCCGTGCGGTGGGCCATCGGCGGGCCGCGATGCTCTGAAAGCGGCGTGCGAAAGGTTCGCCTTTCCCACTGGTTGTGCGGACTCGAGGTACCGCGGGGTCTTCAAATCGCTCCGCGGATCGTCAACCGGCGCGCGATCCGCCTGAATGTACTTCTCAGAACTCGCTCGGGTAAAGCCCTCGGTTGCGATTCTCGAATCCCACGATTGGATCCTTGCCGATTCCAACACGACTGGAGCCATTCTCGGGGCGAAACCAGAACGCGAGGATGACGGTGCTCCATACGTTTCGGATCGAGTCTCTCTCACAGAGGCGACCGCCAGCTAGACAGGAGGTCAAGACTCCGCGTGACACGTGTCACCCGCACGCCGAGCAATGCCACCGACTAGACCAGGAAACGCGCCGACCGTGCGAAAGGTCATATGGACAGCAGTCGCAACTGGCGCCTTCTTGGATTCTTGCTCCTTCTGTGCGCTGCATCACTCGCCGCTGCGTCTGCGCACAGCGCCAACATCATGGCCAACTTCGCTTGGACAGCTGCTTCTGGCCCGGTCGCGGGATATGGGGTCTTCGTGAATCGTAACGGTGCAGGATACCCGGCGGTGCCCGACCAGTTCGTGACGGCGCCCCAAGCCATGGTCTCCGCCAGCTACGGCGATACCGTCGTGATCGCGGTTGCCGCCTACGACGCAAGCAACACGTTCGGGCCGCTCTCCCCGGCCTCCGATGTCTACGAATTTGTCGCAGCCGCCGCAGGCCCGGGGCTCACACTGGAGATGGGCTGGACCTGCAACGGGGCTAGTCCCACCGTGTGCACAATGGTTGACACGGACGGCGACGGCGTCCCGGATCTTATCGACAACTGCCCGTACACCTATAACCCGGATCAAAGGGATAGCGGGGGTATCGGTACGGGCTCACCGCCTGACGGGATCGGTGACGCCTGCCAGTGCGGCGACGTCACCGGCGACGGAATAGTGGACATTTCCGACAAAACGATTCTCACACGTTCTTTGGCTGGCCTTCCGCCCTATGGCAGCGTGGCGGCGATGCCCGGGTTTGAGAAGTGCGATGTGGTAGACACATCGGGAACCTGCACCCTTTCGGATAAGACGGTCATCACACGCGCCCTCGTCGGCCTTGCTCCTGGCATCAAGCAGGTTTGCACCGCCGCGATTTGCCATTCCCCCGAAGTGATGAACGGGGTCACCTGCCCGGTTCTCCCCCCTTCCTGAGCCAACCCTCGGAGGCAAAGAGACCGCAGAGGTTGCGCACCGCTTTGTCGTCAATGCCGAGTTGCTGCGTGGCCCTCGCCGTCCGACGCCACCGTGCGCGAGAAGGCTCGCTCGGGTAGGCGTAAACGAGCCCGGTCGCATCCGCGAACGCGGACAGCGAGCCTCGTGCCGCCGTAGATGGGCCGCCCACCACACCGGCCTTCGTGAGGAGGCGCAGGGTCGCGGTGGAAAGAATTTTCCACTCTGGCGGAACGCGCGTTCCATTCCCCGAAAGGGTCCGGCGGCGGCTTCGCACGGAGAGCCTCCCGATTCCGCGTGCGGACGCAGAGTTCTTGAGCGTGCACAGATACAGGCGCCGAAGGGCACGCGACTTGCTGCGTCAGAGAGTTCGATGACCCTGCGTTCGGCAATCCGGTCGCTTCCCTTGGTAATCGCACTGTTTGCTGCTGTGCCGGGCCACGCTGTCATCATCACCACCGGCGACGGCACGGGAAATACCACTGCTCCTGCCGACGACCCCGGCTCGGCAAACGTCGGAACTCTCACGACCGGATTCACGGTGATCTATCTGGGCAATGGATGGGTCCTCACCGCGGCCCACGTCGGCGCTGGGGATGTCATCCTAGCGGGACAGACCTACTCGGCGATCTCGGGCTCGGCACAGCAGCTCGTGAACCCGGACTCCACACCGGCCGACCTTTTGCTGTTCCGAATCAATGGCCAACCCCCACTTCCGTACCTCACCATTGCCTGGGCGCCGCCGACGACGACGGAGGTCGCGACGCTGATCGGAAACGGCGTGAACCGCGGGGCGGCGACTTCCTGGATGGGGATTGACGGTTTCTTGTGGGGCAGCGGCAATGCCCTGCGCTGGGGAACGGCCGAGATCTCGCAGGTGGGAGTGAATGTTACGACCGATGGAACCACGCAAACTTTTCAGACGTTGTTCGCGAACGGGGGGACCCCATTCCCCGCGCAGGCAGCCGTGGGAGATTCGGGAGGGGCCGCGTTTGTGAAGGTGAGCGGAACCTGGATGCTTGCCGGGGTCCTTATCGCGGTCGACGAATACACCGGCCAGCCCTCTGGGACCTCTTTATTCGGGACGCACACCTACGCGGGCGATTTGTCGTACTACCGAAGCCAGATTGTTCCCGTAGTCACCCCGGGTTGCGGTCTTGGAGTCGAGCTGGCGTTCCTCATGCCACCCCTCCTGTGGTTCCGCGGGCGGCGGATCGTCGTAGCGGTTCCCGAAGGTTCCGTCGCTGGCCGCATTCGACCAGTCGGGCCATGCCCAAGGGTCGGGCCACCGGCCGACCCGTTGGAGCCGGCCAGTCGGAGAGATCTCCTTAAGGCCACTCGCCACTGATACTAGCCGCCGCTTACGAAGGCCCGAGCTGCGGATAGAACCAAGGGACCCACTTCTTCGAGCTTTCCCTCGCGCAGGAGCCGGGCGGGGGAACGATCGTCTAGTTGTGGGTTCAAGCCTTGGAACCACGCCTGGGCAACGCGAGGATTGTCATGGCGTGCAAGCAAGAGCGTGATTTGAAGGGCAAGGCGGAGGCGGGCTGGAATGGGATCTCGTGCTTCCCGTTCTCGCTCGGCCCACTGCCGCACTGCACGGGTCTCTGTCACGCCGCCCATGTACGCTACGAGCTTCGGACCGAGGAGGTCCGAAATTTCCTTCACAACGACGGGGAAATCGATGCGGGCGGCATGCTCGTAGGCTTCAAGGTCCGGACGCCTGCGCTCTGCTTGCATGGGACGATCCTCTTCAACAAGACTAACACAGGATAAAACCGCCACAATCCCGTACATAAAAACTAGTCAATCCTATCGTAACACGGCCATAAGAACTCAAGACTGCGAAAAAGCCTGCGAAAACACCAACTTCACGCTTCTCCACCCGCGGGGACTTTCCTAGGATTGGGAGCCCCGACGACGGATCCGCTTGTTGTCCAACACCTATCAAGGCACTACCCCCGTGGGGAGTCCCGTAACCACGTAATGGAGCCAGCCAAGACTCCCGGCCGGCTTCGCGTTGGGGCGGCAAGCTCCAACGGGGGTCTAATTTATCGATGGTCCGGATACTGGTTGAGCGATCTTCGGCATGCGGTCAAGTCAGACCGTCGACGGAGCAACTGGCACTACTGATTCGTAGTCAGCAGGTCGCCGGTTCGAAATCTGGCCATCGGCTCCATCTTTTCGCGGTGTTAGCTGCGCACCTTCATCCAGTTGGCAGGGCTGGCAAGCACATGCCAAGCGAACTAACCACCGCTGTAGACCGCTGCCTCAGCCCTAGACGGGAGATTCTCGCATAGTGCGTGGTCCGAGATTCCTAGAGCAGGTCAAAAGAGCTGACGCCCATCTGCCAGAGAATCAGAGACCAAAGTCCCAAGACTCGCCATTGTGGTACTTGTGCAACACATTCTTCGCGATCAGGATGCGGTGCACCTCGTCGGGTCCATCCGCGAGGCGCAGGGTGCGCGCTCCTCGGTACATACCCTCGAGCGGAGTCTCGCTGGACACGCCCAACGCCCCATGCACCTGGATCGCTCGATCTACCACTCGGTGCATGGCGTTCGGCACGAAGATTTTGATGGCCGAGATGTCCGTACGCGCGTCCAGGCCCCGTTCCATGAGTTCAGCGCATCGAATGGTCATGAGGCGCGAAGCCTGGATGTCCATGTACGAGTCGGCAATGAAGCCTTGGATGAACTGCTTCTCTTCCAGCTTCCCGCCGTGTACCTCGCGCTCCATGGAGCGTCGTACCATCATGTCGAAGGCGCGCCACATCTGACCAATGCAATTCATGCAGTGATAGACGCGGCCGGCCCCCAGCCGATCTTGCGCGGCCTGGTGACCCGAACCTTGCTGCCCTAGGGCGTTTCCCAGGGGAACCCGACAGTTCTCAAGGATGATCTCGCCGTGGTGACCATCCGTTTGTCCCCACACCGGCACGCTCCGGATGTAGTTGAACCCCGGCGTGTCGGTGGGCACGATGATCTGAGTCATGCGACCGTTCACATCTGCATTGGTCTCATCCTCGGTGCGGCACATCACGATGGCGAAGTCCGCCCGCTTGGCGTTCGACGAGAACCACTTATGGCCATTGATCACCCACTCGTTGCCGTCGTGTACCGCCTTGGTCTGGATCGAACGGGGGTCTGAGCCAGCGCTGTCGGGTTCGGTCATTGCGAAACAGGACTGCATGGTGCCCGCGACGAGGGGTTCGAGCCACTTCTTCTTTTGCTCGGGCGTACCGTACTTGACGAGAATCGTCTGATTCCCCGAGTTCGGCGCGAGGATGCCGAAGATCGGGTTTGAGTACGGGCTCCAGGCGAGGATCTCGTTCATGTACGCGAGCTTGAGGAAGCCGATGCCCATGCCGCCGTACTGCTCCGGCAGGTGCGGAGCCCACAGGCCCCGTTCTTTTACGAGTTGGATGAGACGCGCCCAGTGCTTGGGAGTCTCGGGATCGCCGCGGCGTATCAGGAAATGCTCGTTCGGGATGATGTGGTTGGCGACAATGTCCGCCGTCATCATCCGGATCTGGTTGGTCTCGTCATCAAGGGTGGGAATGGGGGATATCTGCATGGAAGGTCTCCATAGAAGCCGGCGACGGAGGCTCCTCGCTGCGCCGAGGCAGCTCTTTCTTGCGGTCTCTCGTCGCGTGTTGTGGGGGCGCGCGCCCGCAGACGGCAGAGTCTAGTTCGTCGGAAGGAAGATTTCCGGTCGTCCCCCAGCTGGTAGTTCGCGGTTGGCCACACGCCCCCTGAGGTCGGCGGTGCGAGCCGACAACCAGAACAACAAGACGAAAGGACCGGCCCGCTGGCCGCCCGCCGATGTTCTCCGAAGTACGACGGCAGCGACTCACATCCGCGTCGTTGTTCGGGGTCTGGGAGTCTCGGCTCGATGTGGAGTGCATCTCTATCTATGAGCAGACCGCAGTGACCGCACGTTCTTCTATGCGGTCAATTCGGGACACTCCGGTTGCTCCCGCTCAACCACCTCATGAGGGGTTTCGCGCTTGACAACCTCGCGGGCGGGGCTTCGTCGTTTTGTGCATTTAATTGCAATCAGGCGCAGTCGAAGGCAGCGATCCGGCCGCCCTTCTCGACCATCTCCTTCCCTGTCTTGGCCATGGCCTCCTGGAACCGTCCTCGAAGCTCGGTCTGGGCTCGCTCTTCGCTTTCCCAGGGACCCACGCGAAGCACATCGTCCGGGGGTCGCGTCGGATCATCTGCTGGTGTCCCTACGTCCTTCCGTTCCTTTGCCGTCCAGAAGCCGCAGACGCAGAACCAACCTCTGTCATCCTTCTGTACCCAGGCCCTCATCCGAATAGCCGCCATCACACCTTCCCTTCGGCCAAATGCTCTCCGAATATCACGCAGTTCGCGGAAAGCCGCTCGACTCCAACCCAGTGAATACGCCTGCCTCCATCAGCTTCGTGACGGCAAACACTGGGCGGGCCGACAGACAGACGAGGGCAGCGCCGCAAAGGTTCAGGGGCATCCTCGGGCGGTGTCGCGTTCGGCACAACGGCCGCAGGGAACCGACCTGGTTTCCGGGCTCACCGGGCGCGATCCTGTCTTCGTGAAGACAACGGGGCCGGTGAAGATTGCCGAGGGGCGAGAAGCCGAGATCTTGGGGTCCGCTTACAAATCGCAGCACCCGTTGGACTTATCGACACTATTTCGCTGGGAGTTTGTGAGGAGCGTCGAGCGGTTCGCAGACAAGATTCCCGAGGAGCGGTCCGCTCTCCTTCGCGAAGTGAAAACGCTTCAACGAAGGCTAGGCGTGGATTCTTGATCTCCAGCCACCTTGTTACGGCGAGCGCCTCCGCGGCCCGTCGGGTCTAACCTGCCACCACCGCCCTATCCGAAGCCAACACCAATCCGCGCGCGCCTACAAAGCCCTAGCATCTTTGGTGCTCGATCTCGCCAAGAAAGGCGTATGCTCGAAACGCTGAGCCCAGAGCGACCTGCAGCCGAGCGCTGCATTCCCTTGTCATGGTTCGGTACCCCCCTTCCTCGTAAGACCTTGCGGCTGACGGGTGCTGGCGCATTCTGCCCATGGAAGGTCCTCTCGATTACTAGTCGGAAGCGAACGCGGCGTGGGCCAGGAAATCGACCGAATCCAGTTCACGGAGCAGGACTTCGAGTGCTTCTGCGCGCGAGCGCGCGAGGAAGCTGCGCTGTTCGGCCGTATCGCGCGCGTCGGCAAGCTGTCGAATAGGGGCTTCGTGATCGGCTTCGAGCTCGAGGCCTGGCTCGTCGACCACGGTCTCCTTCCTGCCCCGATCAACGAGGCCTACCTCGCAGCGCTCGACGATCCGCTGGTCGTGCCCGAGCTCTCACGTTTCAACGTCGAGTTGAACGGCACTCCGCTCCCGCTTCGCAGCGATGCGTTCTCGGCGCTCGAGCGCGAGCTGTCCGGGACCTGGCGACACTGCCTCGACGTCTCGCACCGCATGGATGCCGCACTTGTCATGATCGGGATCCTGCCTACGATTCGCCAGTCCGACCTAGTGATGAAGAACGTGTCCGCCCTCCGCCGCTACACGGCGCTCAACGAGCAGATCCTGCGGAGACGCGACGGGCGACCGATCCGGCTCGCGATCGACGGCGACCAAGTGCTCCGCATCACGCACGCGGATGTGATGCTGGAAGCTGCAACGACGTCGTTCCAGGTGCACCTGCAGGTGCCCGGCGCTGCGGCGGTGCGCTTCTACAACGCATCGCTCGTCGCCTCGGCTCCGGTCCTCGCCGTCGGAACGAACTCACCCTTCCTGCTCGGTCATCGACTCTGGCACGAGACCCGTGTGCCGCTCTTCGAGCAGGCCGTCGCCACCGAGTCTGGTCCCACGACGCCGGAGAACCGCCGCGTCACGTTCGGCTGCGGCTACCTACGAGAGAGCATCGCCGAGCACTTCGAGGATGTGACCCGGCGCTTTCCGGTTCTGCTGCCGCTACTCTGTGACGACGATTCGTCGCGTTTCTCGCATCTGCGACTGCACAACGGCACGGTCTGGCACTGGAACCGGCCGCTGATCGGCTTCGATGACGACGGTACGACGAGCGTGCGGATCGAACATCGCGTGCTGCCCGCCGGGCCCAGCCTGCTCGACATGGTGGCGAATGCCGCTTTCTACGTGGGTCTCGTGAGCGCGCTCGCAACGCTTTCGCGCCCGGTCGAAGCAGATCTCTCCTTCTATGCAGTGCGAGAGAATTTCTACGCCGCCGCACGCGACGGGCTGGGCGCACGCATCGTGTGGTTGGACAGCCGGCTGCAGCCGATGCGTGCGTTGCTCCTCGAAGAGTTACTGCCCATCGCGCGCCAGGGACTTCGCGGGCACGGCGTCGATCCGGATGAGATCGAGCGCTGGGTCGGGATCGTCGATCAGCGCGTACGAAGCGGACGGACTGGATCAGCCTGGCAGCGCGCGTTCATCGACCAGCGTGGACCCGACTTCCAACGCATGCTCGCCGAGTACCTCGAGCACCAGCGCAGCGGCGCCCCCGTTCACGAGTGGCCCGCATGACGCTCCACGTGCTCGACCGGGTGCCGGATAGACTGCTCGACCTGCCGGCACGCAGCGTGGCCGAGGTTCTGCCGGGCCTCACGCTGATTCACCTGGAGGGTCAGCGCCGACCCGCGCTGGAAGGTGTGTGGAGCTCTGTCCCGACCTCGGGATGCTCTTGAGGTCGCCGCTCACTTCTGCCCGGGGGGTCTGTCGGCCTCGGGCGGAGTCCGCTCAACCACGACATCGATCCACTTCGTCTAGAACGCTCCCGGGTCGCTCCCGGCGTCGAGGGCGGCCGCGACCGACAGCTCCACCCGGCTCGGAGTGGAGCCGCGATGGGGTACCCTCGGAGCGTGCCCATCCGCGAGATTCTGCCCGGTATCTTCCACTGGGAGGCGATCCATCCGGCGATCCGGATTCCGGTGAGCTGTCATTACGTCGAGCCTGCGCGGATGCTCCTCGACCCGCTCATGCCGTCCGAGGGGCTCGCGTGGTTCGAGCGCCGCGAAGCGCCGCGCCACATCCTGCTAACCAACCGGCTCCATTCGCGCCAGAGCGAGCGCTTCGTCGAGGCGTTCGGCTGCGAGGTCTGGTGCAACGATGCCGGTCTCCCCCACTTCGGCGAGCAGGGGGAGATCCAGGGCTTGCAGGTGCGCGGCTTCCGGCCGGGCGAGCGGCTGCCTGGCGGCATCGAGAGCCGCGAGGTCGGCGTGCTCTGCCCCGACGAGACCGCGTTCCGGATCCCCGGGGGCGCGCCCGCACTTGCTATTGCCGACGGCGTCGTGCGCGACGGCGACGGCCCGCTCGTGTTCGTCCCCGATCCCCTGCTCGGCGATGACCCCGAGGTTGTTAAGCGCGGGCTCCGGGCCGCCTATCGGCGGCTGCTCATGCTCGACTTCGATCACTTGCTCCTGGCCCACGGGCACCCGTGGATCGGCGGCGCCAAGCGAGCGCTCGCCGACTTCGTCGGGAGCGGCGTCAGCGACCCCACCTGAGGAGCGCATTGAGCAGGCGTCGGTGGCGCGGCCCGTAGGGCGGGTAGAAGAGGCGCAGCAGCGAGAGCCGCGGACTGGTGAAGACCGGCCGCATCTTGCTGAACTCGACGAATCCCTCGTAGCCGTGGTACTGCCCCATCCCGCTCGCGCCCAGCACTACCGCTCGAAGCTTGCTGAGTGAACCATCGATGAGTTCAGCTCGGGCGTCGCGCAGTTTTCACGCCCTCCTCTCACACTGCGTTCGCCCCCGCCATGGAGTTGCCATGCGTCCTCCTCGGAAGGGAGCATCACGAGCGGCGGCGTGCCGCCTTCGAAGCGGGTCGAGGAGTATCCTCGCGGCAGGAGGCCCATCATGTCGCTTCACACCCCGATCTGCGATCTCTTCGGCATTGAGCACCCGGTCTTCCTGGCGGGCATGGGCGGCGTCGCCTTCGCCGAGGTGTGCGCGGCCGTCTCGGAGGCCGGCGGCTTCGGCACGCTGGGTCTCGTCGGCTTTCCGCCGGAGCGCATCCGCAAGGAGATGCGCGCGGTGCGGGCGCGGACCAGCAAGCCCTTCGGCGTGGACCTCCTCGCGGCGTTGCCCGAAAATATCCACACGTCGATCGATGTCATCGTCGAGGAGGGCGCGGCGGCATTCGTCGCAGGGCTCGGCGTGCCGGAGCCGGTCATCGAGAAGTGTCACCGGGGCGGCGTCAAGGTGATGGCGGTCTGCGGAAAGGTGAGCCACGCCGTCCACGCCGAGGCCGCGGGCTGCGACGCTGTCGTGGCCCAGGGCACCGAGGCCGGCGGTCACACTGGCCAGGTCGCGGCCATGGCACTCGTCCCGCAGACCGTGGACGCCGTGAAGATCCCAGTGCTCGCGGCGGGCTCGATCGTCGACGGCCGCGGACTCGCCGCGGCGCTCGCCCTCGGCGCCCAGGGCGCGTGGATCGGGACGCGCTTCATCGCGTCCCACGAGGCGCACGCGGCCTCCGGCTTCAAGCAACGCCTCGTCGAGGCGGGGAGCGCCGACACCGTCGTGACGCGCTGCTACTCTGGCAAGCCCATGCGCGTCCTGCGCAACGCCTACGTCGAGGGCTGGGAGAAGCGCAGCGACGAGATCCGGCCCTTTCCGCTCCAGTTCCTTGAGAGCGGGCGCGAGGGGGTGCTCTCCTTCGGCGTTGATCCCGTTGATCCCACGCGCACGTGTATGCCGGCGGGGCAAGGCGTCGGCGCGATTGACGAGATCCTTCCCGTGGCGGAGATCATGCGCCGACTCGTGGAGGGCGCGCGCGGAGAGATCGAGCGGCTCGCGGCGCTGTGCTGAGGATAGTCATGCGCTTGACCTACGCTGCTGCCCGACAGCCCCGACTTCTGGCCGGTATGCCCAATGGTGATGGCTGAGTATAGTAGTGTTTGCTTACGCGCGGCGGTCTTTATGAACTACCTTTCGATGGACAAATTAGGTGCGCTGGAAGTATCGCCTAAAGTCGTCCAGTTCGGAATTTTCCTGCCCGAAATCGATTCCGACAAGGGATATGCCGTTTCCGTAAAAATCATTCACGAAACAGATCAGTATCTTCAGGCCGCTCAGCCAGCGCTGGTGACACAGGCTCACTCAGTCGACCCTAGCTACGGCGATTACTGGTCCGGCCAGATCGATCTAAACACCGCGCCACCGCCACCTGGGTCCTCCGCGTTCGGGCAACCCGGACGTTACGTGTATCGGTATGTGATTTACAGCCCCACGCGCGGCGCCGTCGACTTCATAATCGATCCGTTCTCGCGCGAAGTCGGGGTCGGGCGCTTGTCTGCGATTACCGTCGGAAGCACGCCGTACACGTTTTCCACTAATGAAACGAAATGGAAAACGCCACCTCTTAAAAATGCCATCATCTATGAGTTGATGATCAGCGAGTTTCGAGACGACCTTGATCGCACCATCAGGCAGCTTCCTTACTTGGCAGATCTAGGAATCAACTGCATCGAAGTGATGCCAGTCTCGAACGTTCTGAGCACCATCGATTGGGGATACGACCCCATCGGCTATTTCTGTGTCGCCGAGCGGTTTGGCAAAGCATCCGATTTTCAGCGTTTCGTGGATCTTTGTCACCAGAATGGAATCGCCGTCATCGTGGATTCGGTCTACGGCCACACAGGCGGCGACTTTGCGTATACGCAGCTTTACAATGCCCTGCAGAACGATCTCATCAATCCGTTCAACGGAGGCAGCGGAGAGTTCGGCACGTTGAACGATTTCACCAAGCCGCTCACTCAGAATTATTACTACTCCGTCAATCAGTTCTGGCTCGACACGTTCCACGTGGACGGATTCCGATTCGACGATGTTCCGGAATATTGGGACGGTCCCACCGGAGTGGGTTACGCCAACCTTGTATATTCCACCTACCAGTATGTCAAATCGAAGGCCGGAGCGACGGATCACTATCAGCGATTCTTTGATTCGGCCGGGAATATCAATCTGATACAGATTGCCGAGTATCTTCCCAACCCCCCGGATGTCCTTTACGGGAGTTACACCACCGGCACCTGGCAGGACGGCACACTCGGCGCGGCCGTTAACTGTGCCGCTGGCAGCCCCGGCGCCATCGAACAACTGGGATTACAACTGGGACTAAGTGGATATCCGACGTCGGTTACAATAAATGGCGACACCCTACCCAAGACCGGTATTCAGTACATTGAGAATCACGATCATCAGCGTTTCATCTGTAACTTCGGTACGATCCCAGTCGACAACGATCCCGACGACGTGTTACTCCAGCAAGGGGATCGGGATGGCAATTGGGCTAAGGTTCAGCCGTATCTAATTGCGCTAATGACGGCGAAGGGAACGCCGCTCCTGTCGGAGGGGCAGGAATTCTGCGAGAATTATTGGATTCCTGGCAGCGGCTACGGGCGCGTGATGCTCCATCGGCCCGTGCGCTGGAACTATTTCTATGACAACGACGGGCAGCCGATCATTCGCCTGGTTCGAAAACTAACGAAAATCCGCTGCGGCAGTACGCAGTTCAGCGATGGCCAGCATTACTTCTACAACGACTACAATAACTTCAACTCCAAGGGTTTGTTGGCATTTTCACGTCAGGCTGGAAGAGCATTCAGTCTGGTCGTTGTCAATTTTACCGATCAGGAACAGACGACGAGCTTTGCCTTTCCCACAAGCGGTAACTATGTCGAGGACATCGAGGGCGGGCGGAATCTAATTGGGGTTGTTGCAGGCGTGGCGCAGACCCTTAGTGTTCCGAGCAACTATGGATGCATCTGGACCATCGCGTGAATCGCGTGCGTCTGCATTTGCGGTATCAGCCGGTGGAATAGCGTCAACCGCCGAGGCTCATAGGCAGCAATTTCGCAGTACACTCGGAAGACTGGAAAGGCGCAACCCATCGATTTTAACGGTGACCCGGACGCGATTCGAACGCGCGACCCCAGGTTCGGAGACCAATGTGGGTTCTAGGTGCCTTGTTCATGCTGCGCTCCGGATCCGAGCCAAGGGCGGGATCATTCCGAGGGCTCGGTGGGGTCGTTGCTCGTTGTAGTAGCGAAGCCACTTGGGCAGCGCTTTGGTGCGTTGATTCGAGGTGCCGTAAGGCCTGCGCTAGGCCCAGCCTCGGATCAGCGTCTTGCGCTCGGCCTTGCCGTAGGTCTCCGGGCGATAAGGCCTTGTGCGCAGATGGCGGATGCTCCAGCGCTTGCACGCTTGGCGAAAGGGCCTGGAGACGTAGGCTGACCCGTTGTCGGTCATCACGCGCTCGATCGCAATGCGTCGCTTTACAAACCAGCGGCCGGCGCGTTCGAAAAGCCCGCCCGCAGTGAGACCCTTCTGGTCCTCGAGTACTTCGACGTAGGCCAGACGGCTCGCATCGTCGACAGCGACGCGGACGTACTCCCTAGCCAAACGGGCAACCTCATCGACCAAGACAACTTCGAGCGCAGCTGGCGGCGCGTTCGACGACGGGCCCAATCGCTGGGCGTCCGCCCGCTTCGACTCCACTGCGCGCGGCGCACGTACGCGAGTTTGGCGCTCGGCTCGGGCAAGTCGGTGCGGTGGGTCGCTGATCAGTTAGGCCACGCCGACCCGGCTCTTACTCTCCGGGTGTATGCGCACGTGATCCCGAACGACGAGCAGGAGCTCTCATTCCTCGATTTTGGAGGCCCCGGACGGCCCTATACGGCCCCTCTCGATTTGGCAGAGTGCGAAGACGAAAACACCCCGATCGCAACCGACCGAGGCGCTTATGATTTTTCTGGCGCGCCCAGCAAGACTCGAACTTGCGACCTTCAGGTCCGCAATACGAAACCGACCCAAGAAGTGACGCGGGGTTGCGTCTCCTGCATTGCGAGGGCCTGCAAGGAGCGGCACCAGGCTGCGCCCGTTACGGCTCCCGGCTCTATCCGGCTCCAGCTGCAGCGGCGTAATGAGTGGGCCCCGGCCCGCCGTCTCACCTTCGGGAGTTACAACGGCTGACCCGCTGCGGCCCGCGAGGGCCGGCCCACCCCCATGCCCCACCCCTCCCGAGGCCGACTCGCGCGTCTATAGGCTGCGCGCAAATAGACTGTGAAACTCTGTGGTGTCCACCAGGGGCACCGTTCGCTTTGCGTCGCTCTGGCGGCAGCCGGTCCCGCTTCTGACACCCGCTCAAGAACGCCTTCCACGGTGGAACCACGGTCGGGTGTGGAGCTGCGGCAGCTACTGGCGAGGGTCAGCTAACGCGCGCCAGCAGCATCGCGCGGAACGATGTGGCGTCGCGTTGCGCCGGCTCGCTGTGCTCCACGAAGTCGCGTAGCAGATCCGCGAAGCGAAGCGGCTGCTCGACATGCAGGAAGTGTCCCGCGCCCTCGAAGATCTCGAGCCGGCTCCCCGGCAGGAGCTCGTGCGCGGCGTACGCGTGGGCGACTGGGATGATGTCATCGCGGTCGCCCCACACGATCAGCGTGGGGACAGCCTCGGCGAGGTAGAGGCGGTCGCGCGCGCTTACGGTCTGCCCGCCCGGGTCGATCACCGCGCGCACGGTGCGGACGAAGGCGTGGCGGTTGGGGGTCTCGGTGAGCGACGCGTAGGCGCTCCAAACCTCAGCGATGTGCGGCGCGCGCACGCCGCGATCGTGGAAGAACGCGATCACCCTCTCGCCGGCGCGCCGCGCGAAGCGCGGGAACAGCACCGGCATCAGGTACTCGGCGCCGGGCAGCGCCATCGCGCGCAGCACGGGGCTCACCTCGCGGCCGAGGCCGCCGCTGCCGACCAGCACCAGCCGCTCGCACAGCTCGGGGTGCTGATACGCGAGCTGCATCGCGACGCCGCCGCCGAGCGACTGCCCGACCAGCGTCGCGCTCTCGATGCCGAGCGCGCCGACGAGCAGGTCGCGCAGGCCGCTCGCGTAGGCACCAAGCGAGTAGTCA